>WNFP01000148.1_pt1 | contig 59145 bp, 42 predicted proteins | sample 5400201 | NCBI WGS metagenome assembly WNFP01 (sample SAMN13153355, study PRJNA577476) | soil metagenome | isolation source: 115 cm saprolite under Madrone tree | place: USA:California | collected 2016-06-14 | reverse complement strand
TGATGGGCAGAACATCGAGTAACACGGTCGCGAATAGGCTTCCCATCCCAATCCTTCTCGAAGTTACTCGTAGTCTTACTCAGAATCTACTGACCCGGAGGACAGTCTTAGGCCAGCGGAACTCTAGTGGGAGGGCCCATAATGAGGACAGGTCCTTTTGAGGATGTTCATACGAGCCCAGGGATTCCCCTTGGGCTAACCGTGGGCGTGTTCGGTTCGCGCCGGACCACCTCGCAAGCGCGCCTCATAGATCGGGAATCTTGATGCCAGCTCCGCAACTTGCTTGCGCACGCGCTGCTCGACCTCGGTGTGGCCGATGTTGGAGAGAATTTCCGTGATCCAGTCACCGATCTGTTCCATCTCCGGTTCGCGCATGCCGCGTGTGGTGACCGAAGGGCTGCCCAGACGGATTCCGCCACCTTTCATGGGCGGGAGAGGATCGAACGGTATCGAATTCTTATTCACGGTGATACCTGCGCGATCGAGGGCTTTTTCGGCGTCTGTTCCGGTGATGCCGCGCGAGTGCACGTCGATCAAGAAGAGATGGTTGTCTGTCCCGCCCGTGACAATACGGAACCCGCGCTTGGCAACAGCTGCGGCCATGGCTTTCGTGTTGGCCACGACCTGTTTCTGATATTCCTTGAAGGACGGCTCCATCGCTTCCTTCAAGCACACCGCTTTTGCCGCCATCGTGTGCACCAACGGACCGCCCTGGGTTCCGGGGAATGTCAGCTTGTCCAGTTCCTTGGCAAACGCCGCCTTGCACAGGACCAGGCCGCCGCGTGGCCCTCGCAGCGTTTTGTGCGTCGTCGTCGAAACAATGTCCGCGTGCGGAACTGGGCTCGGATGCAGGCCCACGGCCACGAGTCCGGCGATGTGCGCCATGTCCACAAAAAAGAGCGCGCCAACGGACTTCGCGGCTTTGGCAATGCGCTCGAAATCGATGATCCGCGAATAGGCGCTGGCACCCGCGACGATCATCTTTGGCCTGTGCGCGCTGGCGAGCTTCTCGATTTCGTCGTAGTCGATGCGCTCGTCTTCTTTTTTCACGCCGTAGGCTACGAACTTGTACATCCGCCCGGAGAAATTTAGGGGGTGCCCATGGGTCAGGTGGCCTCCGTGCGAAAGGTTCATTCCTAGAACCACGTCGTCCTTCTGCAGGGTTGACATATAGACGGCCACATTCGCGGATGTGCCCGAATGTGCCTGCACGTTAGCGTGCTCCGCTCCGAATAGCTCTTTTGCGCGATCGATCGCGAGCTGCTCTACTTTATCGGCATACTCGCAACCGCCGTAGTAGCGCCTTCCGGGATAGCCCTCGGCGTACTTGTTGGTAAAGATCGAGCCCATGGCTTCGAGCACGGCCTCTGAGACGAGGTTTTCCGAGGGGATCAACTCGAGACCTGTGGCCTGCCGCTTGGCTTCTTCGCAGAGGAGATCGGCGATCTGGGAATCGACAGAGTCCAGTGGGCGGTTCATCCGGTCATTAGCGGTGGTAGTCTTACTCATCGTGATTCCTCGTTTGCCCGGTCCATTTGCCGGCACGTTGTGGGCAGTGAGGCGATTTTAGCGGATGGGGTGTGCGAAAGCCAATTTGGGGTGGCCGGCCGAAGAGGGTTGCGGTAGACCGCCGAGAGTCGAATGAAAAAGAAGGACTTCACGCCCCGACCGGTCGAGCCAAGCGCCAGGGCACCGCGAACACAGAGCGCGCAAAAACGAATCAGATTCAAGAATGGAACGAAGTCACGCTTTTACAGAAGGCTGCGTCCGCCTTATGGCCATGATCCGGGGCTGGACTTAGGAGAACTCCTGAGCCGGTGAGAAGCAGCCAAAGAGAAGAGAAAAAAGGCCAAGCAGCCAGAATCGGATGAAGATCGATTTCCGGGCGGACCAAGGAGGCATCTCTACCTCACGTTGCAACGACACAACGAGCGGCGAAGAGCGGACCTGTAAGTCCGACCCCTAGTTGCCACACGCGCTAAAGTCCGTTGCTAGCCAGGTCCCTGGAAATGCGTCGGGCGTTCCATTTGGCGATTTTATCGAGGCGGCGCTGGTGACGGCCGCCCAGGGCAAGAACGTTTGCGTCGTTGTGTTCGCGCCCGCGTCGGGCGGTCATTACGTCATGGGCAAGGGCGGCACGAATGCCAGAGACTTGTTGGCGGCGATGGAAATCCCGATGCCTGAGCGGCAAACAGCGATGCCAAGATCGGCTTGTTTTGAAGCCCACGCTCGCCCACGGCCTTTCCGTAATCAGGATAGTCCACGGACTCTTCCGACCAGGTACCCTGGTCGCCGACAGGATATCCCGCCGCTTCAAGATATTTTCTAACCGCTTCTTTGACGGGGAATCCGGGGTGATCGGAACCAATGGCGATGCGCGGCTGGGCGTCGGTTTCGCTCATGAGCAGCAACGCGCGGGATTCTGGCGGTGGCTGAAGAGAAGCACAATCCGAGACAGCCGGTCTTACATGGTCGGCCGAGTCGTGGTATCTTTCCGCCGTGCGAATCTCAAAAAATCACATCGTGCGATTGGCCGCATGCCTGGCCTTGGCGACGATCACTTTCGCAACGCACAGCGATATACCTCCCCACGGTCCGGCTGTTGTCTTGTTTGACGGGCGCGACCTCAAGAATTTCGACACCTTTCTGAAGAACCGCGGACTGAACAATGATCCGGAGCAGGTTTTTCGTGTCGAAAACGGGGTCATTCATATCTCCGGCAAGGAGTTCGGCTACATCGTCACCAGGCAGGAATTCAAAAACTACTACCTGCGCGCGGAGTTCAAATGGGGCGAGGGGACCTACGCGCCCCGCGAGGGCCAGGCACGCGACAGCGGAATTCTCTACCACGTGCAAGGGCCGCAGAAAGTTTGGCCCACCTCCATCGAATTCCAGATCATCGAGGGTGGGACGGGAGATTTCTGGATGACCGACGGCGGCGCGTTGACGGGGATCAATGGCGTGCGGGTGACGGGTCCCGCGGAAAGCGCCCTTAAGATCGACCGCATCGGCAAAGGTCCATGGAACAATGTGGCCGGATACCGCGATCCGGTCGGCGAGATGGAAAAAGGGCACGGCGAGTGGAACTTGCTGGAACTGGTGGCACGAGGAGAGCACCTCAGGCAATTCGTCAACGGGAAGCTGGCAAACGAGGGCTCCGAAGCGTTCCCATCCAGTGGAAGGATCCTGTTCCAATCCGAGGGAGCAGAAGTATTCTTTCGCAACATTGAATTGTTTCCGTTAAAGCACTGATTCCAGCCCATTGTGTCATCGTGACGTTTCGCTATTGGTTGTTTGCGAACGAGTGTTATAGTTTTCGCAATTCGCTATCTGTTGCGATGGAGCCGCCACGTTTATGCTCAGTGCCAAGAACGTGCGTTTGCCTGACCCGCTTAAGCCGCCACGGCCATGGGCGACCGCTTTTTTCACCTGCACCCTGCTGCTCATGACTGGAGTGTTCGCGGCACCTCTCCAGGCCCAGAACAAGAATCCCCTGGCGGGCGATCCGCAAGCGGCAAAACTCGGCGAATTTGAATTTCGCGCAAACTGTGCGTTTTGCCATGGATTGGGCGCGCGGGGCGGAGGCCGAGGACCCGATTTGACGCGCGCGAAGAAACGGCATGGAAGCACGGACCCCGATTTGTTTCGAACCATTAACGAGGGAGTTCCGGGCACGGCCATGCCGCCGAACGGAGCGACACAACAAGGCGTGGGCATGACGGAAGAAGAGATATGGCAGGTGATCAGCTACATTCGGAGCGTGGAGAAAAAGGGTGAGGCTGCCGCCATTGGGAATGTGGCGCACGGGAAGGAGCTTTTCAACGGGGCGGCGGGCTGCAGCACGTGCCATATGATTCAGGGAAAGGGAGGCCGCATCGGGCCCGACCTGAGTACGACGGGCTCGACTCGTTCTACCGACTACATTGTAGAGTCGCTGCGGAGCCCCAGTCGGCGGCTGGCGCAGGGCATTTCCGAGGCCATGAAAGAATTCTCGCAGGAATACGAAACCGTCACGGTGGTCACGGCGGACGGGACGAAGTTTATGGGCGTGGTGTTGAACGAAGACCACTTTACCCTGCAAATGATAGACACGCGGGAGCAGCTTCACCTTTTTGAAAAGGACAGGCTGCGTTCGTTCGAAAAGAGCCGCGAGTCGCTGATGCCGGCGTACGATCAAAAAATGTTGAGCGATAGAGATCTTCAGGATGTGATTGCCTACCTGCTTTTCGTGGGTGCGCAATGAAGAGCACCTTCATGAAAACGGGAACGCGGCTGGCTTCGATGGTTCTGCTTGGTTTGGGCGGCTTGGCCTCCAACGCTCGCGCGCAGGTAACGCCGCAGCGGCTGCTGGATTCGGGGAAGGAGCCGCAGAACTGGCTGATGTACTCCGGCGACTACGCGGGACACCGGTTCAGTGCGCTCGACCAGATCAACGCGTCGAACGCAGCGATGCTCGTTCCCAAGTGGGCTTATCAGACGATGGCGGGCGGGAAATTCGAAACGACACCGCTGGTTGTGGACGGCATCCTTTATGGCACGGGCCAAGACAATCGCGCATTTGCGCTCGACGCGCGGTCGGGCCGGCCGATCTGGCAATATCAACGCGCGCTGGCGGCGGATATTCGGCCGTGTTGCGGGCGCGTGAATCGCGGGATGGCCATTTTGGGAGACAAAGTTTTTCTTGGCACGCTCGATGCGCATATTATCGCGCTGGACGCCAAGACCGGAAGCGTGGTGTGGGACGCTACGGCGGTGGACTATCGCAATGGCTACAGCATCACGCTCGCGCCGCTGGTGATCAAGAATCTCGTGCTCATCGGAGCGTCGGGCGGGGAATATGGAATTCGCGGCTTCATTGACGCATACGATGCCGCGACCGGCGAGCGCAAATGGCGCTTCTACACGATCCCTGGTCCCGGCGAGGCGGGACATGAAACGTGGGAAGGCGACTCCTGGAAAATCGGAGGGGCGCCCGCGTGGATCACGGGGACTTACGATTCCGCTACCAACACTACTTTTTGGACTACCGGCAATCCTTCGCCGTCGAATCGCGGGGAAGGACGCGCGGGCGACAATCTCTACAGCAATTCTTTGTTGGCATTGGATCCAGACACGGGAAAGCTCAAATGGTATTTTCAGTTCTCCAAGCATGATGAGCATGACTACGACGCCACCCAAGTGCCCGTCATGGTCGATCAGGGCGACCAGCACCTGATCGTGCAAGCGAACCGCAACGGGTTCTTTTATTTGATTGATCGCACCAATGGAAAGGTCGTGCTCGCGAACCCTTTCGCGAAGGAGACATGGAGCGACTCGAAGGACGCAAGCGGAGCTCCCATTGCGCGAAAGGACGCCTCGTACTTACGATCCGCAAACGCGGCTCTTCTATGTAACGGCGCGGGAGCAGTGTGACGTCTTCAGCACGGCGCCGCAGCCATACGAAGCAGGGCACGCTTTCTACGGCAGTGCCTACTGTCCGAACGATGATGCCGAGCCGTTCACCGGTGCGCTGCGCGCCATCGATCCGCACACCGGAAAATTGAAGTGGGAATGGAAGCATCTCTCGCCGACGTGGTCCGGTGTGCTCTCTACAGCAGGGGGGCTCGTCTTCACCGGCGATGCGGAGGGCAACTTCATCGCCCTGGAGGCCGCTTCGGGCAAGGCGCTCTGGCACTTCCAGTGCGGAGCGTCGGTGTATTCGTCACCGATGTCCTTTGCGATCGACGGCAAACAATATGTGGCCGTCGCGGCAGGGTCGGCGCTATTTGCATTCAGTTTGCCGTAGGCGTAGCTCAGCGTTTTTCCTAACGGTGTTCTATCCCCCCAAATGTTGTACCTAGCGGAGAGCGCGAACGCCCAATACGCGCTATACTTAGAGGGTTATGCTCTCGGTCAATAACATTACCATGCGGTTCGGCCCGCGTGTCCTGTTTGAGAATGTGACCTGCACCTTTATGGCCGGGCGGCGCTACGCCGTCACCGGGCCGAATGGCGCAGGCAAGTCCACGTTTATGAAGATTTTAACTGGGGAGATTGACTCCACCAGTGGATCGATAACGCGGCCGAAGAAGATGGGCGTTTTGCGGCAGGATCAATTCGCGTTTGACGAATATCGCGTCACCGACACGGTCATTATGGGGAATATATCACTGTGGAAGGCGCTCGAAGAACGCGATGCACTCTATGCCAAGCCGCACGACGAATTGACGGACGCCGACGGGATGCGACTTGGGGAGCTCGAAGGCATCGTTGGTGAAGAGGGCGGCTACACAGCGGAGGCGGATGCGGCGGTGTTACTTGACGGTTTGGGTGTGGAAGGCGCTCTGCACGAGTGCAAGATGGGCGAATTGCAGGGTGGGCAGAAGGTGCGCGTGTTGTTGGCGCAGGCGCTCTTTGGCAATCCGACGGCGCTGCTGCTCGACGAACCCACGAACAACTTGGACCTCGATTCGGTGCACTGGCTGCAAAGGTATCTTTGCGACTACGAAGGTGTGCTGATTGTCATCTCGCACGATAGGCACTTTTTGAATAGCGTGTGTACGTACACTGCGGACATCGACTACGAGACGATCATCATGTACGTCGGTGGGTACGACGACATGGTGGTGGCCAAGACACAGATTCGCGGGCGCATCGAAGCGGACAACGCCAATCGCGAGAAAAAAATCGCGCAGTTACAAGAGTTTATCGCGCGGTTTTCCGCGGGCACGCGTTCCGCACAAGCAACCTCGCGCAAGAAAGAGGTCGAGCGTTTGCAAACGGCGGAACTGGCCAGGAGCAACATCCAGCGGCCGTACATCAAATTTGACATGAAGAGGAATTCTGGGCGCCATCCGCTGGAGATTCGCAGTGTCGAGAAATCCTATCAGGATTTGAAGGTGATTCCGCGATTTTCGGCGAGCGTGGTGCGGGGTGAGAAAATCGCGTTGATGGGCCGGAACGGCACCGGTAAGACTACTTTGCTCAAATCGCTTGTTCGCAATGCGCCGGGATACATCGAGGAGAAGGACCAGCAGTTTGCGATCGATGGCGGCGAGGTGAGATGGGGACACGAAGTGGCGGTGGGCTACTTCGCGCAGGACCACGGCGAATCCATCACGAAAGGTATGACGGCGATCGAGTGGCTGTGGCAGTTTGATCCCGCCGCGTCGCAACAGGAACTGCGCGGCTTGATGGGACAGATGTTGTTCAGCGGCGAAGATGCGCTGAAGCCGACGCGTGCGCTTTCCGGCGGCGAGTCCGCACGCCTGATCTTTTGCCGACTGATGCTGCAGAAGCCCAATCTCTTGGTGCTCGACGAGCCGACCAACCACCTCGACCTGGAATCGATCAACGCGCTGAACATAGCGCTGCAGCGGTACGACGGGACGGTGCTGCTCGTGACGCACGACCACGACGTCATCGACGAAGTGGCCACGCGCATTTGGCATTTCCAGAGCGGCAAGATCGAGGACTTCAAGGGTCCTTATGAAGAATACGTTGCGTACGCGGAGCAGAAGGCTTCCTAGGTACGCAATCTTCGAGATCCTTCGTTGTTTTCATAGCGCGCGGCCTGCGGCGGCACCCGACGCCCAAGCCCACTGAAAATTGAATCCACCCAGATGACCGGTGACATCGACGACTTCGCCGATGAAAAATAGTCCTTTGACCTTTAGACACTCCATCGTTTTGCTCGACAATTCGGCGGTATCCACGCCGCCGGCCGTCACCTCTGCCTTATCGTAGCCCTCGGTGTCCGCAGGCTTGATCATCCACTCGTGTACCTGCTTCTCCAATTTCGTCAGAGCATCATTGTTCCAGGCGGCGGGGGCATGGTTTTCCAGCCAGCGCTCGGCGAGACGCTTCGGCAGAATTCCGTGAAACGCCTTTTGCGCCGCGCCTATACTACGAATTTTCGATGCGCGAATCGCCGCAGTGATCTCGCGTTGCGGAGCGAGATCGATCTGGATAGATTGCCCCTTCTCCCAATAGGAGGAGATTTGCAGGATCGCTGGCCCGCTCAAACCGCGGTGGGTGATCAGCATTTTTTCGCGGAAGGAGTGACGATTGGTCCTCGCGACCACTTCGGTCGAGAGGCCCGCCAAGTCGCAGTATCGGCCGCGCTCTTTGTCGGCCAGGACGAAGGGCACGAGCGCGGGTCTGGTCTCCACGATTTTTAATCCGAATTGGCGCGCCAACTGGTATCCGAACGGCGTCGCACCCATTTTGGGAATCGAAAGTCCGCCCGTGGCAACGACGAGCGCCGGGGCTCGAAATTCGCCGGACTCGCTGCGCACCATGAACTCCGTGGTGCGCTGCACTTCCCGGATTCGGCTCTGCAGAAAAACCTGCACTCGCGCCGCTCGGCACTCCGATTCCAGCAATTCGGTGATGTCCTCGGCGGAACGGTCACAGAAGAGTTGCCCGAGCGTCTTTTCGTGGTAAGGAATGCGATGCTTTTCGACCAGTGCGATGAAATCCGCTGGTGTGTACCGCGCCAACGCGGATTTTGCGAAGTGTTCGTTCGCAGAAATGAAATTTTCCGGCTGGCAATAAATGTTGGTGAAATTACAGCGCCCGCCGCCGGAGATCAGGATTTTCTTGCCGACGCGATCGGCATGCTCGAGCACGGCGATACGACTCCCTCGTTTGCCAGCCTCGATTGCGCAGAGGAGTCCAGCGGCGCCAGCGCCAAGGACCAGAGTGTCAAAGTTGCGCTTCAAGAGCGAGTCTCACTTGAGCCGGAACCAGCGGTCTTCTGAGTTTCCACCGCAATGACTCTCAAGGTTAAACTATGTGCAGGAGAAGGCCGAGAAAATTGCCTCCGATCATAAGTGCGCAAGGACTGTCGAAGAGATACGGTCTCGCACCGCTCTTCCAGAACATTTCGTTTACCGTTTCTGAAGGGGACCGCATCGGCGTGATTGGGCCGAATGGTTCGGGTAAGTCGACGCTCGAAACACTGGGCCGCGCGGGTTTTACGGATCTCGAAGCGCACGCCGCGACGCTCTCAGGCGGATGGCGCAAGCGGCTCGCCGTCGCCGAAGCCTTGGTCCAGGCGCCGGACATTCTGCTCTTGGACGAGCCCACCAACCATCTGGACCTCGCGGGGATTCAATGGCTCGAATCCGTTCTTCAGAACGCTGCGTTCGCGTGCGTGGTGGTCAGCCACGACCGCTACTTTCTGGAAAACGCTGCCAATGAAATGGTAGAACTCAACCGGGCCTATCAGGATGGTGCGTTCCGCGTGAGCGGAAACTACAGCGCATTCCTTGAAGCCAAGGAAGAGTACCTGCACGCGCAGAAAAAGCGGCAGGAGTCGCTCGAGAACCGCGTTCACACCGAGCTCGAATGGCTGCGCCGCGGACCCAAGGCTCGCGCCACGAAGGCGAAGGCGCGCATTGACAAAGCGCACGAGATGATCGGCGAACTCGCCGAGATGAACGCTCGCGGCCGCACGTCCAGTGCCGAAATCGATTTCTCGCCGACGAACCGGAAGACCAAACAGCTCATCACCCTGGAGGGAATTTCCTTCGACGTCGGCGGTCGCACACTCTTCAAAGACATTCATTTCAGCGTGACGTCCGGGATGCGAATGGGGTTGGTCGGTCCAAACGGCAGCGGAAAAACCGCCTTGCTACGCTTGCTGCGTGGAGACATCAAGCCAGCGTCAGGCAAAATTCGCCGCGCCGAGGGATTGCGAATTGTCTACTTCGACCAGAATCGTGAACTTGATCCCGATGTGACTTTGCGCCGGGCGCTTGCCCCGGACAGCGACGCGGTGATTTATCAGGATCGCGTCATCCACGTCGCTTCGTGGGCCGAACGATTTCTTTTTTCGGCGGAAAGTCTGAACCAGCGGGTTGGCCGGCTTTCCGGAGGTGAGCGGGCCCGCGTGCTGATCGCACAATTGATGCTTCAACCTGCGGACCTTCTCCTGCTGGACGAGCCGACCAACGACCTCGATATCCCCACACTGGAGATTCTGGAAGAGAGCCTGGTCGAATACCCTGGGGCGCTGGTGTTGGTCACACACGATCGATTCATGCTGGACCGCGTATCAACCGTGGTAGTTGGGCTCGATGGCCAGGGAAGCGCGGAGCGCTTTGCCGATTACGCGCAGTGGGAAGCCTGGCAACGATTACGGCCGTCCAAAGTTGCTTCTAAAACGGGGGACGGAAACCGCGGCCAGCAAGCAACTGCAGTCCAGGGTCGGCCTGCCGCCACAAAAAGGAAACTCTCCTATTCAGAGTCCCGCGAGTTCGACAACATGGAAAGCCGCATCGCTCAGGCCGAGAGGGAACTGCACGCCAAGCGTGGCGCGCTAGATGATCCTGCGATCACCAGCAATCGTGTCGACCTCCAGAATGCTTGGACTCAATTGGACGAAGCCCAGAAACTGGTGGATAACCTGTACACGCGCTGGGCAGAACTAGAACAAAAGCAGAGCTGATACGTCCGCCCTTGTCCCGCCGTGGGCCATCAGTTACGGGGCCCCCCGTACCTTCGAATACTGGACTCTTCACGATTCCGTTGCACGCGCGCTGCTTGATTACCTGTCCTAGCCTTAAAGCCTCGGCGTTCAGGCCGGGAATATAAGGCGGCTCTCTTTATTCTTCGGTTTGTTCTATCCACCGCCAGGCCCGATGAAGTCCTATCTCAGGTCGCGCCACGGCCCACTTTGGCTGAAGCTCAGAGGAAAGCACTCTCGTTCGGGCCGAGTTCGACTTTCGTTGGCGTAGCCGCGCAGCATCGCTGGCATTACTTGCCGCCGCTGAGTAGGCTCTTCCAGCGCACCCAAGCGTCGGCGCGGGCCTTCTTGTCGGCGTCTTTTGCATCGGGGGCTTCGCCGGCGCGCATGAAGCCGTGTCCGGCGCCGTCGTAAGTTACCGGGTCGTAGGCTTTGCCGGCCGCCTTCATTTGAGTGATGGTATCTGGGATGGTGGCGTCGATGCGTGCGTCATTCCCAGCATAGAAGCCGTAGACTGGCGCTTTGATGCGCGCCATCGCATCCTTCTCCGGCGGCCCTCCGTAGAAGACGAAAGCGGCCCCCAGGTCACCGCGGTTGGTCGCGAACCGGAATGTTTGACTGCCACCCCAGCAGTAGCCGCCAACAAAGAGCTTGCCATTCGAAGCGGGGAACTTCAGCGCATAATCCGCTGCGGCATTCAAATCCGCGGTCACCTGGTCGGGATTCAGGTGGCTTACGGCTTCCATCGTTTTGCCTTCCGCAAAATCGCTGCTGCGGCCCCCGTTCGGGCCCATGCCGGACAGAAGATCGGGAGCGACCGCGATGTAGCCTGCCGCGGCCACCTGATCCGCCAGATCCTGCACCCAGTCGGTCATGCCGAAAATTTCGTGGATGATCAGAACCACGGGAGTCTTGCCCTTGGACTCGGGATAAACGACAAATGTTTCTACCGAGCGGCCATCGTGCTTAACGGTGACCCATTCGCGGTGGCGCGAAGATTTTTCGAGCGCCGCGCGTGCCCAATCTTGTGCCGAAGTGACTTGCGCTGTGCAAAGAACCAGCAAGGAAATCAAGGTGATGCGTTTCATAGCGTGATTTCTCCTCCATCGAGCATCGCTGGCCGGACACGGCCTGGAAGCGTCCGTTCAGAACGAGTGAGATAGTAATTCCTTGTGAGTGGGTGGGCAAGGCCGTATGGAGACGACCTCGGACGTAAACGCAGTCGTGCCAAGAGCGGCTGAAACGACGCAACCGGCCATCCCCAGGACCAATGGTGGATGTCGTCAGACTCTGTCGGCGACGTCAGCCGTCACCCCATTCAACGCGGCCCGCCGCGCTCGATAGTCGGGATGGGGCAAGCCGCTCTGGACGTTGACCACGCGCGCCCGCGTCGACTCGTCGCCGGCGGCCGCGTATTCGTCGGCTCCAACGACGGCCGCGTCTACGGGCTCGATCTCTCCGGCGGCAAGAAGGTCTGGGAATACGAAGCCGCCTCGCCCGTGACGTCCTCCCCGGCCGTTGCCAAGGGCAAGGTCGTCGTCGCCCCGGCCGACGTCCAGGTTCATCTGCTTCGGATAACGCCAAACGCCAACAGTTGACAGCCTCTCCCCAAAGAGAGGCTGATGAAAGCAGCTAAGACGAAGAGCAAGAACGAGCTGCTTCCTGGCACGCTCGAGATGTTGATTCTGAAGACGCTGTCGATCGAGTCGATGCTCGGACGGCGTCGCGCAGCACATCCAGATGCTGTCGGCGGACGCGCTGACGATCGAAGAGGGATCGCTGTATCCGGCGCTGCAGCGGATGCTCGTCAAGGGATGGGTGTTGGCCGAGTGGAAGATTTCGGTGAACAACCGGCGAGCGCGCTTCTACACGCTCACGACGGCCGGGGCAAAAAAAGGGGGCGCTGCCGTTGGCCCTACTCGACGCGGTAAGGGAAGCAAGACCATGGCGATCTGCGACCGCCATGGTCTTCCTGTCGCCGTCCACGTGGCCAGCGCTTCACCGTATGAGCCGCACCTCGTCCCCGCCACCCTCGACGCCCGCTTCCTCACGGACCTCCCGACGCGCCTGATCGGCGACCGCGGCTACGACAGCGATGCCCTCGACGAACGTCTGATGACCCAGTACAGCATCGAGATGATCGCGGCACACCGGCGGGGTCGACGGTCCACGCAGGATGGCCGTCCGCTCCGTCGCGCGCGCCGACGCTGGAAGATCGAACGGCTCTTCGCGTGGCTCCACAACTCGCCTCGTCTCGTCACGCGCTGGGAACGTCATGTCGACAACTTCCTGGGCCTGCTGCATCTCGCCTGCGCCCGAACCCTCCTCAGGCATTTATGAGATGACTTCAGACTGGCATTACATTTGCTATTGGTTTCGTTGACACATCGCGGCGCCTCCGATACGCTTTTGAGTTCACGCGGCACGATTTTTCTTCATCGCTGGCGGTTCCGGTGAGTCATCCCCGGAGCAAGAAGTGCCTTCGCGACTGCGCGTGACAAGGAGAACGGACAAACCGCTGCATGGCCGAAGAAAAGCTTCCTACTCGCGCACAAGATTTTTCCGAGTGGTACAACCAACTGGTCGTCAAGGCGCAGCTTGCTGATTACGCACCGGTCCGCGGCTGCATGATCGTGCGGCCTTACGGTTGGGCTTTGTGGGAAAACATTCAACAAGCGCTCGACCGTCGCTTCAAGGCCACAGGCCATCAAAACGTAGCGTTCCCGATGCTCATTCCACGCAGCTTCATCGACAAGGAGAAGCATCACGTGGAAGGATTTTCGCCGGAGCTCGCGGTTGTCACTATTGGCGGTGGCGAGGAGCTCGCTGAACCCCTGGTCATCCGCCCCACATCGGAGACCATTATCGGCCATATGTGGTCGAAGTGGATTCAGTCTTACCGTGATTTGCCCGTACTCATGAACCAGTGGAACAGCGTGGTTCGCTGGGAATTGCGCACAAAACTTTTCCTCAGAACGCTGGAGTTTTATTGGCAAGAAGGCCACACCGCGCACGCGACGCGCGAAGAGGCCGAGGCGGAGACGCGCCAGATGCTGGACATCTATGCGGATTTTGCGATAAACGACGCGGCGATTCCGGTGATCCCCGGGAAAAAATCCGATGCCGAGAAATTCGCCGGTGCCGACGTGACTTACTCCATCGAAGCGATGATGGGCGACGGCAAGGCGCTTCAGTCAGGCACGTCGCACTTTCTGGGACAGAATTTCGCCCAAGCCTTCGAGGTCAAATACCTCGACCAAAACGGCCAGCTGCAGCATTGCTGGACAACATCGTGGGGGCTCTCCACACGCATCATAGGGGCCATTATCATGGTCCACGGCGACGATCAGGGCCTCGTCCTCCCACCGAAGCTTGCGCCTTGTCAGGTTGTGGTTGTCCCCATCTTCAAGACGGACGAAGAGAAGGCGTCCGTCCTCGACACTGCGCGCAGACTGAAGGCCGAGCTGATAAGAGCCAACATCCGTGTGACTCTCGATGAACGCGAAGGTCAGAGCCCCGGATGGAAATTTAATGACTGGGAGATGCGGGGAGTCCCGCTGCGCGTGGAACTGGGACCCAAGGACGTTGCCAAACAAGCCGCCGTCTTGGCGCGTCGCGACCGCCCTGGCAGGGAAGGAAAGATCAGCTCCTCACTTGCCGACTTGCCTGCTTCCATCGAGCGGTTGCTGGCGGAAATCCAGCAATCGCTTCACGACAAAGCGCTGGCTTTCCGCAAGAGCAACACTCGCGATGCCCGGACCTACGACGACCTGAAGAAGGCCGTCGAGAATGGCTTTGCCTACTCCTTCTGGTGCGGGAGTGCCGATTGCGAGGCCAAAATCAAGGAAGAAACCCGCGCCACCATGCGCTGTATTCCGCTCGAACAGGAGGGTGGAAGCGGGAGTTGCGTTTACTGCGCCCAGCCCGCCGCTGCCCGCGCGATCTTCGCCCGAGCCTACTAGGCCCATTTCTCTCCGGGAACATGTCCCGCGCCAATTTCTCGACACTCGTTTAGGCAGGTGCTAACTTTAAGAAGTTGAGGGAGCACTCATCGCCGTTCGCGTCGCGCGCTTACTGCGGCACGAACGGACCGGGGAGATGAATCTAGTGCATTTCCGAGATCGCCGCGCGCCACTGCACCGCCGCTCCGAACGGGGAGAGGGCAAGATGAAGGCCATCATTTACCTGGTGATCTTGCTGCTCATCATCTATTCCGCGGTCAAGATTGTGCCTGTCTATGTTTCGAACTATCAGCTCACGGACAAGATGCTGGAACAGGCGCGTTTCGCGGTGGTGAATCGCTACACCGAAGAACAGATTCGCGACAATATTTTCAAGATCGTGCAGGAACTGGAACTTCCTGTGAAGCGCGACGCCATCAAGGTATTGGCCACGAATTCTATCGTGAAGATATCGACGGAATACACGATCCCTGTGGACTTGCTCTTCTACCACATGGATCTTCATTTTTCTCCGTCCAGCGAGAATAAGGCCCTCTTCTGAGTTATCGCTGCCGCGGTTGCCCGCTTTGTTGGCAACCAGGTATAGCCTTTCCCAGAGTGCGGTCTTGCGAGACAATAAGAGTTCAGCCCTCGGGAGTTAAGACTTGCGCATCCGCGTTCAAAAGGGATTCTTTACTTCAACCATCGGCCTGACGATCCTGGGCACGGTTTTCGCCTCGTTTCTGGTCGCCGGCGGAGTTTTCATCTACTACTACGTTAAGTACTCGCGCATGATCGATGCGCGACTCTCCGGTAACGTGCTGCAGAACACTACGCAGATCTTCTCCGCGCCGGAACACATCTCGGCAGGTCAAGCCTGGGGACCGGAAGATCTAACCGCGTATCTCACCCGCGTGGGATACCGTCCGATCCAGGATGCCAGCGCCATCGGCCAATTCACAGCGCAGGAGAATACCGTCGATATCCGGCCTTCGAAACTTTCCTATTTCGCAGGGAACAATGCTTTGGCGGTTCAATTCCGGGGAAAGAGCATTCGATCCATCAAACCGCTTGCCGGCGGCGGAGAACTGGATACGGCGGAAATCGAACCGGAACTCATTACCAATCTTTTCGACAGCGCGCGTGAGAAGCGGCGGCCGGTGCGCTATGAAGACTTGCCGGTAATGCTGGTGGACGCGATTCTTTCTGCCGAGGACAAGCGCTTCTTCGAGCACGGAGGCTTTGACTTCATCCGCATCGTGGGGGCGGCGTGGGCCGACGTGCGGCACAGCAGCCAGCACTATCAGGGCGCCAGCACCATTACGATGCAAGTGGCGCGGACGTTCTTTCTGTCGACCGATCGCAACTGGCGGCGGAAGCTTTCCGAAGCCATGATTTCGATCGAGCTCGAGCAACGCTTCAACAAGCAGCAAATTTTCGAGCTGTACGCCAACGAAGTTTACCTGGGCAACCGCGGGAGCTTTGGCATTCGCGGATTCTCGGAAGCCAGCGTGGCCTACTTCGGAAAGGATTTGAGACAACTGGGGCTGCCGGAATGCGCCTACCTCGCGGGAATTATTCGCGCGCCAAATTATTATTCGTCCGCTGACCGTCACCCGGAGCGCGGAGTGCAGGCTCGCGACCGTGTGCTGACGCAGATGCTCGACAACAAATACATCAGCGCGGAGGACGTTCAGGATGCCAAGCGCGCCACGCTAAAGATTATCCGGACCTCGATTTCGGGGAGTGAAGCCCCCTATTTCGTCGACATGGTGAAAGACCATCTGTTGGACAAGTATTCCGAGAACGAATTGCTGAGCGAGAATTTCCGCGTCTATACGACGCTTGATCCCGTTCTGCAGCGTGCCGCGGCCGCCGCCGTCGATGCAGGGATGAAGAATGTGGACTTGCTTCTGGCGAAGAAGTACGACAAGTGGCGGCGCGAGCAGGCCAAGAAGGGAAGTACCGAGCCGATCCCGCAGGCGCAAGCGGCGCTGGTCGCGCTGGATCCTCGGACCGGGGAAATCAAGGCCGTCATCGGCGGGCGTGATTACGGGCAGAGCCAGCTGAATCATGCGCTGGCGCACCGCCAGCCCGGCTCAGTGTTCAAACCGTTCGTCTATGCCGCGGCATTCGACAATGCCGTTGACGGCGTACAGCCCGTCATCACTCCTGCCACGACGATTGACGACGAGCCAACGACGTTTGAATTCGACGGCAATTATTACACGCCGGATAACTACCATGAAAGATTCATGGGGCGCGTCACGGTGCGCGACGCGCTGACGAATTCTCTCAACGTCGCGACCGTCAAAGTCGCCGAACTCATCGGCTACGGTCGAGTCGTGCAAGTCGCACGGAAAATGGGCCTGGGCATGAACATTCGGCCGACACCATCTGTCGCTCTCGGCGCGTATGAAATGACGCCTATCGATGTCGCCGCCGGTTACACGACATTTGCCACGATGGGGACGCGCGCGGAGCCGCAGTTTCTGCGCATCGTTGTCAATGCGGACGGTACGCCGCTCGAGAAGTTCACGCCGCAGACGCACTTGGTGCTGGATCCACGAGTGGCATTCTTAGTCGACAGCCTGCTCAAGGATGTTCTGAACCGGGGCACGGGCGCGAGCGTCCGCGCGCGCGGCTTCACACTCCCCGCCGCGGGAAAGACTGGGACCTCTCGCGACGGATGGTTCGCGGGATTCACTTCGAATCTACTCTGCGTGATCTGGATTGGCTTCGATGACAATCGCGACATCGGACTTGCAGGCGGTGTAGTAGCGGCACCCATCTGGGCGGACTTCATGACCCGTGCCACGGCCCTCGCACAGTACCGGGATGTGAAGGATTTTGCGATGCCGGATGGAGTGCAATCCGTGTTGATTGATCCGGATACCCTGCAGCTCGCCACGGCCAATTGTCCAACGACCCGGGAGGAGGTCTATGTGGTAGGCTCCGCACCGACCGTATACTGCGAGGTCCATGGGAGCCATAACCTGTTCACTTCGGCGGGTTCCATCCTCTCCCGAGTCTTTGGGGGCGAGCCCAAAACGCCGAAAACGGATGCCAATGGTCAGCCAGTCACCCCCTATGATCCCAATCGGCCGCCCCAGGCAACCGGCCAAGGCCCTGTTGATACTTCAGCGCAATCCGGCGAAAAGAAAAAGAATCCTTTACAGAAGATTTTTGGTATCTTTGGAGGTAAGAAGAAGGACCCCGACAAGGCCAAGCCTAAGCCGGAGAAGGGAGATTCGCCATGACCAGCATTAGAATGGCGTTTCCAGCAATCGTTCTCCTCTTCACGCTTTCCATGTCCTCTGCAGGACAGACTTTCGTTGAGACGCCGGGTGTTCCCGTGGCGCCCCGGTTAGGGCAGTCGCAACCACAATCGCCGGCGGAGTCTTCCGTCATCGTCGTGAAGCCGGAGCTGACCGACGAGCAGCTTGCCGATCTTTACATGGCGCGCAAAGAGTATCGAGAGGCGGCAGTTTCCTACAAGCGGCTTGCGGATCAGAACCCCCAGAATCCGGTGTATCTGAATAAGCTCGGAATTGCGCTGCACCAACAGGCAGCTTTGGGGGCGGCGCTAAAGTATTACGAACGTGCGTCGAAGGTTGATCCTTCCTACGCCGATGCGCAGAACAACATCGGGACAATTTGGTATCAGCGGAAGAAGTACGGCCGAGCCATCAAGGCGTATCAAAGAGCGATCACCATTCGTAGCGACATGGCCGTCCTCCACAGCAACCTTGCCTATGCGTATTTTGGCGAAAAAAAATACCAGCAGGCCATCTCCTCGTTCCGTCAAGCGCTGGCGTTGGATCCACAGCTGTTCGAGCACAATAGCTCGAGGAGCGGGTCGATTCTGCAGGACCGCTCTGTGGGTGACCGAGGGCGATTCTATTTCCTGCTTGCCAAGTCGTTCGCGGAAGCCGGCAACCTGGAGCGTTGTCTGATTTACCTGCGAAAGGCCAAGGACGAAGGCTACAAAGAGCTGTCGGCCGTGAAGACCGACCCCTCTTTTGCGGCGGCCCTGAAAGATCCGGCGATGCAAGAAGTTCTTACTCCCAAGTCCCCCGGCAGCACGCAACCCTAAACCGATTTCGATCCTCACGTCCACCGCGAAACGTGCCGTTGTGTCTGTTACAATGCAACAGACATGGGGCGCCCTTTCCTTAGCGCGCGTTATCTGGTTTTACTCTCCGTCGTCGTCGTTTTTGAAACCACTTCGGCTGCCGCGCAACCATCCGCTCCCTCTCCGCGCGCGGGAACTGCCGCAGCTTATCAACAAGGGATCTATCTGGTTTTTCCGTTTGAAAATGCCGGCGCATCTCCACGATTGGATTGGCTGGGTGAGGGCCTGGAGGAGTTGACTATCCAGCGGCTGTCGGGAGCCGGCGAGCAGGTGTATTCGCACGCGGGGCGGCTTGTCGAACTGGAACGGTATGGACTGCCGCGCTCTTCGAAACTGAGCCGCGCGACCATGCTTCATATTGCCGAAGACCTCGACGCGGATTTTGTGGTTTTTGGCCGGTTTTCGGTGGACGGGACGTCGCTTACCATCGAGTCACGGATGCTAAAGGTGAGTCCGGCGCGACTGCTGCCGGCGTTGCGGGAAACCGGTACGTTGGATTCGCTGATGGACCTGCACTCCCGGCTGGTTTGGCGAATGCTCTCCGCAGACGTTCGTAATTATTCACTGAGTCTCGCGGAGTTCACAAAACGCCAGCGTCCGCTGCGTCTCGACGCATTTGAACATTACATTCGCGGCGTGCTGGCCAGCGAGGATGATGCACGTTTGCGGGAACTGCGGGAAGCGGCGCGTCTGGAGCCGGAATGGCCGGAACCCGACTTCGCATTGGGGGAAGCCTATTTCGTGCGGCGCGACTACGATTCCGCGCTCCTGTGGTACGCAAAGGTGCCAAAAGCTCACGATCGCTATGTGGAAGCGTTCTTCGCGACGGGCGTTTGCCGGCTTCTGCTTGGTCAGTCCGATCACGCGGAGGAAGTGTTCATTTCGTTGCAGGAGGTCCTGAAGAACAACAGGGTCTCCACAGCGGACCTGCCGGAAATTCTGAATGACCTGGCGATTGCACGGGCACGGCAGGGCAAGACGGCTGCGGCGCAAGCCGATTTTCGCCGCGCGGCCGATTTGGATCCCGACGAAGACGACTATGCCTTCAATCTTGGCCTGCTTGCGTTACAGACCAACGATCCCGCCGCTGCGGCGGGTTATTTCCGCGAAGCCGCGGAGCGCGAGCCGGATAACTCGGAAGACCGGGCGCTGCTGATACTGTCCCTGGAAAAAGCCGGCAACATAACCGAGGCCGACCAGGAACGCGAGGCGGCGAACGAAACCTTTGGCCCCAGCGGACTCCCTGCGATTCACCTGGACGCGAAGAACGAGACGCTGGCGCGGCTGAATCGCGTCAAGACCGAGCTCGACGTAACGGCTCTTCACGCGGAGATTGAATCGGCGGAGCTCCCTGCGAGCGCGGCTGCTTCCGCTTCTTCGAGCGACACACCTGCAACCCGCATTCGGCGCGGTCGGCAGGAACTCTCCGCGGGACACGCCGATGCTGCGGAGAAGGAATTTCGTGCTGTTCTTGCGGATGATCCCAGCAGTGGCGCCGCGCACCGCGGGCTCGCGGAAATTGACCGCCGCCAGGGCAAGCTGGATGATGCGGTGAAGGAATTGCAGGCATCGCTCTTAGCGCGAGATTCCGCGGTAGTGCGAACGATGCTGGCGAGAATCTATCTCGAGCAGAAGAAGCCGGATCTCGCGCGGGCGGAACTCGAGAAAGCGCTCAAGCTGGCGCCGAACTATGCAGAAGCCAAGCAACTGTTTGAACACCTGCAGAATTCCAAGCCAACCGAGAAAAAACCCGGCGGAGGTGCGCAGTGAACGATTGGCTCCATAAAATGAAGCGCTCCTTTTATCCCTCGCGATCCGGATTTGTTGCCGCCTCCTTTCTTTTCTGTGTCCTCTGTGCTGCCGTGGTTTTCTTGCTGATGCCTGCGGTTGCGGCGGACGAGCACTCGTCCGTTTCCCTCGTTCTGGAACTGAGTCTTGATGGCGAAGTGGAGCCTATCTTGGCCACCTACATCGACGAAGGACTTGCCGACGCGGCTCGGCGCCACGCCGCGCTGGTTCTGATTACCATGGATACGCCGGGCGGGCTCAGCGATTCGATGAAGGACATGATCCAGCACATCCTGGCCTCACCTGTGCCGGTGGCCGTCTACGTTTCACCGACCGGTGCGCGCGGCGCGTCGGCGGGCTTCTATATTCTTCTAGCGGCGGACATTGCCGCCATGGCTCCCGGCACACATGCAGGCGCGGCTTCGCCCATCATCGCGATCGGAGGATTCCCACAGCAAATTGATGAAGTTTTTCGAAAGAAGATCAACCAGGATGCGATGGCGTTTCTGCGGAGTTTCACGGACCGGCGCGGCCGCAACCCGGAATTGGCGGAAAAAGCCATCACCGAGTCGAAAGCCTTTACCGAGAAAGAAGCACTGGATGGGAAAATGATCGATTTGATTGTGAGCTCGCCCGATGATTTGTTACGGCAACTCGATGGGCGAACAATCAAGCGCTTCGACGGGACGCAGGCGCCGTTGGTCCTGAAGAGTCCGGTGCGAACGCCCTTTGCACTCTCGGCGCGGCAGAAGTTTCTGGCGCGGATCGTCCAGCCCGACGCTTTTTTTGTGCTGCTGATTCTTGGTGTTCTTGGGCTCTATACCGAATTCACGCATCCGGGAGTGATCGCTCCGGGTGTTATCGGTGGTATCTGTTTGATTCTCGCACTTTACGCCATGAATTTTCTGCCTGTGAATCTTGCGGGTCTGTTCCTGATTGCGCTGGCCCTGGCGTTTTTCATTCTTGAAGCTAAGGCTCCCAGTCACGGCATACTGGCCTTCGGCGGAGTTGTGTCGATGTTTCTGGGCGCGATCTTTCTGATTCGCTCGCCACTTACTTCCGGAGGAGTGAGTGTAGGAGTGGCGCTGGCAGGGACGCTGCCCTTCGCGGTGCTAGCCGTATTTCTGATGCGGCTGGTTTTGCGGTCTCGGCAATGGAAAACGTCGACGGGAAAGGAAGAGCTGATCGGAGCGCGGGGTGTCGCGGTTGCGCGGCTGTCCGCAGGAGCTGAGGGCATGGTTCGCGTGCATGGCGAACTCTGGCGGGCCGAAGCTTCGCGGCCCGTGCAGGAAGGCGAGACCGTCAAGGTTTTGCGTATCGAGGGATTGAAGCTTTACGTTGAGTCGGCCGGTGTGGCTGTCTCAGCAGCGAAATAGGAATTCTTACTTTCAGGAGGAGAAGATGGAGATCAGTTTTATCGGGGTAGCGTTGATCGTGGGCCTCGGGCTCATCTGGTTTTGGAATTCGCTGTACATCATCAAGGAATGGGAGCGGGGCGTGGTACTTCGGCTCGGACGATTGATACCCGAGGCAAAAAGCGCCGGCATAAATCTTGTTTTTTGGCCGATTGAAACACTCTACCGCATCAACATGCGGATTGAGACGCTCGACGTTCCGCCACAGGACATCATCACGCGAGACAACGTTTCAGTGAAGGTCAATGCGGTTTGCTACTTCCGCGTGGTCGACGCCAACCAGGCGCTTTCGCAGGTTCAGAACTATACGTATGCGACTTCGCAGCTCGCACAGACGACCATTCGCAGTGTCGTCGGGCAGTTTGAACTCGATGAAATACTCTCGCAGCGCGATAAGGTCAACGCCAAGCTCCAGATCATACTCGACACAGACACCGAACCTTGGGGCATTAAGGTTTCCAAAGTCGAGGTGAAACAGGTCGACATCCCCGAACAGATGCAGCGTGCAATCGCAAAGCAGGCGGAGGCCGAACGCGAACGCCGCGCAAAAATTATTCACGCTGAAGGAGAGTTCGAAGCTTCACAGAAACTCGCGGATGCCGCGAAAGTTCTGGCCACGCAGGCTTCCGCAATCCAGCTCCGCTACTTGCAGACGCTGACGGAGATAGGTGTCGAGAAGAACACAACGATTGTGTTTCCCTTGCCTATCGATATCATTAATCAGTGGACTAAGAATTTAGGGGGGCCGCAAAAATAAGAATGGCTTCTGGCGGAAAACGAGGGGGCGTCGGAGAGCGTGTGCTCGAAAGCCGGCATGTCATCGGCCTGTTCATGCTGATGCTGCTGTTTTCGGGCGTGTTTTTTACGCTCGGCTACGTCATGGGGCGCAACCAGTACGATAGCCCGGTGCGTGCCTCAACAGATTTCTTCAAGAAGCCGGAGAATTCAGTTTTTCCCAAGTCGGATGCCAGGTCGAAGCGCACCAGCAGTCCCGCTCCTTCCGCCACCCCGACGGACACAGCGGCGCCGCCGAATTCGGATTGGGAATTTTATCACGCCGGCGACAGTAAAAAAACCGAAGACCATCTGAAGCCCGCAGCGTCTCCAACCGCGCCAGCACAAAAAAACGTGCCTGTGCTTGTGAGGTCCACCGCGCCGCCGAGAACCTCCGGAGGTTCATCGAAGACTCTGAACACGCCACTCATTCCAGGGGGCAGTTATACTCTGCAGGTGGCGGCGCTGACAAAAGAAGCGGATGCGCTGGAACTCGCGACGCGTTTGCAGAAGAAAAAATTTCCCGCGTTCGTTCTTTCTCCGCATGCCGACAAGTATTACCGCGTGCAAGTCGGCCCTTACGCCGATCCGAAGGCCGCCGACGCGGCCAGGAAAGGCCTCGAGGGTGCAGGTTTTAGAGCCATCGTGAAGCACTGATGCCTCGGGGCAGTTGGCTCTCCTATCTTCGCGCCCAGGCCGGTGCGGGAATGCCTGCGGGCTTGCGTCTCATAGTTGGCGCCGTGTCTGGTGCCGCGCTTTCGCTCTCCTACACCGGTCTCTACCTGAGTGTCTATTCGTGGCTTTGCATTGGGATTCTTCTCTTTTCCCTGTTTGGCGCGCGAGCTCGCGTGGCGTCTGGTTGCGGATTTCTACATGGGTTTCTTTTTGTCCTAACGTCAGTGCCATGGATTGCGACGGTTCTTACTGTTCACGGCGGCCTCTCGGTGGCGGGTGGATGGGGCCTCTTGCTATTGATCGCCATTACCTGGGGAATTCTCACTGGCGCTTTTGCTTGGGCCGTTCACCGGGTGTCCCTTCAAAGTATCGAGGTGGCATGCATGGGTGCGCCATTTATCTGGGTGACGTTCGAGTTTATTCGCGCACATTTGCCGGAAATTAGTTTTCCGTGGAACTTGCTTGGCTATCCCGCGGCTGCCAATCTTGGCCTCGTTCAGCTCACCACCATCACGGGAATTTACGGGCTATCCTTTCTTGTAGCGTGTTTCAACGCATTGCTCGCATGGACGAGCAGTTCCGGCACGCTGACGCCTCGCGGGCGCATGGCATGCGCGGCCATTGCTACGGCGATACTTTTGGGCGCCACGCTGGCCGGGCCGCGACTTGTACCCCAAGCGCAAGCTCATCATTTCGCACGCGCCGTTCAGCTCAATTTCCCGGAGGTGGACTCGTACGCCGCGGATTGGTTTCCGGCGCACGCGGCGGACCTCGAGGAAATCGAACGAATGAGCCTTGCCCCTGCGTCGGAAAAACCGGACCTTCTGGTCTGGCCTGAAGCGCCCGCGCCTTTCTCGTTTCAAGATTCACAATTCGCAAAGATTGCCTCAACACTGGCGATCCGCTTCGGGCACCCATTCCTGGCAGGGGCCATCGAATGGAAATCACCGGTGAACCCGTCCGACACGCCGCCCCACGGCAGTCTCCTGCCGTACAACAGCGCGCTGCTGTTTGATGCGCAAGGCCGGCGCACATTCGTATACGACAAGGTCCATCTCGTTCCGTTCGGCGAGTATGAGCCGTTTCCATTGATCCATCGCGTGGTGACCAGTGTGTCCGGCGAAGTCGGCGGCTTCCACAAGGGAAACAAGTACGTTGTCGGGCAGCTTCCCCAGGGGAATAGCTTCGGCGTCTTTATCTGCTATGAAGCGACCTATCCGGGCGAAGTGCGCCGGTTTGCCGCCGGCGGTGCGCAGCTATTCATCAACATTTCGAATGACGGATGGTTTGGAAGGTCCGCCGCGGCCGAGCAGCATCTGCGCATGGCGCGGGTGCGTGCCGTAGAAAACCGCCGCTGGATGGTGCGCTCCACGAATAATGGCTTTACGGTTTCGGTCGATCCCTACGGCCGCGTCTTCGAGCCGCTCCCCCCGGATGTGCGCGCCGCGATCGATCTTCCTTATGATTTTCGAACCGACGAAACGATTTACGCGCGCTTTGGGGATGGGTTCGCCTGGCTCTGTGTGCTCGTTTCCGTTATTCTAGTTGCGGCAACTTTTCGAAAGGCAAAGTAACGTCTGTCCCTGACGGACGCTTTACCAGAAAAAGCATGATCCTCGAAGATCTCCAGCATCGTTACGAAGGGCTCAGTCAGCGCTTCACGCTCGTGCGGAGCTATCTTTGACGCGCCACAGTACCGTGAGCGCCTGAAGGCTCTCGAAGCACGCGTCGCCGACCCCAATTTTTGGAACAACCAGGAAGCTGCGCAGAGCGTTCTCCGCGAGCGAAAGCGCGCCGAAGAGCAGATTGCCGCGGATGAGAAACTCACGTCGATCTCTGGCGACATCGAGACATACATCCATCTTGGTCAAGAAGAGACCAACGTCGAGCAAAAAAACGATCTGCTGAAAGAGCTGGACCGCGAGCTCGATGCTGCGGATAGCTATGTCTCCGAACTGGAAACTAGGACGCTGCTCTCCGGCGAAAGTGACCACCTCAACGCCATCATGACCATCAAGCCCGGCGCGGGTGGTACGGAATCGCAGGATTGGGCATCCATCCTTCTTCGCATGTACCTGCGATGGGCGGAGCGCCGGGGGATGACCGCCGCGGTCCTCGATGAGACTCCGGGAGAAGAAGCCGGCATCAAATCGGCGACGATCCAATTTTCCGGTGAAAATGCCTATGGTCTTCTCGCGGGGGAAACCGGTGTTCACCGTCTGGTTCGAATCTCTCCGTTCGATCAGGCCGCGCGGCGCCACACTTCTTTTGCATCCGTCTTCGTAATTCCTGAAATTGACGACCGCATCGAGATCAACATCCGTCCGGAAGACTTACGCGTCGACACGTTCCGGTCGGGTGGCAAAGGCGGGCAAAACGTCAATAAGGTGGAGACCGCCGTCCGTATCACGCACCTCCCAACCAACATCGTCGTGGGCTGCCAGGCCCAGCGCAGCCAGAGCAAGAATCGCGAGCTGGCCATGAAGATGCTCCGCTCGCGCCTCTACGATCTGGAAATCCAGAAGCGCCAGGCCCACACCGACAAACTTGACGAGAGCAAGCTGGACATTTCATTTGGCAGTCAAATCCGGTCCTATGTCATGCAGCCTTACCGCCTGATCAAGGACCACCGCACGAAGTTCGAAGTGGGTGATGTAGACCGGGTGATGGACGGTGATCTGGATCCCTTCATCCGCTCCTACCTGATGGCCAAAAAGACGAAGGGAAGGCTCGACATCCAGCCGGACGATGATGCTGACGCGGCCTAGCCCTTGCGCACTCGCATGCAGCAATTCGCCGTTCGCAGCCTGATTTCGACCGTTCGACGCAGGAATAAGCTAGCCGGAATCAATACGTTGATTCTTCTCCGCGCGAATGGTAGTTTTGTAGAGTTTAGCATAGAGCCGAATAATCAGGCGTGTATGCTAGCAGTGCGTTCCCCTGCAAGTCACCAAGGAGAATTCGTTTGAGCGAAGCCTTACGCAACTTTTTATTTACGTCGGAGTCGGTCACCGAGGGCCATCCGGACAAAATCGCCGACCAGATTTCTGACGCCGTCCTTGACGAGGTTATGAAGCACGATCCGAAGGGGCGAGTCGCTTGCGAGACGCTTGTCACGACGGGCGTGGCGGTCATCGCTGGTGAAATCACCACCAGCGCGCACGTCAACTACGATGAGCTTGTACGCAGTACCATCCGCGGTGTCGGCTACGATCGCGCGAAGTACGGCTACGATGCAGACACCTGCGCCGTCATGTGCACGGTGAAGCGGCAGTCGCCGGACATCGCCATGGGCGTGGACACCGGCGGAGCGGGCGACCAGGGCTTGATGTTTGGCTTTGCCTGCGACGAAACAGAAGAATTGATGCCCATGCCCATCCAACTCGCCCACCGCCTCACGCAGCGCCTCTCCGAGATTCGCAAAGCCAATAAAGTTGATTTTCTCCGGCCCGATGGAAAGTCGCAGGTCACTATCGAGTACCGCAACGGCCGCCCGGCCCGCGTCGATTGCGTGGTGATCTCCACGCAGCACAGCGAGAAGGTCTCCAACTCGGACCTGCGTGAGGCCATCACCGAATACGTCATTAGGCCGATTATTCCCGCCTCGATGCTGGACCCAAAAACCAAGTATCACATCAATCCGACGGGCCGATTCGTCATCGGCGGTCCCATGGGCGACGCGGGTTTGACCGGCCGCAAGATTATCGTCGACACTTATGGCGGTTACAGCCGTCACGGCGGCGGAGCGTTCTCCGGCAAGGATCCATCGAAGGTGGATCGCTCGGCTTGCTACATGGCGCGCTATATCGCAAAAAACATTGTGGCCGCGGGCCTGGCGCGAAAAACAGAGGTGCAATTGGCTTACGCCATCGGCGTCGCCGAGCCGGTCTCGGTCATGGCGGAAACCTTCGGCACCGCGAATGTGCCGGAAGAAAAAATCACCGCTCTGATCCGTGAAATCTTCATGCTGACGCCCAAGGCCATCATTGAAACGCTCAACCTGCGCCGTCCGATTTACAAGGCCACGGCTGCTTATGGCCACTTCGGCCGCAGCGGCGCGGGATTCACATGGGAGCGCACGGACCGCGCGGATACTCTCCGCAAGGCTGCTGGCCTCGGGGCTGCCGCGACTGCCGAAGTCGGGGCGCGCAGCTAACTTCCAAGACTAGAAACAAAGGCCCGGCACGTGCGGGCCTTTGAGCGGGGACGTTGGGTTATTCCCCTTCCGAACGAAATCCACAATTGAGGAGCAAGACTTTGGCCATCGCTGAGCTGAAAAAAGGTGATGTAAAGGACATTGGGCTGGCCGATGCCGGCAAGCGCAAGATCGAATGGGCGGGACAGCAAATGCCGGTGCTCGAATCGATCCGCAAGCGCTTCGTCAAGGAGCAGCCGCTGAAGGGCCTGCGTGTTTCCGCCTGTTTGCACGTGACGAGCGAAACCGCAAACCTGATGATCGCGCTGCGGGACGGCGGCGCCGACGCGGTGCTGTGCGCCTCTAACCCATTATCCACGCAGGACGAAGTCGCCGCTTCGCTGAATCGCGACTACAACATTCCTACTTTCGCCATCAAAGGCGAGGATAACGACACCTACTATTCGCACCTGAGCGCGGCGCTGGAGCACAAGCCGCAGTTCACCATGGACGACGGCGCGGACCTGGTCACCATGTTGTTGACCAAGCGTACCGAGCTCGTCCCAAACGTGATCGCCGGAACGGAGGAGACCACTACCGGGGTGATCCGTCTTCGCGCCATGGCCAAGGACGGCACGCTCAAGTATCCGATCATTGCCGTGAATGATGCGATGACCAAACACTTCTTTGACAATCGCTACGGCACCGGGCAGTCCACGATTGACGGCGTTATTCGCGCGACGAACGTTCTGCTTGCTGGCCTGAAGGTAGTCATTGCCGGTTACGGCTGGTGCGGGCGCGGGGTGGCCATGCGCGCCAAGGGCCTCGGCGCGGACGTGATCGTTACGGAAATCGACCCGGTAAAGGGCATCGAAGCTGTCATGGACGGCTTCCGAGTCATGCCCATGGCCGAAGCGGTGAAGGAGGGCGACGTTTACATCACCGTGACGGGAAACAAGAGCGTGATCCGCGGCGAGCATTTCGAAAAGATGAAGGGCGGGGCCATTGTTTGCAACTCCGGCCACTTTAACGTGGAGATTGACATCTCCGCGCTGGAAAAGATCTCCAGTGGCAAGCGCGAAGTGCGCCCGCTCGTGGACGAATATCAACTGAGGGATGGCCGCAAAGTTTACCTGCTCGCAGAAGGACGTCTTGTCAATCTGTCGACCGCCGAGGGACATCCCGCTTCGGTAATGGACATGAGCTTCGCCAACCAGGCGCTGTCCGCCGAATACCTTCGCGCGAACTACAAGAATCTCAAGCCGCAGGTGTATGTCGTGCCGGAGGATCTGGATAAGGAAATCGCGCGCCTCAAGCTCGATTCGATGGGACACAGACTGGACAAGCTCACGGCGGAGCAGGAACGCTATCTCGCTTCCTGGCAGGAAGGCACGTAACTCTCGCCGCCATTCCGGGCTGCTTGATCGTGTTATCTTTCTGGGGGGGCGCAGTATTCCGACGGGTCGGAACAGTGCTGCGCCCTTATGCATTTGCTGACAGGTTTTTCAGTCTGACTTACACGCATGTGGGATCTCTGCACAAACGCGCTTGATACGGCCAAGCTGCGCGGGGCTACCTACGCCGACGTGCGCGTGATGCATCTGCGCCAGCGCGACCTCACGACAAAGAACGGCCAGGTCGGCACGCTGGCACAGAGCGAATCGCTAGGCCTGGGCATTCGCGTTCTGGCGAACGGTGCCTGGGGCTTTGCCTCCACGGACCGCTTGACGCGCGAAGGCGTCGCGGCTTGTGCAGCGCAGGCCGTTTCCATCGCGAAGGCTTCGGCACTGGCAAAACGCAGCGAGGTCGTTCTTGCCCCGGAAAAGGCTTACGTGGACAGTTGGCAGAGCCCGTTCCGTAAAGACCCGTTCGAAATTCCCCTCGAAACCCAGCTGGCATTGCTGCTCGCGGCCGACGCCGAAATGCGCCTCGTGAAAGGCGTGACACTGACGGAAACGGACATGCAATTCCGCAACATCGATTCTTGGTTTGCTTCGAGCATCGGCTCGCGCATTCACCAGCGTAAAGTGATTTCCGGCTGCGGAATTGCCGCCACTTCTTTTCAGGGTGAGGAAATCCAAAAACGTTCATATCCTAATGGCTTTGGCGGCCAGCATTCGCTGCAAGGTTACGAACTCGTTGAATCACTCGATTTGATGAGAAACGCGCCACTCATCGCCGAAGAAGCCGCCGCGCTCCATTCGGTTTCGCAATGCCCGGAAAAGGTCGGCACACTCATCCTCGGCGGCAGCCAGCTCGGACTGCAGATTCATGAATCGATCGGCCATCCTATCGAACTGGACCGCGTCCTCGGCCAGGAAGCGAATTTCGCGGGCACGAGTTTTCTGACGCTCGATCAGTTGAACCATCTGAAATATGCTTCGAGCATTGTGAACGTCGTCGCGGACGCGCGGCTCGATCACGGACAGGGACTGGGCACCTTTGCCTACGACGACGAAGGCGTTCCCGCGCAGTGCACGGACATTATCAAAGATGGGACCTTCCGCGGCTATCTTTCCAATCGCGAAACCGCGCACCTGGTGGGTCTGGATCGCTCTTCAGGAACGATGCGCTCAGAAAGCTGGAACCGCCTTCCGATCATTCGCATGACCAACGTCAGCTTACTGCCCGGCACATGGGACTACGACGATCTGATTTCCGACACGCACGACGGAATCCTGATGGAAACAAATCGCTCCTGGTCCATCGATGACCGGCGCTACCAGTTTCAGTTTTCAACGGAAATCGGCTGGGAGATCAAAGGCGGAAAGAAAGTCCGCATGCTGAAGAATCCCAGCTACAGCGGAATTTCCACGGAGTTCTGGAATTCCTGCGACGCCATCTGCAGGTTCGATCACTGGACGCTGTGGGGCACCCCCAATTGTGGAAAAGGGCAGCCTATGCAGACCATGGGCACCGGCCATGGGGCAGCACCGGCGCGTTTCCGCAATGTGCACATCGGGACGGCATTTTCGAACCAATGAAACCGGCCGCCAAGAACAGGAAAGTATCAACGGCGTGGAGCGCCGGAGCCGCTGAACTTCTCCACGAACGCGAGCTTCGGCGAATCGTCGATACCGTTCTTCGTCTCGCGAAGTCCACGGGAGCCGAAGAGGCGGAAGTCCATGTGGACGAAGTTGCGGACGCGTTGACGCGTTTCGCCAACAACGCCATCCATCAAAACGTTGCCGAGCACGGGCTGACGGTGTCGATTCGCACGGTCGTCGACGGCCGCACTGCGCGCGCCACAACCAATCGCATTCATGAAGACTCGCTTCGCTCCGCGATCGAAGTTTCTCTCTCTCTTGCACACCGCCAGCCGAAGGATCCGCGCCTTCTGCCGATGCCAGGAAAACAGCGTTATCGCGCCGTGAACCGCTTCATCAAACAGACCGCCGCTCTCTCCGCTGAAGAACGAGCCCGGGCCGTCCGGCGTGCCTGCGATTTGGCCGTCAAGAAAGGCCAGGTTGCCGCCGGAATCTATTCGAACGGCCAAAGCCAGTCCGTATTGGGAAATTCTCGAGGCCTTTTTGCGGCCTATCGTGAAACGCACTCGGAGTTTTCCATCACGGCACAGGAAGGCCCTGCTGCGAGCTGGGCCAAAGCCAATTCCGCAGATGTTCGCGCGTTCGACCCACAAAAACTCGCCGCGCGAGCCTGCCAAAAAGCACATCTTGCCGTCAACTCCCGCGAGCTTGCGCCTGGACGCTACACGGTAATCCTCGAACCTGCTGCGGTGTTAGATCTCGTCGGATTTCTCTTCTACGATTTCGCCGCCACGGCCCTGGAAGACAAACGGTCCTGCCTGAACGAGCGCATGGCCAAGCAGCTCTTCGGGCAAAACATCAGCATCAGCGACGACGTTTATCATGCACTCCAACAGGGCGCGCCATTCGACGGCGAAGGGCTGCCGCGTCAGCGGATATCGCTGGTGGATTGCGGTATTCCGAAGAATCTTGTCTATTCACGCGCTGCCGCCCAAGCCGCGGGCAAACGGCCCACCGGACACGGTTTTGCGCTCCCCAATGAATACGGGGAAGCGCCCATGAATCTCGTCTTCGGCGGCGGAGACTCGTCGATGGACAAAATGGTCACTTCCACCGACCGCGGGCTGCTCGTGACCCGCCTGTGGTACATTCGGGAGGTCGATCCGTATGAAAAGGTGATGACCGGGATGACCCGTGATGGCCTCTTTCTCGTTGAGAATGGGCGGGTTACCGGCGCCGCGCGCAACTTCCGCTTCAATCAGTCGCTCCTTGAAATGCTCAAAAACGTCGAACTGCTCGGTCCTGCCGTGCGGGCCACCGGAGAAGAGGCTTTCGAGATGGTCGTGCCCGCCATGAAAGTTCGTGACTTCTGTTTCTCCGAAGTGACGAAGTTCTAGCGTTTCTGGCGCTCAGCCTCAGCTATCAAGAAATCAATTCACAGAATCAAAATTCTGCGTTGTACATCCACCCCCCGCCCGTTCAATAAACTGGTATGTACTACCCGAACGGTCGAGGCCACAGCAGCGCGGCGGATGCGCGCTCGACTGGGGGTGGTCACCCCAACTGGGGCCACCCAGACCACGACGCCTGCGGTACAGGCTTCATTGCCCGCCTTGGTGGCGCTCCCAGCTACGACATTATCCAGTTTGCTTTGACGGCTTTAGAGCGCCTCACCCATCGCGGAGGCGTTGACGCCGATGGAGCCAGCGGCGACGGCGCCGGTTTGCTCACTTCGCTCCCGCAGGCCTTTTTCCGCGCCCGCGCGCAAGAGCAGGGAATTGAACTGCCCGAAATGTTCGCGGTCGGCTTCGCCTTTCTTCCTTCTTCCGTCATCGACGAAGCCCGCGCCGCTGTCGAAGCCGCCGCAGACGTTGAGCGTCTGCGCGTCATCGGCTGGCGCCGTGTGCCGGTGAACACCAATGCTCTAGGGCGCCGCGCGCTTGAAACCATGCCCGAAATCTGGCAGTTTTTTGTCGAACCATTCCATCCGACGCGGGCTATGGCGCGATTCGAGTGGCGTCTCTCTCTTTTAAGAAAACGGGCAGAATCACTCTTGCCGCCGCGATGTTACATCTGCTCGCTCTCCTCGCAGACCATCGTGTACAAAGGGCTGCTTACGCCTTGGCAGTTTCCGCAGTTTTACGAAGATTTGCGCGATCCTTCGTTCGCAACGACATTTGCCGTTTTTCATCAGCGCTATTCGACCAACACTCAGCCTTCCTGGCATCTGGCGCAGCCGTTTCGTTACGTGGCGCATAACGGTGAAATCAATACGATTGTCTCGAACCGGCGCTGGCTGCGAGCCAAGGCAACCGAATTCCGCTCGCGGCTTGCAGTGGGATCCTGGTTCCCCCTTCTCGAAGAAAATGTCAGCGATTCCGCCACTTTCGACAACGGATTCGAGCTGCGGCTGCTTGAAGGCTTGTCATCGGAGGAAGCCATGCTCGCCATGGTTCCTCCCGCCTTTGAAAAGGATCCTTTGCTCTCGCGGGACGTGCGCGGCGCGCTGACCGCGCTCTCGCAACGCAGCGAACCCTGGGACGGCCCCGCAGCTTTGGTTTTTTCCGACGGCCAGTTTGTCGGAGCGAAGCTGGATCGCAATGGATTGCGCCCGCTGCGCTACACCTTGACGCATGACGGGCTGCTGATCGCGGGATCCGAGACCGGCTTGGTTGATTTGGACGAATCGCGAATCGCTGAACGCCAGCGGCTTGGCCCCGGAGAAATGATCCTTGCCAATCCCGCCACCGGGCTCTTTTTGCGCTGGCGCGACATTCTCAAGCGCCTCGCGATCCAGCAGGCACGCAACGCCATTCCGCAAAGAATGCTGACGGCGTCGGTGACCTCACCGCCAGCCCCCCTCCATGAGCCAAAGCGCGTCGCGGGCGCCGCCGGCTGGACGGAAGATCAGTTCAGAATTATCTTTTCCGCGTTGGCGCACGGCAAAGAAGCGGACTGGAGCATGGGAGATGACGCGCCGCCCGCATTTCTTTCTGCCCTCCCAAGAACTCTGTGGGACTACTGCAAGCAACGGTTCGCGCAGGTCACGAACCCGCCGATCGACCCTTTGCGGGAAACCCACGTGATGTCTCTCGATGTCCACTTGAAAGACGGAATCACGCTGCCGAGTCCGGTGATTTCGGCCGGGCAACTGTCGCAACTCTTCGCGATTCTTGGACCCCCGCACCGAATCGATATTACTTTTCCTGCCGCCAGTGGAGTCTCGGGGGCGCGCTGCAGTTTTGCTCAGCTTTCTACTACCCCACTGAGCAGCGGTGGGCGCCCGGGGCTCCTGCTCCTTTCGGATCGCGCGATTAGTGCCGATCGTGCATCGCTGCCTGCGCTGCTTGCTACTGCGGCAGTGTGGAAAGCGATGGTTGGTGAAGGCTGGTGGGATGTCCCGCTGATTGTCGAATCGGCACAGGTCTTTGATACGCATCATGTGGCGCTGCTTGTCGCGGCTGGCGCCAGTGCCGTCGTGCCTTACCTTGCGGACGAGTTTGCGGAATCTCTTGAACCCGGCGGCATAGAAAAGGCCCGTGCGGCCATCAATGCCGGGCTGCGCAAAGTTCTCGCGCGCATGGGTGTCTCCACCCTGGCCAGTTATCGCAACAGCCATCTCTTTGAAATCGTGGGCCTCTCCGAGGATCTCTGCGCTGAAGTATTTGAAGATGCCGCTGATTTCCCTGGCCAGAAATCGCTGGACGATCTTCTCTTGGATTATCTGCACTTGCACAAAGCAGCCTTTTCTGGCGAATCCGATGACTTGGCGGATGCCGGTCTTTATCGGTTCCGGAAAGGCGCAGAACTTCACGCCAGTTCGCCCGAAGTTGTTCGCCGGCTCCACGCGCATGTGCGCGCGCCCGGAGCGAAAACCTATTCGGCGTTTGAAGAGCTGGCAGACCATCAGGGCCCGATCTTCCTGCGGGACTTGCTCGACACCGTTCCGGACACGGCCATTGCGCTGGAGGAGGTCGAGCCGCTCGAGTCCATCGTCAAACGGTTCAGCACACAAGCAATGTCTCTCGGTTCGCTCAGTCCGGAAGCACATCGCACACTGGCGCTGGCGATGAATCAGCTTGGTGGCCGGAGCAATACGGGGGAAGGCGGCGAAGATCCCAATACCTATCGCTTTGAGCCAGCCGCGGCCAACAAGATCAAGCAGGTTGCCTCGGGGCGTTTTGGAGTCACCGCGGACTATCTCGTCCACGCCGAAGAAATCGAAATCAAGATGGCGCAGGGCTCGAAACCCGGTGAGGGCGGCCAGTTGCCCGCGAAGAAGGTCAGCGAATACATCGCGCGCATCCGGCATGCTACGCCAGGCACGCCGTTGATTTCACCACCGCCGCATCACGACATTTACAGTATCGAAGACCTCGCCCAATTGATCCACGACCTCCGCGCCGTGAATCCGCGCGCGCGTATCGGCGTAAAACTCGTTTCCGGCGCCGGAGTCGGCATCATTGCCGCGGGCGTTGCGAAAGCAGGTGCGGACGTCATCACCATCAGCGGGCACAACGGCGGTACCGGCTCCTCGCCATTGACCTCCATCAAGAATACCGGTCTTCCCTGGGAAATCGGATTGCGCGAAGCCCATGACACACTGGTTCGCGCGGGCCTCCGTTCACGACTCTCTCTCCGCGTGGACGGAGGCCTGAAATTCGCGCGGGATATCGTGTTGGCCGCTATTCTCGGCGCGAACGAATTCGGCTTTGGCACCGCGTCGCTGTTGGCCATCGGATGCGTCATGGCGCGGCAGTGCCATCTCAATACTTGCCCGGTGGGAATCGCCACGCAGGACGAAAAGTTGCGTGCGAGATTTGAAGGCAAGCCGGAGATGGTGATCGCGTACTTCCGTTCACTGGCTGAGGAAGTGCGCAATCGGCTGGCGCAACTTGGCGTTCGTTCGCTCAGCGAGCTCACGGGTTGGTACGACCGGCTCAGTGCGCGATCGGGAATGGATCCGCTCCTGATTGTGCCGATCTCCTCCTCGAATCGAGTGGCACCACAGCAGGAACCGGGCCTCCACGTCGCGGCGCTGGAAGATTCGGTTCACTTCAATGCTTCGCTGACGCTGCAAAATGAATCCCAGCCGATTCAGAACTCGGATCGCAGCGTTGGCACGGGCCTGAGCGGCGAACTGATGCGCCGGCGTAAGAACGGTCACCTTGTCGATGGTGAGATCAGCCAGGAATTTCACGGCACGGCGGGTCAGAGCTTCGGGGCTTTTCTAGCCGAGGGAGTGACGCTCAAGCTCAATGGCGAAGCCAACGACTACGTCGGAAAAGGACTGTCCGGCGGGACCATCGCTATCGCCGCCGGGCTTGCTGCTTCCCGGCGCGGTGACGTTCTTGCGGGCAACACCGTGCTCTACGGCGCGACGTCGGGCCAGCTCTTTATCGCTGGCCGGGGCGGCGAACGTTTTGGCGTCCGAAACAGCGGTGCGCTCGCGGTGGTGGAAGGCGTCGGTCAACATGGCTGTGAGTACATGACCGGCGGCGTGGCCATCATTCTAGGGCCACTCGGCCTGAATTTCGGTTCGGGCATGACCGGCGGGCTGGCTTATGTGTTGCGGGCCGAGGCCGAGGATGTGCTTCATCGCGATTTCGTGACGCTCGCCGACCTCGATGCTGATGAAGAGAATTGGTTGCGGCGCACCCTGGAGGAGCACGTTCACTTCACGGCGAGTCCTCGCGCGGCTCGCTTGCTCTCGCGGCGAGGGGCTTTGCCGTTGATGCGCGTGCAGCCGGTACATTTTCAGGGTACGGTGGAGGGTACTTGGAGAGCCATTCTCGCCCAATTCAAACGGCGTCGCGCGATTTTGCCGGTGCCAGCGATCGCGCCGATTTCACAAACTGCGCTTCACGCCTGAGAGGAAGGACAGTAACTCCGCGTCCGCCAGGGAAGAATCCGCTATAATTATCACCGGACGTTTAGACTATGGATTTCGATCAACTTGCTACTTTTGTTTTCGTCGCCAAACTGAAGAGTTTTTCACGCGCGGGCCAGAAGGTCTTCCGCTCGCAATCCGCTGTTAGTGCGCAAATTCGCCAGCTCGAACAAGCATACAAGGCTAGGCTGCTCGACCGCTCCGCCAAGTCCGTGGAACTGACCCCTGCCGGCGAAGTCCTTTTCGAGTTCGCGGAAAAGCTGCTTCGCTTGCGTGACGAATCCATTCAGGTCGTCGCGGACCGCGGCAACGTGGTTCAGGGCCCGATCGTTTTTGGCGCCAATGAAGCGACGTGCCTCTACCTGCTTCCTGATATTTTTGCGGAATTTCAGCGCCGCTATCCGCTGGTGCACATCAGTATTTACCGCAACTTCAGCCACAAGATCTTGCAGCGCGTGGAGGACGGCTCTGCCGACGTGGGCATCGTCACCCTGCCTATCAAGTCGCCTAATCTCAAGATGCACCACATTTACAAAGACCGCCTGCGCTTCATGGTCAGTTCGCGAAACCCACTTGCCCATCGCTCGAAGATCACGCTCGCAGAGGTCGCCGAACAGCCGCTCATCTTTCCGAGGACTGGTTTTACGCGCCAGGTGCTCGACAAACTCTTCCGTCCGTACCGCTCGCGCCTGCACGTGACCATGGAATTGCCGAGTATCGGCATGATCAAGCGTTTCGTCGCCGCTGATGCCGGCGTCTCGTTTATCAGCGAGAGTTTTGCGAAGGATCAGGTGAAAGCCGGCGAGGTAAAGCTGCTCACCGTCGAAGGCGTGGATCTCTGGCGCGAACTCGGCCTCGTCTACCGCCGCGACCGCAGCCTCCCTCGCGCCGCCCAGGCCCTCATCGGCATGATCCGCGAACACCGTAAGCTCGCCGAACCTGGCGAAGCGGCCGCCAGCTAGGTCGGTTATCTCTGCCTACTTTTCTCTAGATCTCGGTCGTGGTACGGACTGGTTTTAGAGTCTGACGGTTTACCCAGCTCCGGTCGGCGCCCGGCCGCTTTTTCGTTCTCAATCCGAAAATTATCGCACCATCTGTCGTATCAGGTATTTACGCACTCTTTCACCGTCCGGCGCGGAACGCCAAGCCGCTTTTGCACATTCTTGCGCTTATGCAAGATGCAACTCCTTTTCTTTTCAACCAGTTCCGCGCTCTCTGCGAAAGGCAGCCGGGGCAGTAGCAGGGTACCCACTGACGTCCCGGCTCGCGGAGCTTCTCAATTCGTTTGGCGGGAACCGAGGAAGATCGAGCGCTTATTCTGCTGTTATGAAGAACTGCCAACCGCAGAGAGTGGGCTAGTTTGCGTTGAAAACGAGACTGGCGATGGCCCGGGCGATCACGTTTTCCTGAATTTGAATAAGGTCACTGTCGGCATAGGTCATCGCCAGCACCGTGAACACGTCCTTGCCGCGCGCAACAACCACCAGCTTTCCCGACCAGTCGTGGTCGTCGGCCTTCCCTCGGTACTGATACTCCACGGCTGGTAGTCCGCCGACCGCCGTTTTGCGCTCCGATAATCGCTGGTAGTTGGAGTAGACCCCATGCAGCCGCTTTTCCACACCCGCGGCCGCCGCATCCAAAGGCTCTTTCGTTTGCTCCTCGCCGACTACCATCAGGGTTGATTCGTTGGATGTGCCCATTGCCACGATCGCGTTTGGCAGGCCGCCTCGCGCTTCCTCGATCAAGCTCCAGCTCGGCGCTTTGTACATGCGGAAGCCGTGAGTGTAATTCGTGTAGAGATTGCCCTGGATCTCTTCGTGGTTTGCGGGAAGTTCGGGCTCTTTCGGCGGGGTAGGCGATGCCGTAGCCGACGCCAGTCCATTAGCGACTACCGCCGGAGATCCCTTGATCGCCGGCGCAGGGACATTGGCCGCCGCTGTATTCGTGGGAACTGCGGGTTTCACAGCCGCGTTCCCTATTTTCGGCCGTGTTTTGTCGCCTTTCCCCGCCGGGCCCGGATCCGCCGTTCTTGCGCTCGCATTCGTTGGTGTGGCCGAACCGTCGGAAGACGATGCGACCGCTGGCTCAGCCTGTGGTTGTGAACCGGCGTCGGGCTTGGATGGATGCTGGGCCGCGTCTTTCTTCCCCGCGGGGGGCGTTTCCGGTTTTCCTGCCGGTGTTGACGGAACAATGGACGCGATTTTGTCCTTTTCGATGAGCTCATATCCAAAGTCGGTTTTGATCTTGAACATGTTGTCTTCGTAGGCGACAATCACGCCGTAAAGCTTCCTGCCGTCTTTGAGGCGAATCTCATCCGCCCGTGCGGAAAGAGCAATCGCGGAGAACGTCAGAACAGTGATCGCAAGCAAAAGGGGGCCGCGCTTATTGGGGACAGCCATAGTGAAAGTATCCCGCTGCTGAGTGCGGGCCGCAACCTTCACACTTGCGGCGGTGTCCGTCGTGCTACCTCCGCCAGCAGCGCCCGCGTCCGGGCTACCAGCCGCTCAAGTTCGTTTATCGTAGTGCTGAGGCGTGCGCGCAGTGGTTCGGGCAGCTGTGCGTGAATTTGCCGCAGCGCCAGCGCCTCGGCAATCATGCGAATCTGCCCGCGGCTCCGCGGATTCAATCGCTCCCAGAGCCGGCGCCCGCTGCTACGGTTTCGCCCCAGCCACTCCTCGGCGGTCCCTGCCGGGCGCCCTGTCTCCGGTTCAGTCGCTGGCGCTGGGTTTTGTTTTCTTGGCTGAATCATGACGCACCTATTGCGTTCGCGAGATGGCTTCCGTGAGTCACCACTCACGAATCAGCGGTCACTTTTTCAACGCTTCCAGCTTCTCGCCGTTGATCTGCCCATCGTGCTGGACGCGACCGGTCACGCGCATTAAACGTGTCTCAAACACCAGACCGCCATATCGATCGTAGGCATCGGGGAAGAGCACCACTTCATACACGCCCCGCTGGTCCTCGAGCGTGACGAACATCATGTTGCGATAGTTTTTTGTTCCCACGTGGCGGTACGTCACCACCCAGCCGCACAGGGTCACGCGTTCCCCGCGCAGGCCCGTTAGTTCATCGCTCCAGGCTTCTCCGTTGCGCGGCAGGAAATCGAGCGGGTGCCCACTCACGCAGACTTCCAAAATCTCGCGTTCGTATTTTAACTTTTGCTCGATCGTATATTCCGGCGCGTGCATTTCCTTCAGCGCCGCGGCAATGGCATCAGGTGGATCCGCAGTGACAAACAGCGTTTTTGCGTTCTCCGTCAGCTCCGCCGTTCCTGATAGTGCATTTTTCCCACCGGCTTGCAAGAAAGTCCAGCGCCACAGCATCGTGGGACGCGTCATATTGCAGACTTCGTCGAACGCGCCGCACTTGATTAGAGCTTGAATTTCATCGCGTTCGACTGTCACACGATGCAAAAAATCCTCCAGGGAGCGGAACGTGCCAGCTTCTTCCCGCGTGCGCAGAATAGCCATGATCGTTTCGACGCGCAGGCCCTTCACCTGCATCAGTCCAATACGAAGCGCGTGTGCGCCGTTTTCGCCGGCCTCGACCGTGTATTCCATCCGCGAGCGATTCACCGACGGCAGCCGCACCGCGATGCCCCAGCGCTTGGCTTCTTCCACATACGCCGACACGTGATAGAACCCCGCTCCAGCGCTGCACATCGCTGCCAAGAACTCCGCTGGATGATGCGTCTTCAGATACGCCAGGCGGTAGGAGATGTCCGCATACGTCGCGGCGTGCGCTTTGCAGAAGCCGAAGCCGGCGAATTTTTCGACCATCATCCAGGTTTCTTTTTGTTGGACTCTCGTCAATCCCATCATTCCTGCAGCTTTCGTGAATTTCGCGAGCAATCGCTGGCGGTCGCTCCGGCCGGAAACCTTTGTAGACGCCCGCCGCACAAGGTCGGCTTCGGCCAGCGACATGTTCCCGATGGCCTGTGCGATCTGCATTACCTGCTCTTGGAAGATGCATATGCCAAGTGTGGTGCCGAGAATGGGCTCGAGTCTTGGATGAGCGAATGTCACGTTTTCCTGTTTGCGCAGTCGCTTCACAAATAATTCTTTCGACCCATACTCCGCCGCGCCTGGGCGGATCAGTGCCAATGCCTGTGCCAATTGCTCGAGGGTGCGAGCTTTCATCGTTCGTAGCAATCCGCGCATTGCCGGCGATTCGATCTGAAAGATTCCGATCGTTCGCCCGGCGGCGATCACGTCGCAGGTCACGGGATCGTTTTCCGGTATGGCGTCAAAATCGATCTCCCGCGGTTTTGGGCACGGTGTCGTTCCATCCGGCGCTATTGTTCTGTTGTCAGTGCTCCCGTTCTCAGCTTTCTCCACGTTGTCCAGTGCCAGCGACAGTGTCGTGAAGCCGCGTTGTCCGAGCAGATCCATCTTGACCAGGCCAAGCGCTTCGATGGCGTTCATGTCGTACTGCGTCACGACGATCCCTTTTGTCGCCCGTTCCAGCGGCGTCAGCCACGTCAGCGGGCGCGCAGAAATCACTGTGCCGCAGGGATGAGTCCCCAGATGCCGTGGCAGGTCGTCGAGCCGCAAGGCTACTTGCAGGACCGTTTTCCAGGGGTCGTCGTGCACGGGGAGGTCGCGGCACTCCGGCAGATCGCGAATCGCCGAAAGAATGTCGCGCACCGGCCGATGCGGCAGCCGCCTTGTGAATTGGTCCACCTCTCCCGGTGACACGCCAAACACTCTGGCCACTTCGCGCACCGCGAGCCGCGCGTGCATGGTGATGAAACTCGCGATCACGGCGACGTGTTCCGCGCCCCAACGCTGGTACACATACTCGAGCAATTCATCGCGCCTCGCACCACAGATATCGATGTCGATGTCCGGACAATCGCCACGCTGGTCATTCAAAAATCTCTCAAAGTACAGCCCCCATCGTAACGGGCACACGCGCGAAATTCCCAGGCAATACGTGACCATCGAGCTCGCCGCCGAACCGCGCGCGACGGCGGGAATCCCGCGCCGCCGCGCTTCTTCCACGATGTCCAATACCAGCAGGAAATACGGCGCCAGGCCCCACTTTTTGATGACTTCCAATTCACGCATCAGCCGGGAGCGCACTTCTGGTGTAAATGAGTGATAGCGTTTCAGTGCACCTGTGAGGCTCAGCTTTTGCAAATGGGAATCCGGCGTATCGCCTTCCGGAACGGTAAACTCCGGAAAGATCAGTTTCCCCAGCTCGAGTTGCAAGTTGCAGCGCTCGGCAATTTCCAGCGTTGCTTGCAGTAATTCCGGATGATCAGGGAAAAGTTTCTGCATTTCTGCCGCCGGTTTGAACCACGCCTTGCCGGTAGTGATTTCCGGTGGCGCCACTGTCGTCAGCAAGCCGCCCGTGCGGATGGCGTTCACCGTGCGATGATGCAGATGCTCCTCGGGCCGGAGGAAGTGCACATTGTTTGTCGCTACCAGCCGTACGCCCAGTTCGTGGCCGAGGCGCTCAGCCTCGCGCAGCGTTTGTCCGTCGCCCGGTGATAGATGCTGCACCTCGATATACAAGCGGGCGCCGAAAATCTCCTTGAGTTGTGAAAAGTGAGTGGCAACTGGTGACTCGTGACTCGTGGAAGAGATTACTTGCTCCTGGCAATGGTCGTCTCCCTGAGTTGTTTTTGTAGGGGCAGGACTTGCCCCGCCCGCCCTCTTCTTTTCGTTTGTCATGCTGAGCGAAGCGAAGGATATCAACTGCAGATGATTCGCAGGTGCCAATGCGATCACGCCGCGGTTGTGCTCCGCCAACTCCTGCAATGTCACCGGTCGGCCATCGGTTTCCGGGGAACGAATGTTTTGTGACAACTTGGTGGTGCCCAAATGCCGCAGCGTCACGAGTTGGCACAAATTGCTGTAGCCTTCCATGTCCGCCGCCAGCAGCGTTAGAGGCCCACTCGTCGAATGTCGAGTTTTGGTTTTGCAATTTCGAAATGGCTCGCTCGAAACATAAAATTCGACGTCCAACACCACGCCGACGATGGGATTGATGCCTGCTTTTTTCGCTGCTTGGTAAAACGATACAGCGGCGTACAGCCCGTTCGTATCCGTCAGCGCCACGGCAGGCATTTTCTGCTCAAGCGCTGCCGCGACGATTTCCTCCGGCGACGCCACGCCTCGCAGAAACGAATAGTGGCTATGACAATGCAGATGTACGAACACGGGAGCCCCACCTAGAAAGGGAGAAGGCACGTCCGCCTTTCGGCAGGCCTGCTTGTTAACTCAAATCAGGTAAGGAAAGGGAGGGAAAAACTCACCAAATTACCTCGATAAGCATGGCGTCGAGAGCATCAGCCCATTCGGCTTGGTCGCGTAATGCTCGCGTAGCTCGAGGCCTTTGCCGTAGAAGACGGCGTTCCAACCGTAGCGGCCGCGGACGGAATCGAGGCCGCGGTTCAAGTACCAGCGGCGGTTGGCGTTAGTGTCAAAGAGCTCGTGCTGGCGTTTATCGGTTTCGAGGTTGGTCACGCTGACGCCGACCAGGCGCACGGCCACGCGCCGCGTGAACAATCTGCCAAAGAGGTCCTTGGCGGTGGCGAGCAGTTCGCGCTCGTCGTTGGTTGGTTTGCTGATCCGCACTGTCTGGTGCGCCACAAATTGATCGATGTAGCGGATGCGTAGGCCGATGGTGCGCACCTGCTTGCCGTATTCGCGCAAGGTCGAGCCGATGCGCTCGCTGAGATATTCGATCAGGCCGCCGAGAAATTCCGTGTCGATGGTGCCGCCTTCGATGGTTGTTTCGCGCGAAACGGATTTTGGCGTCGAGGGCAGGAGCACTTCGCGGCCATCCAGCCCGCGGGCGCGTTCCCAGATCTGCTGGCCGATGGCTTCGCCGAAGGCAGCCTGCAGCGCGGGCTTGGGCACCTGGCGCAGCTGACCGATGGTTACAATGCCGCGCTCGGCCAGCATCCCGGTGTGCACGTGGCCGATACCGTGGAGCTTTTCCACGGGCAGCGGCGTCAGGAAGGCTTCTTCTTCACCGGACGCGATCACGCAAAAGCCCCGTGGGCGTTCCAGCCGCGACGCAATCGACGCCACCGCCTTCGTTCGCGCCGCGCCAATCGAAACGTTCAGCCTCGTGCGGCCAAATATCTCCGCCTGCAAACGCCGCAGCGTGCCTTGGTAGTCCGGATACAGTCGCTCGGTGCCTACAAAATCGAGGTAAAAGTCGTCCAGTGAAGCGGTTTCAACCGCGGGTGTGTAAGTTTCAAGGATTCGCCGCACGCGCTCCGCAAAATCGGCGTAATGCTCGTATTGCCCGGGTACGACAACGGCTTTCGGGCAGATGCGCAGCGCTTCGCGAAAACTCATCGCCGTGCGCACGCCGCGGAACTTCGCTTCGTAGCTCGCCGAAGCCACTACGCCGCGCCCCACCAACACGGGCTTGCCGCGCAGCCTGGGATTCAGCACTTGCTCCACCGAAGCGAAAAACGCGTCCACATCCACGTGCACAATGTTAGGAATTCTGCGGGTGGAGTTTTTGCACATTCCCAGCCACGCCCAGGCGGACCACGGATTTTTATCCGCCGCCGTTTCCGTGCGTGGTGTTTCTGCTGAATCCGCAGGGCTCGGGCTCTGTGCCACGGTTTCCTGTCCCGTGCCCCCGTATCGCGGGTCTTCCTTGTCCTGAGCACCGCACTGTCGGTTGAAGGCAGCCCTGCGTTTCTCCTCATCCGCAGTTGCTTGAATCACATTGATGGCCTCAATGGCGGGGTCGGTGAATACGCTTTCGACGCAGACGTCCATGGCGGCTCCTCCTAGGGAGGCGGGCAACTCATACTGTCATCCGAGCGGTGTGGACCGGAGCGGAGCGCGTTTTTGCGTCACCGATGGGTCTTCGGGATCGAGGGATCACTCTTTCGAGTCGACCCCTCACCCCGCTTACGGCTCGGAACTTTCAACGGGCGGCGGCCGTCTCGTGAGAGCCTTGACGGCAATGGAGCCGACGCGCCACCCGTTTCCCGTTTCCTCTACCGCCCGCACTATAGGCGAACAAAAAGCGAAAGTCAACACTTTTCATGGCTACTTCACTGAGGTTCACTCAGGCTCAATGCTGCTCCTCCCCGTGGGTGCCTCTGGGTATGGAGCACACGATGCGCTGGGTTTTTCCCGGCTACGCTCACTGATCGCTTTTTTCCTTAAACAATCGTCGGGAATATACCTGGACGATTACAGGTCTTTCGTGGATTTGGCTTATCCGTTTTTCCTTTTCGGCAATCGTGGCCGCTTAGATTTATTACCCTGTTCAGCGCTGCTCGTTTTTCCGATGTGGCGGGCAGGTCGCTTCCCGGCAGCGGTCGCGGAGGCCGGAACAGCCGGTGAATTGTGTTCCATGACATAGGAGGCTGCACCCTCCCTGAAACGGAAGGGTGCAGCCCTTTGCTCATCCACTCGGTTTCGGTTCGTCTGCGTTCGTGGAGGCGATCTCCGCGGCCTCGGGTTCGATTTCCTGGAGTTGTGCCGCGCTGACAAAGCCGAGACTCTGATTCGGCTTGGTCGTCGTGGACCTCAATTTCCAGGCGATCTGTTCCATATCTTCCTTACTCGCCAATCGTCTGTCCTCGTAGAACGTGCGTTCGCGGACCGGGAAGCGAATTTCGCGCTCGATATAGAAGGTTCTGCAAAACACTTCTTCTTCAGTGGCACGAAATCCGGTGATGATGTGGCCGCGCGTGCACGTTCGGCACAGGGATTCGCATCCTTCCGGGATGCCCCCTTTGACTCGAATCGTGACCATAACTTTCTCTTTTCTAGGAAGCGCTGCAGCGCTTCGGGCTTGCTCCTGGTGCGCAAACACATCGTGGAAGCACACCAAGAGCGGTGACTCGCGCTAAACTCACGCGACAACGCGGCGCGCAAATGGCCGCTCAATGCCGGAAATTCAGAAATATTGCCGAACGTAAAGTGGGCTAGCTGAAGAGAGCAGACAACGTCCATTCGCTGCCGCGACTATTTCGCTCCGGCAACGCCGCAAAACGGCCGTGTTGAATCAACCGCTGCATGGGACGTAGTCCTCCTGAGGACATCCCGCAAAATGCCACACAAAGATCACAATGTAAATCAGAAAAAATCGAACAGGGCGAAAAGAATGTCAAACGGCTGAATTTTGCCAGCGAAGGGTTGCTGTGGCTTTCGGTACTTTTCGCTCCGTGTCGGCAAGCACGAGCACTCGCCCGAACCGGGAACGGCAGCTTCAACCATTCTTGTTCTCCTGAAGAATGTTGCCGCCATCGACCACCAAGACTTGTCCTGTAATGTAGGAAGCTTCCGGTGAAGCGAGGAAGCAAACTGCGGCGGCCACTTCGTCAGGCGTGCCGGCACGACCGAGCGGCGTATGAAGCCCGGCGATTTTTTCGGACTCTGTTGAAGATGCAGTTGCGATCCAGCCGGGAGCGACGCCATTGATGGTGATTCCATCGCCGGCCGTTTCGATCGCCACGGCGCGCATCATGCCGTCCATCGCCGCCTTCGCCGCGCCATACGCCGCAGAGCACCGGTTGCTCACCAGCGGCCCCGTCACCGACGTAACATTCACGATCCGGCCGTACTTTTGCTGCGTCATTGCTGGTAGCACCGCGCGGGTCATGCGGAAGGCGGTGTGCAGAGTAATCGCAATCTGGTTTTGCCATTCCGCGAACGAGGTCGCGATCAGCAGCTTGCTATTCGCTGGCCGCCCGGTCTGCGCCATACCCGCGTTGTTGACCAGAATGTCGATCCGGCCCGCGCGCGAGAGCACGGAATCGACAAATCTCTGCACTTCGGTTTCGACGGTGAGATCGGCGATGAAGGAAAGGACTCCTTCGCCGCCGGCGTCGAGTTCTCGAGCCCGGGCATGAATGCGATCCGTGGTGGAAGTGATCACCACGCGCACGCCCGCGGCATAAAGCCGCCGTGCGATGGCAAATCCGATCCCCTCGGCGCTTCCCGCGCCGGTAATCACAGCTGTCTGATCGTTCAAGGTCAGGGTCCTGAAGCCGCTCGCCGCAGAAGGCATCATACCTCGTTCACGAATGATTGCGATTCACCTGGACGAGCGACGAGCGAGACTCCCTCCTGTTTGTGCACTGCCGCGACAAGCCCGCGTGGACAGTTGCCGATTCGCCTGCAGCGCGCAGGATTCTTGTCGCTGACTTCACGCCGAATCCGCTGTTCGATCCCGATTGGAAAGAGGTGGAGAAGCCCTGGGTCCCGTTCGGCAAGATTGCCATCGCAAACTCCGATGCCGGCGCCAGCGCCTATACCGACGTGGCCATCGATCAGGCCTGGCGCGCCGTCAGTGAACTCCTTCGCGGCTAGCAATTGGACGCGGTGATGAAAAAGGGCACCTTTGTGGGATGGACAGTCGTCCCTGCCGATCATAAATAAGGACCAGGAAACACGCACACGGTGAACATTTCGTTTGATCACGCGTAGCAGAGGACCGCGGCAACCTTCGCCGGTCCTGTAAGCCTAATCACTCTCGGTAGCGAGCAGTTTCTTTGGCATGCTGATCGACATGGCGGCATCGCCGACCCTGACGGGCCGGGGTGAGGTCCACCGTGACCGCCGGCACGTTCACGAATTTCTCGCTCCCCGCGCTTCGGTACGGTCGCCCGAGGCGTCATCTCCGCTGCCAGGCCCGGCTCGAAATGAAGATGCGGTCATTCGCGGAGAAGTGTGATAATGTGCCTAAGTAGACTCCCGAAGTAGAATTGTCTGAATTCCTTGAAGGGCGAGCTTTGCGGTTCTCCCTCCACTGATTTCAGCCAAGTTCAGGCTAACGCCTCGTAGTGTCTGGGAAGTGGCACTTTACCAAGATCCTGCGCTCGTAGTGCTTCGAAGAGTACAGGGAGAATTAAAGATGAAGAGTTTATTTGTGGGCAACATGAGCTTCCAGACCTCGGAGAGCGAATTGCGCGAGCTGTTTGCGCCGTTCGGCCAGGTAACGCGCGTTCACTTGGCCATGGACCGGGAGACCGGGCGGGCACGCGGTTTTGCTTTCGTCGAAATGCCCAATGACGCGGAAGCGGCGCAGGCCATGGCCGGCCTGGATGGGAAAGAAGTTGGCGGGCGCAATTTGAAGGTCAATGAAGCGCGCCCTAAGGGCGAAGGCGGCCCGCCACGTGGTCCGAAGAACTTTGGCGGCCCGGGCGGAGGCGGCGGGCGCGGCAAGGGCGGCGGACGAGACCGTTTTTCGAACGAAGATTACCGTGAGTCGGCGCGCCAGCCCCGCGAACCGCGCTGGTAGTTTTCTTTTCCATGAATGGGCTGGACGGCAGGGACCAGGGCCCTCGCCGCACTCTGCTGTAGGAGGGGCTTATGACCACGACATTCCAGAAGCGGCAGAAAGAAATGAAGCGCATCGAGAAGCGCAAGATGAAGGAAGAAAAGCGCGCGCAGCGAAAGCTGGATAAGACCAACGCTCCGGAAGTCGAACATGATCCCGCGTCCGATCCAACCATCGACTGGAATCACAGCAACGAGATAACTTCACACGAGTGACTTTGCCGAGTCTCAGCCTGGGCCTCGGCGGTGAAATTCCTTCGGTCATTGGCCGGATGCAGGGACAGTGCTGTCTCTGCAGCGGCGCTCGAATGAATTAGCAATCTATCCCGGCTTCTGTATAATTTTCTTCAGCGGTCGAAGGCCAGCTTTCACGGAGCTTTTCGCCAATCTTGGCGAAGAGGAAATCATGCCGCCAGGTCGCCGAAGTCTTTGCGCAATCATTTTGTTTGCCGCGGTCGTGGCTTTTTTGATCGTTGCTCCAGCGGTCGCGCATGCAATCCTCCTCGAATCAAACCCTCCTCTGAAGAGTGCGGTATCGGGACCAGATGTTCCGATCAAGCTCCGCTTCAATGTCCGCATCGATGCGCTCCGCTCCCGACTGACGCTCATCCATCCGGACGGCTCCGCGCAGGCCCTCGAAATCAACAAGCAGACTCCCGCGGACACGCTTTCGGCGGAGGCCACTGGCTTGGCCCCCGGCACCTACCGCCTCCGCTGGCAAGTGCTGGCCTCCGACGGGCACATTACCCGTGGTGAAATCCCCTTCACTGTCACGCCATCCTGATTCACGTTCATGGCTCGCTTACTTCAAGTCTTCGGCTTCCTCTCCGTCCTGTTCCGCGGGGCGACGCTGACGTTTCAGTCTCTCGCGGTCGGCGGCATCGTTTTTCTAATTTTCGTTGTCCGTTGCGCGAAAGAGGATTTGGTGGCGATACAAGAAGCCTGTCTACGCTCGATTCGGCGCTCGGCGATCGTGCTGGCGGTGATGCAGATTTCCTACGTCCTCGCCAACTCGCTGATTCTGAGGCAGTCCGCCGACATGTCTCTTCGCGAAATCGCCGGCGCGAATTTCGTTCTCGCCGGTGCAATTGGTTTCGTGGCGGCCTTGAACGTCATCGCACTTACGACCGCAAGACGCTCATCCGGCTACACTGATCTGCTTCTTCCCGCGGTCGCCATCATGGCCTCCTCGGTCATGACCAGTCACTCCGTGGCTCGCCTGGATTATCGTGTGCCGCTAGTCGCTTTCACGGCCCTGCATCAAGCGGCGACGGCCTCCTGGCTTGGCGGTTTACCGTACCTACTGATCGCTATCCGGAGAGCCCCGACTCCGGACTTCGCGCGCCAGCTCTGCGCCAGGTTTTCGCAACTCGCGCTGGCGAGCGTTGCCATGCTCGCCTCTGCCGGCTTGGTGCTGGGTTTTGCCTACGTTGGCTCATTCAAGGCGGTCTACGGAACGTCCTACGGCGCGATGGTCGCCACCAAAGTGCTTCTCTTCGGCCTTCTCTTGTTTCTCGGAGCGCTCAATTTTCAACTCGTCCGCCGCGGACCGGCCAGCTCCATTCTTGCCAGCCTGAAGCGCTTCGGCGAAGCCGAAATTGGCATCGGCATCACCGTGATCCTTACTGCCGCTTCGCTGACTTCACTCCCTCCCGCCGTGGATCTCACTCACGACCGCGTCAGCGGTCAAGAAATCTTCGCCCGTATGTCTCCACGCTCACCAAGATTCGCCAGTCCGTCTGTTCAAGAGCTGCCCGAAGACGCTTACGCGGCTCAGAAAAAAGCCTTCGAATCCGGCTCGCTCTCGACCGAATCCTACGTTCCCGGCCAAACCGGCACACGTCCGAACACCCCTGCCGAAAAGGCTTGGTCCGAGTACAACCATCACTGGGCAGGCATTGTCGTTCTCTCGATGGGACTGATGGCCCTGGTCGCGCAAGCGGGAAAAGTCTCCTGGGCCCACAATTGGCCGCTCGCCTTCCTCGGCCTTTCGGTCTTTCTATTTCTCCGTAGCGACCCGGAGACCTGGCCGCTCGGGCCCGTCGGCTTCTGGGCGACTCTTGCGGATCCAGAAGTCCTTCTGCATCGTTTCTTTGCGGTGCTGGTAATCGCTCTGGCGGCATTTGAATGGCGCGTGCAAACGGGCCGCGTCGTCTCCGGCCGAGCCCGGCTGGTCTTTCCCGTACTGATCGCTGTTTCCGGCGCATTGCTCCTCACCCATTCCCATAGCCTCGGAAACCTCAAGGAAGAAGTCCTCGCTGAGCTAAGCCACATTCCGCTCGCGATTCTGGCTGTGACCGCGGGATGGTCGCGCTGGCTGGAACTTCGCCTCCCCCCCGAGAATCAAACGCGAAATGTCCTGGCCCGCCTCTGGCCACTTTGTATCGCGCTGATCGGCGTTGTCCTGCTGAACTATCGCGAAATGTGATTCGCTAATGGAGCATATTCCCTGCAGGTGCCATCCGGAGCGAAGCGAAGGACCTCAAGCGCTCCATGCCTCAGGCGAAAAGCTTGAGCAGGCGTGGCTAGTTCTGTCTGGAAGGTAAAGCTGGTTCCGGGACCTGGACTCGAACCAGGATACTCAGCTCCAAAGGCTGATGTCCTACCGATTAGACGATCCCGGAACCGGTCCAATTAGTGTAGCAGACGCCCGCAAGTGCCCCCAAGCGCCGCCAGTCCACTGAATTTCAGGCCGGCTCATTTTCCGTGCCTTTCTCGGCCAGCCGGTGATAACGTTTCTAAGCTGGCCTGCGTCCTACCGGGCATACGTGGCGCGCTCGAAACCTTTTCAATAACTTGCGCGTAGAATAGACAGGGGAAATGCACGCATGAAGCGTCGGGTTATGCTCCGGGAACCGATCAGCGTGGCCTTGGAGACCCTGCGCGTTCACAAGATGCGCTCCTTCCTGATGCTCCTCGGAATTATCCTGTCGGTTTCTACGCTAATCGTGGTCATTGCCCTTATTTCGGGGGTAAACCGCTACATCGCAGACCGTGTTGCCAATATGGGCTCCAATGTCTTTCTGTTGACTCGCTTTCCCATCATCACGGACGTCGATGAATACGTGAAGGCGAACAGGCGCAACAAAAAGGTTACCTGGGACGACTTTGAAGCGCTGCGCGACAATATGAAGTTGCCACTGCGCGTAGGCGTGGAGCTACGCATTGATGGGAAAGTGCGCGCGGGCTCGCACGCTCTCAATGACACGAACATCCGCGGCGTGACCGCCAATATGGTGGACATCGACATCGTTACACCCCGGGACGGACGCTACATCTCCGAGGGCGACGACCAGAGCCGCGCCCAGGTCACCATGATCGGCAACGACCTGGCCACCCAGCTCTTTCCGGGAGTCGACCCTCTCGGCCACGAACTGTTGATTGAGGGTCGGCCCTTCCTGATCGTCGGTATTGCGAAAACCATTGGCACGGCCCTCGGACAATCGCAGGATAACTTTGCGTATATACCGATCCAGACGTATTTCAAGATGTATGGGACCAACGACACCATCTGGCTCAACATCCAGGCGCGTGGAGCGGAGTGGATGGAACAGACACAGGACGAAGCGCGGGCCATGATGCGCGCGCGGCGCCATCTGCCTCCCAACGAAAAGGATAACTTTGGAATTTTCGACCAGGCGACGCTGATGGAACTGTGGAAACAATTGACGGGTGTAATCGCTACGGCCATGGTCGGCGTCGTCTCTGTCTTCCTGGTGATCGGCGGTGTTGTTATCATGAACGTGATGCTCGCCACCGTCACGGAGCGGACCCGCGAGATCGGTATCCGTAAGGCCCTGGGCGCCCGCCACAACGACATTCTCCTGCAGTTCCTGGTCGAAGCGGCGGTCATGGCCGCAGTGGGCGGCGCCATCGGGGTCGGCGTCGCCTACGGAATAGCGGGCCTCACAACCGCAACGACATCCGTACCTATGAACGTACCCATTCCTGCCGTTTTGCTCGCGGAGCTGATCTCCGCCACCGTCGGCGTTTTCTTTGGCGTTTATCCGGCGCGGCGGGCGGCAAGCCTGCAGCCCATCGAAGCCTTGCGCCAGGAATTGTGAAGGCCATGGAAATCACCATGAGTATGAATATCGGCGAGAACGCTCGGATGGCGCTCACTACTCTTCGTGAGAACAAGATGCGCTCCTTTCTCACGGTCCTCGGCGTGGTCATCGGCATCACCGCTCTTCTTTCCGTAGTCTCGATCCTCGTGGGCGTCTATGGTGACGTCAACGCCTATTTGTCCGACTATGGATCCGAAACCCTCTTCATCTTCCGCTTCGATCCCGGGATCCACACCGGCAGGCTGACTCCCGATGAACGCGCGCGCAAGCCGCTCACCTTGGAAGATGCTGAGGCCATCGCTCAATTCTGCCCTGCGGTTCGCGCGGTCACCGCCAGTGTCTATCCCCGTTGGGAAGATGAGGGTCCCGCTCGCGGGCCGGTGACCGCGCGCTATCTCGGCAAAGAAGTCTCGGGGATCGATTACAACGGGACGCTCCCTTCTAACGAAGAGGTTTTCAATTCCAGGCCGAAGTCCGGCCGGTTCTTCAGCGACGCGGAAAACATGCATCGCGCTGACGTTGCCGTCATTGGTCCCGATATCGCCAAGACGCTTTACCCGGATATGGACCCACTCGGGAAGCCCATCCAAATCGATGGCGTCTCTTACGAAGTCATCGGCGTTCTTGAGCCACGCAAGGGCCAGCTCGTTAAGGATCAATCCGCGGACAAAGCTGTGATGGTCCCTTATCGCACTTACCACAAACATATTCCTCAGGACGACGAAAATATGATCGGCGCCGTCGCCTACGCGGGCCACATGTCGGAAGCCGAGGATCAAATCCGCGGCGTGTTGCGGCGCCGCAGGAACGTGCCTTACAGTAAACCTGATAATTTTGGAATTTCCAGCGCGCAGCAGATCGCCGATCAGTTTCGTCAGATTACCGCGTCCGTGGCGCTTCTGATTTCCGTCATCAGTTCCATCGGACTTCTTGTCGGCGGCGTCGGCGTCATGAACATCATGCTCATGTCCGTCACGCAACGCACACGCGAGATTGGCGTGCGCAAAGCTATTGGTGCGCGCCGCCGCGACGTCATCTGGCAGTTTCTAACGGAAGCGATTGTGCTCACCGGCGCGGGAGGCGTCATCGGCGTGTTGCTCGGCGTCGGCATCAGCCTGCTGATCAACCTGGCCGTACCCAGTCTCCCGTCATCGATTCCGCTCTGGGCTGTGCTGCTCGCTGTAGGCGTTTCCATGAGCGTGGGCCTCTTCTTCGGCATGTATCCCGCCATTAAAGCTGCCCGCCTCGATCCCGTCGAGGCCTTGCGCTACGAATAAATCATGGTTCGGCGAACCACAAGCGAACTATGAAAATAGCCGCAACGTGCCCTTTGAAAATAAAGGGGTTACGGCTATTTTCTAAGGAATAGCTTCTGAGCCGTTCCAGGTCGCAAGAAAACGTGCATCAGGTCATCACAGGGACACAAAAACTGGAGTTTGTGACAGCAAACCGTGCCCCGCGTTCCGTCCGGCGCTAGAACTCGAAGCGAAGTGATAGCTGTAGGTTGCGCTCGCCTTGGCCAGAGCTGCCACTGCCTTTGGTAAGTACTTTTCCGAACGTTTTAGAGTTGGTAGGGTCGAGACCTATGTTGGTTGTGCCCCGGCAGCCGCTGTTGCCGCACCAATTCGGGTGGTTCCAAACGTTGTAGGCCTCGGCGCGGAACTGCAACCCTGTTTTCTCGGTAATCGGGAAAGACTTGAACAGGCCGAGGTTCCAGTTCTGGAACCCAGGCTGGTGGATGATGTTGCGGACTCGTGCGTCATTGAACGTGCTAGACGTGGGCTTGATAAAAATTGGCGAACCGTCTGGGTTGGTCGTGGCAAACCACTGGCCAGTTGGGCCAAAAGTACCGATGATGTTGGGAACGCCGTTGACGATCCAGTATTGGCCGTTTACGCCACACCCAAAGTTGGAGTCCAGGCCCACGCCGGCGTAGTCATTCGGTCCCGCAACGCTACAGGGTAAGCCTGTCTGGAACTGCGAAATGCCGCTGATCTGCCACCCACCAAGTGCCTTACTAGCGAAACCCGAACGGCTACGGAAGAATGGGAATTGGTAGAGGTAATTAATGGTCAAGACGTGGCGGGCATCGAACTCAGAGGGTCCCCACATCATATCCGGGTCGTACGTATTAGGAATGACATCGCGCTGGTTCGAGCCGCTATCCATGCTCTTGGACAGCGTGTAAGACGCGCCGAACAGAAGCCCGTTGGCGAAGCGGCGGTTCCATGCCACCTGCAATGAATCATATCGAGACGTGGCCACGTTATCCGTTTCGCGAATGGACCCGAAACCTTTGTACGGCCGCAGAGCATTGATGTTTACGCCAGCGTTAGCCGGCGCGGTCACAACAGCCGTGGTCGGCTGGTTGATGTCCGCCTCTCGTTGCAAATGAAGGCCGCGGCGCCCCACATAGCCAACACTGAGAAGCGACTTCCAGAACATCTGGCGCTCGAAGGTGAAGTTCCAGTTCCATGCTTCCGGGTTCTTAAAGGCCTTGCTCTGTGTGGTTACCACAAGCGGAATGCTGGCGGCCCCGCCTGCTCCCGGATTGTCGACCGAGCCGAAGGACACGCTGGCGTTGGGTTGGAATGGTGGGTTCCCACCTAGGAAGACCGAATCGCTCACGCCCAGACGGGTAATGAAGCGGCCCCCGCCAGCGCGAAGCACGGTCTTGTCGTTGAGCTGGTAAGCAATGCCCAGGCGGGGTTGGATGTCACCCCACTGGATGTCCGAGAAATGGTCGGGAACGCCGCGGAAGAGACTATTGTATTGCCCCGAATCGGCTTCGGGAACTCGGCCCTTGGCGGAAGCCGGGAACCCGCTCCCCGGAATGACCATGCCGTTGTAAAGTTGATCGATCGTGGGCGTCCCGGTGATGAGACCGGTCTTGGGATCGATCGTTACTGCTTTGTTCGGATCGTAAGAGCTGGGGTCGAACACGATCATGTTTCCCCATAGGGCGTGGTAGGGAACAATGACCGTATAGCGGAGGCCGTAGTTGATGGTCAGCTTCTGCCTGACCTTCCAGGAATCCTGGGCGAAGCCCTCCCACATATGGGAGCGAAAGATGGTGTAGGCGCGGTGACCGATTTCCGAGTACGTATCAAATAGGCCCACCGCCGCGTTCGCGACATCTGCGCCGGAAGACGCCTGAACATATCCAGGCCGCACGAAATTTCCCCCGTTGTTGCTGAACCGGAATTGGCCATTCTGATTGTTCGTGCAAGTTGAGCATGCCTGCACGTTGATCTCATCGTTGTCGTTTTCCCCGGAGCGCTCAAACATGCCGCCGAATTTCAGCGTGTGGTTCCCTCTGATCCATGTAAAGCTATCCGACATATTGTAAATGGGGCCCGCTGAATGAGAGGGGTACGGTCCGCCGCTCAGTCCAGAGAAGCTGGACATATTTACAGTGGGGATGCGGTTCGGAAGCAGCTTCCCAGTCGGAAATATGTAAGGGTAATCGAGGCCAAACATCCCCGTACCCTGTGCGGCGCCCTTTGTGCGATCTAGGAAGTGGGCGGCGTCCACCGGGATGTGGACGTTGTCCAAACTGAAAGCCAGCAAGACCTCATTCACCTTGCTCGGGCTGATGGCCCAAACATGATCAATGGAATTCGTCTGGTTGGGACGATCGAAGTACTTCGGAGTTTCGTTGGTGCCGCCATCCAGCGGCTGGTACTCCCAAAACGTGAAGTATACGCGGCGCAGCCGCAGCCGCTGCTTTTCGGTCAGGTTCACATCCACAGCTACGGTATCTTTGCGCTGATACTGCGGGTGCTGCGCCGAAAAAAACCAGTTTCGGTTACCGTTGATCGGTGTGGTGAGATTTGGAACCGGATACGCGTTTAGAATTCCGAGGCCATTGGGAGTAGCGGTGGACCCGGTTGTGGTGGTTCCTGGCGCAGGGATAGTGTTGCCGGGGAACGGCAGGCCGGTCTTTGGGTCCACGAGCTGGACGGCATGGCCATAGAAGAAATTACTTGGATCCAGGAGTTCGCTGAAATCGCCCGTTCGCATCTTAAGAGTTGGCACGGTTAGGGAGTTCGCATCCGTGAAGATGTACCTCACCCATTCCTCTCCCCAGTACCAGAAAACTTTGGTCTTGTCCGTATTAAAGTGATTGGGGATGTACAGGGGTCCGCCGATGTTATATCCAAACTGGTTGTAATGAATCGGAGCCGTGATGCCCGTGGTTGCCGGAACCGAATTACGCTGCCAGGGATTGGCATTGAAGGCCGTATTGCGAACATACTCGTAGGCTGCTCCATGAAACTGCTGTGAGCCGCTCTTCGAGATGATACGGATCTGGCCCCCGGAGGACCGGCCGTATTCCGGAGCGTAATCGGCCGTGAGAATCTGAATTTCCTGCGTGGAATCCACATCCGCGGCGCCTAAACTGGTGCCGTTCGATCGGGTGCGAACGGCAGGAGCGCCGTCATAGGTGATCAGGCTCTCTGGCGTGCGCGCGCCGTTAATGTTGTCGGGGCCCTGGCCGAAATTGAAGTTAAGGTTGGCAAGCGTGCCGCCGCGAGTGCCAGGCACCAAATTCGCCATGTAGATCGGATTGCGGCCGTTGAGCTCGAGCGAGTCAATCTGCTCGCGGGTAACAAGTTTTTGAACGGATGCTGATTCCGTCTGCAGCAAAACGGCTGAGGCCGAAACCTCGACTGTTTGATTGGCGGAACCCACCGTCAGCGTCACGTCAATGACCAGATCCGCGCTCGGATCGAGCTTGTTGTCTCTGGTCTCATATCTTTGGAAACCAGCGGCCTCGGCGAACATGGTATAAAAGCCGGGCGGGACGTTCGTAATGACGTAATAGCCAGATTCGTTCGTTGTTGTCTGGCGCTCGACGCCGCTCTTGTTTTGGACGGTGACCTTGGCGTTCGCAATCGTTGCGCCCGACGGGTCCTTAATGAAACCTGAAATCCTACCGAGGTCCGACTGCGGGAACAGCAGTCCCGAACATGTCAGGGTCATGAAAAACACCAGGGCAACCTTACGGTATGCGTTCTTCATGGTGAACTCCTTGTGTTGAATTAGGAACTCGTCTTTTTGCCTTCCGGGCAGCGCCAGCAACTCCTGCAGTTGGGATCTAAGGTCTATCAGGAACCCTGGTCGAGGGCATCTCCGCCAAGGGAATCGCACGTAGCCTATCCCACACCCGCCAGAATGACAACTACCTGTTTTTGTTGCTGTTTTTGCTGCGCAAGAGCTGCATATTTGCGTAAGGGAATCCTGCATCGGTAGCGAAGAAGAAAGAATAACCTGCTTGCGCGGGAGCGTGACTCGCTTGCCTCGCCCAATCGAGGTGGAGTGCCCCGGCCGGGGTTTGCGAAGCCGCCGCCCCATACGAAACACAAGTCTAGTACAAGAGAATCCAGGTCATCAGCCCGGAGTCACGCTGTCCGGCGATGTACACGAAAGCAAGCTTTCTGCTAAATTAGTGCAGTGGTTTCCATCGCTGGGAGAGGTGGCCGAGCGGTTTAAGGCGCACGCTTGGAAAGCGTGTGTAGGTTAACCCCTACCGTGGGTTCGAATCCCACCCTCTCCGCCACTTCTGTAAGTCATTGATTTTCCTCCCCCTTGAATTCATGGTGTCTGTGTTGGTGGCTGCCGCGCAAAGCTGCAAACGTAAACCCGCTGCATTTTATAACCATCTCAAATTATCTCAGAAGCCCTTGTTTATGCGGCTCTTGAAGTAACCATCGAGAGACGGCGATCTCCCGAGCCGAGGTGGTGGAGAGGGCGGCACTCTCACCCACCTTCGATGACGGGGTATTGGAGCGCCACCCTGAATCCATGACGTACGTACAAATGTATTGACATCTTTGATCGCAACCGATATGCTGTCTTGTCGCGACTTGCTATGCGATTCATATGGGATGAGAACAAGAACCGCCAAAATCTTCGCAAGCACGATGTTCGCTTTGAAACTGCCGTACTCGTTTTCGACGATCCCTACGCGATTACGCAGCGTGACGTCACTGAGGATGAGGAACGTTGGATAACGGTCGGAGCCATAGGGCCGGGTTCGATTCTGTTGGTCGTTCATACTTTTTATGAAGAAGACGAAGAAGAAGTCATTCGCGTCATCTCGGCTCGCGCCGCCGAGTCCCACGAAAGGAGAGCCTATGAGGAAGCTCACAAAGGAGCAGAAGCGAGACATCCGGGCCATCGCCGCAAAAAGAGACAAAGACATTGATTTCTCGGACGCTCCCGCGGTTGTCGATTGGAGCGGAGCCGAAATCGGCAAGTTCTATCGACCAACGAAGAAGCCCGTTACCATGCGTCTAGATTCCGACGTCATCGCATGGCTCAAAGCCGATGGCCGCGGTTACCAGACCAAAGCGAATTGGCTGCTGCGACACGCCATGGTTTACTACACGAGAAAAAAGGGTCTTAGCAAGCGTGAGGGCTTCCGTCGGAAGGCTACGCACCAGAAGGAAAGAGTTGATAATGAGACTGGGTGAGTATCCCACCAATCTCAGGCAGACCAAGGAATTTCTGCGAGTTGTCCGTGATCCCAGCAACTGGACGCAAGACCCCAGGATAGCTATACGCTAGACGCAAGGGAGAGCTATTTCCCAGCACCTCGTTCGCGGCCAGTTTTCGGTATACCGCGGTCGCCTGACGGTAGAGGTAGACCTGCCCCGGGTACACAAACCACATTTTTCCAGACTTTTTGCTACCTTCCTGCGTATTCTTTCAACGACACCGAAACGATTTAGTGGGCGGAATGGAAATTCATGCGACTGCTCGTAGAGAATCTCAGCAAAGAATATCGTGGCAACGTACGAGCACTTAGCGAAGTACACCTTGCGCTCGGACCAGGAGTACTTGGCCTTCTCGGCCCCAACGGCGCGGGAAAATCCACGCTAATGCGCATTCTCGCTACGATCACGGAGCCATCGTCGGGGCGCGTCTTGTGGAACGATTCGGAAATCGCTCGTCATCCCGACCCTCTTCGCGCAGTCCTCGGTTATCTGCCGCAGGATTTTGGGGTCTACCCTAACCTCAACGCGCTGGAGTTTCTGGAGTATCTCGCTGCCGTTAAAGGGATTCCGGCAAGGGCTGCTCGCAACCGCATTCGAGAGCTTCTTGAGCTCGTCAACCTGACAGATGCGATCAAGAGGCCGCTGGGCGACTACTCCGGCGGAATGCGTCAGCGCATCGGCATTGCTCAGGCGCTACTCAATGATCCGCAGCTTCTGATCGTGGATGAACCGACAGCTGGCCTGGATCCCGAGGAGCGGGTTCGCTTCCGCAATCTTCTGTCGGAGCTCTCTGGTGAGCGCATTATCATCCTCTCGACTCATATCGTGTCCGACGTGGAAGCAGTCGCCACGCGCATCGCCATCCTAGTGCATGGTCAGCTCATCGCACACGACCTACCCGAAGCTCTTCTTGCATCGGTCTCGGGAAAGGTCTGGGAAGTGGTGGTGCCCAGCGCAGAACTCCCCGCGTTGCGGCAGAAACATCTTGTTAGCAGCACCGCGCATCGCAGTGATGGCGTCCATGCCCGGGTCGTGGCGGACGCTGCCCCTGAAGGTGCAGCACGTCCCCTCGATCCGTCCCTGGAAGATGCCTACCTCTCCGCGCTCACAAGACA
>WNFP01000095.1_pt1 | contig 59176 bp, 48 predicted proteins | sample 5400201 | NCBI WGS metagenome assembly WNFP01 (sample SAMN13153355, study PRJNA577476) | soil metagenome | isolation source: 115 cm saprolite under Madrone tree | place: USA:California | collected 2016-06-14 | reverse complement strand
CGCTGCTGCTGGCCTTCCCGCTCAAAATCGTGGTGGATAGCGTGATTGGCCGCCAGCCTTTGCCGCACTTTCTGCTGACGTTTGTTCCCGCCACCACGTCAAAATCAACCAATCTGGTGATTGCCGCCAGCCTGCTGCTGGGGCTGAGCATGGCGCTGAATCTGCAAGCCTATGCTTCCTGGCTGCTGCAAACCTGGACTGGCGAGAAGCTGGTGCTCGATTTTCGCAGTCGCCTTTTCTGGCACGCGCAGCGCATGGACCTGCTGTTTCATGACCGGCGCGGAATGAACGACCTTTCTTACCGCATACAGTACGATGCCACCGCCGTGCAGTACATCTTTATTCAGGGCGCCATACCGCTGCTGAGCTCGGCCCTGAGTTTTCTGGCGATGCTGTACGTGACCATGCGCATCGACTCTTCCATGGCGGCCATTGCCCTGGTGCTGGCGCCGGTGCTGTTTGTGCTGGCGCGCAAATCGGGCCGCCGCGCACGCGACGGCTGGGACGGCATTAAAAAGCTCGACAGCTCCGCCATGCTGGTGCTGCAGGAGACCCTCTCTTACATACGCGCGGTCAAGGCTTTTGGGCAGGAGCAGTTTGAAGACCAGCGCTTTCGTCTGCGCTCGCGTCAGCGCATGGCGGAGCAGGTGCGCGTGGCATCGACCCAGGCGCTGTTCCATGTGCTGATCACTACCGCGCTCGCATGCGGCACGGCCGCTGCTTTGTTTATCGGCGTACGCCACGTGGATGCCGGGGTGATTACGCTGGGCGATCTTCTGCTGGTAATGGCTTACATGGCGCAGCTTTATGAACCGCTGCGCAACATCAGCGGCAAGCTGCCTGAATTGCAGACATGGCTGGTGAGCATACGCCGCGCTTTGGCGCTGCTCGAGGGTGCGCCGGAGCTGATTGACTCGCCCAATGCCGCCCCTGTGGACCGCGTGGCCGGAGACATTACTTTTTGCGGCGTGAGTTTTGCCTATCCTTCTTCGGGCCGCGCGCTGGACAATGTTTCCTTTACCATTCCCGCCGGTACTCGCGTGGGCATCATAGGGGCCAGCGGATCGGGCAAGAGCACGCTGGTCAATCTGCTGACGCGTTTCTACGATCCTGGCGAAGGTCAGGTGCTGCTCGACCGGCGCGACCTGCGCAACTACAGCCTGGCCAGTCTGCGCCAGCAGTTCTCCATCATGCTGCAGGAGCCGGTGGTTTTTTCCTCGACCATTGCGGAGAACATCGCCTATGGCCGGCCTGATGCCAGCCGGGCGGAAATTATGGAAGCCGCGCGGATGGCCAGCGCGCATGACTTTATCGCCGCGCTGCCCCTGGGTTATGACACGCCGGTGGGCGATGGCGGCTGCCGCTTATCCGGCGGGCAGCGGCAGAGGCTGGCGATTGCCCGCGCATTCCTTAAAGACGCGCCGGTGCTGATCTTCGACGAACCCACCAGCGCCGTGGACATACAAACCGAGCAGCAAATCATGCGGGCCACGGAAAAGCTGATGCAGGGCCGCACCACACTGATCGTCGCGCATCGGCTGAGCACCATCCGCAACTGCGATCTGCTGCTGGTGCTGCGCCAAGGCAGGCTGCGGATGGCCACCACGGACTTTAAAGCGGCCATCCGCGAGATCACTGAACCATCATCTTTTAGTGAGATGGGCAATGAAGATAATCCGGACTTCACGCTGCGCTCGGTCCATTAATGCTTCTCAAGTAAGACTCTGGTCAAAATTCAAGGGGGAGATGTCCTGCGTTCGACATCTCCCCCTTGTTGCTTACAGCATGGGCGGCCTGGTGGCCGGTGGCGGTGTGCCGGTTTGAGGAGTGGTTACGGGAGTTGATGTGCCATTCGTCGTGCTGGCAATCGCGTTGCCGCTGACTACCAGTTCCACGCGCCGATTCAGCTGCCTTCCGGCTATGGTGGTATTTGAGGCCACAGGATTGGAAGGACCGTAGCCGTGTGTGATCACGTTATTGGCGGTTACACCCTGGCTGACCAGAAAATCACTCACGGCGAGAGCGCGCCGCTCCGAGAGTTCCTGATTCAAGCTGGACGAACCAGTGCTGTCGGTAAAGCCGTCAATCTCCAGCTTGAGGTCGGGATAAGCGAGAATGATGCCCGCGACCTTCGCCAGGCGAAGCTTGGCTCCTGGTTTGAGCGTGGCTCTGCCGGTATCGAAGAGCACGTCGGACATATTGACGATGAGTCCGCGAGCGGAATCGCGGGTCTGCAGGACCTGGTTCAACTGATTGAGCAGGCGCTGCCGTGTTTGCTCGGCCTGCTGCTCCGCCTGCATACGGGCCTGTTCCGCCTGCTGGGCCTGGAGACGCGCTTGCTCAGCCTGCTGCGATAAAGCCTGCTGCTGCTGTTGAGCTGCCTGGCGTGCGGCTTCGGCTTGCTGCAGCTGCTGTTGTGCCTGGGCCCTGGCTTCACTCGCCTGTTGGGCGGCCTGCTCCGCGACCTGCCGCTGCTGCTCGGCTAAGCCGCGCTGCTCCGCTTCACGCTGGGCTTCACGGCGCGCTTCTTCGGCGCGAGCGCTTTCCGCCTGGGCCTGAGACTGCGCCGATTGTATGCGCTCCTGCGCGGCGCGGCGCTCCTCGGCCAGCAGCTGCTGGCGCTTCTTTTCGAGAGTTGTCAGGCGGGCATCTTCGGCGTTTTGCGCCGCCGCGCGGGCCACGGTGGCAATCACTTTGCTGCCCTGCTTGCGACGCTCATAATCCCGCGCCTGATTCAGATATTCGCGCGCTTTCTCCAAAGGCGCAGGCGCGAATTGCTCCGCGCCGGAAGCTTCCGCGATAGCGATGGCGTTTTCTGCTTCCAGCATCTGCAACGGAGTCTTTTTGTCGGCTGCCGTCGCGGGCAGTTTGTCCGGAGTCAGGTTGACGGTGTACTGCCCTTTTTGCAAGAGCTGATAGCGGGCCGAGATGGGATGAATTCCGCCTTTGGTGTCGGAACGGACAACATTTTCCGCCACAACCAGGTCAGAGGGGCGAGTGACGGCAAAATATGGCTCGGCGGTGACGATCAGGCCGAATTCCTGTAGTCCGGAGGTAAGCTGCACTCTGGCATTGCCGTCACTGGGAACAACCTCGCCCAGATTCACGGCGCGGCCTTCGGTGGTGATGGCCCACAAAACATACGTGAGATATTGCGGCCCAAACGTCCGCGCCGGCTCCAGATGATGAAGACTGGCATCGATGGCCATGCGTCCGGTGTGGCCCGTGACTTTGGCATCGCCAGTGATTCGTGGCATGAGCGACGTGCCTTTGAAATCCACCTGTGTGGTTCCGCTGCGGTCACGATAGTCAACTGCCTGGGTGCTGCGCTCCACCACGGTTACGCGATAGCGGGGCTGGGCATCAGGATTATCCGGATTACTGTTTTGCGTGTTGGTGTCCTGGGTTACCGAAGTTGTTGCCGAAGTTGTATTCCCCCGGTCCTGCGGATCGGTGGGCGATTGCGTGTTCTGTGCGTCTGGCGCTGCTGTGTCCGGCGCTGGAGTATTGCCTTGTTGCGCGCTCAGCGGCAACATAATTGCGATTGCAAGCACTGGCTGTAAGAAAAAGCTGGTCTTCATGCGACCCCCTCCCGGCTTTTAAGCTGAAATTGAATCGGTTTTAACTTTGTTAAGTAAGATGGACGCGTGTGATATCCGAGTTTTCCGCTTTCAGGAAAGAATCCCGTGTCTCTGTGCAGTGCTGCTCAGGGAAACGTGCAGCCCAGCCGCGCGGAGGCACACCGCAACCGCGCGTCCGTACGCTGGGACCCGCGCAGGAATCCTGTGAATTCCCATTCAGTTAACAGAGCAAGTCGTGAATGACTTTTGATGGTTATTGTGTGACAGAAGTATCTGTTCTTCGCATGAAAGCCGCAAATACCCGGAGCTGCAGCAAGCTCTGGCGAACACGTCGCCAGCCACGCAAAGCAGAAGCGCCGGCTATCTCTTTACTCGCTCGTTTATGAGCAAAGCTGCGCGCTGCCATCTCAAGGCCAACCCGGTCAATTTTCTCGAGGGCGCGGCACTGCTCTTTCGATAAGCCGGCGCGGGCCGCTTCGGTCGCGGGAGCGGCGAGAAAACGCTCCCTGGCATCGCCGTCAATGTAAAGCGTTGCGAGAAAATGCTCCAGCGCCGATGTCTCGTTATGGCTCACTTCGTCGCCTCAGGCGCCGCACACCTCTCTGAAACTGAAGGCAGAGAAGGAATTGTCCCTGCACTGGCGGCCCTGCCGCGGGCCATGGCGCTGCGTGCTCGGCCAAGCTGCGCCAGGAGATGTTCGATCGGCGGATAGTCACCGTCACGTTCCAGAATCACCGTTAGTGGGTTGGGACAGTTCGCGGCCAGCTCTGTCAGCAGATCATAAACAGGGTCGGGAGGGTCGTGGAGATGATCGTCAAGTATGCGCCGGTCAGAAGCGTCGCCGATCCATTTGCCGCCGGAGATATGGACAGCATGGATGCGCTCGACAGGCAGCCTCGCCAGGAAGTCTCTCGGGTCCAGCCGGAAATTGATTGAGTTTGCGTAAAGATTGTGCAGATCGAGAAGCAGGCAGGCATTGGCGCAGTTCAGGGTTTCGCCAAGCCATGCCGGTTCGTCGCGTTCGCTGGCTGGGGGATCAATGAGCGTGGCGATATTTTCCATTTGCGGCATGGAACCCACCGCTGCCTGCGCGGCGAACAAGTTTGCGGCGGTGGCCTCGATGATGTCCGAGGTCCGTGGCGGCGCGGCAAGGTGCCCAATATCAATATCTCCCGCGCGAACGAAAGCGAGATGCTCCGACCATGATTCAGGCTGGACCTGGTTTACGACACGCGCCATTTTATCCAGCCGTTTTCTCTCCACACGGGCCGTTGAGGCCATACCCAATGAGACGCCATGGACCACGACAGGCGCCTGCCTTGCCAGCGTCTTAAGTGCGCGCATGCGAGAGGCATCGTCGAAGTAATCCTCGGCGATGACCTCAAGTACATCAATGCGATCGAGGTTTGCAAGAATCCCGCTCGCTAATTCAGGACGCCACCCCATGCCGGCACGGTCATGCATTTTCATGTTTAGCTCCCGCAGCCTCCGCATCCGCCGCCACATCCGCCACCACCACAACCACCGCCACTGCTGCACGAGGAAGACGAACCGCAGGAACTCCCTGCCCAGCCTAATTGACGCTCTGTCGCTATTGCCTTTGGGTAGAGAGTCTGAGCATAGGGAAAGACAGAAACGGGAATCGCCGCGGCGCCAAACACAGCCGCAAGCAGCGCCACGTCAGCTGGCGTAAACCTGGTAGCCGGACGACTCTTCAGGCCGCCAAACAGCAAACGCATGTCGGCGAGCATAGCCTTGCCTCTGAGCGTCAAACGAGGCTGCACGAGCTTGAAAGCCAGGACTCCAAAAAGGATTGACAGTACGAGAAGGAAGCCGAGGTTGGTATGTCCGCGTGAAAGCGCCACCACAATCTTGATCAGGGCGACGCCCCAAAGCACAAGAAGCCCCACGCCCAGCAGGCGTTCGCGATTGGCCCGCACCCAGCGGTTGGGCAGCAAACCATAATTTTCGAGGTATTGGTTGTAGCGTTCCATGATGGAAGGAAAACGTGGGTCCGAAAATACGGAAGAAGCCTCTCTGGGCTGGTTGAAGTAGAGCAATAACTCGCGTTCCACCGGATTGCGAATCCCATCGATGGCCTGTGGAGACGCTATCGAAACAAGGCTCCCGGAAACCTGCAGCAAACCGCGATGGATAAGCGAGATCGTGGAAACGCGCAGAACCTCGTTCGTCCCGCCGCGCAGGCATGCAATAAGATAGGGGTCGGAAAGATCGACCTTGATTGCTTCCGTTGGCTCCGCCAGGCGGCGCGACACGCGAAGCGCTACCAATACAATCACGCCCAGGACTAAATAAAAAAGTAAAAATTCAGGACCACGCAGATCAAAGGGTGACATGGCTCATCCCATGGTTTCCACGCGGGCACGGAGCCTCTGCGCGAGTTCGATCAGGCGGAATAGAGTTGCATCAGCCACGTCGGGAGAGAGAAATTCGCGCTCCCGGGCCTCGGAAATATGGGCCAGGACTTCGCCCCAACCCGTCTCGCCCAGCGAAGCGACAAACTCGCTCAGGGCTTCTTTGGGATGTACTTCGGGCTTGCCTTCGAGGCTCCGCATAGTGGACGCGCAGGAGCGCAGCGGCCCGGCGGAGTCGGCAATCAGCGCGGAAACTCGCTCAGGAGTCGCTCCGCGTTCTATATACGCCTCTCGCAGGCGCAGAGTCAGATTCAGCAGCACTTGTTTTAGACGCAAAATAACCGCGCTTCGCGGAATGGAGATGCCCGTAAATGGGTCTGGGCCATACAGCACACGATGCCGGCGAAGGATGTCGGAAAATTTCTGGGCAAACATTTCGCCGGCAGATTGTATCTCCGAGTCGAGCAGAAACATGGCGGTGAGCCGAACTACGGAATCAGCAAGTGAAAACTGGCCCCGAATAGCATCGGCGTTTTTGCGGTCGAAAGAAGTAAGAACAAGCAGGAGATTGATGTCTGAACTGGCCCGCAAGCGGCCTTCCGCGGCGCTTCCATACAGAACAATAGAGTGGAGATTTTCCCCAAAAGACTGCTGGGCGGCCTCTACGAAGTTTGCAACCGCGACGGCTGACATTTCCGGCAAGTCGTGCAGTCCCGCTATCGCCTGGGGCATGGCTGTATAGTAAGCGATATCTTCGCAAAGGGACTCTGGGCCAGCAATTTTTAACCGCAAATTAACCTCAAGTGTCCCAAAGTTATTTAGGGTAAGCGGCCATGCTCCAAAGATTAAAATTCCATTTCCTGTCGGGCATTACACTGTTTTTCATCTTTGCCCTTCCTGCGTACTCTGGTGAGAAAAAATCAGAGACATACCATTGCCCTTCGCGCCCCGCTGCCTTTGTTCAGCTTAAGCAGAAGGCGGAAGCAGCAGATCGCACAGCACAAGCCGCCATGGCCGAGTGCTATGAGCTGGGACGCAACGTGCAGCCCAGTCGCGCGGAAACAATTCACTGGCTGACCCTGGCCGCGAACCAGGGATACGCGCCGGCACAGTACGAACTGGGGCGAATTTATCTTTATGGCCGCGGAGTGCCTGCCGATTACCAGCAGGCGCTAACCTGGGAAAAGAAAGCCGCGGACCAGGGCCAGAGCAAAGCGCAGCGCGATCTGGCTTTTATGTATGAGCGCGGCCTGGGTGTACAGGCTGATCCCCATGAAGCCGCAGGCTGGAACCGCAAAGCCGCCATGCAGGGTGACGCGGAATCCCAGCTCCATTTGGGAGAAGCTCTTGAAAAAGGCACGGGAGTACCGGCCAGTCTGGCAGAAGCAAAGCTGTGGTATTTAAAAGCGGCCAGGCAGGACCTGACTCCGGCACAACTCCGGACCGGGCAAATATACGCACAGCAGGGAGATGCCTGCCGCGCACTCTTCTGGTTCCAAAAGGCCGCGGAAAATGGCGATGCGCAGTCCATGCAGGAGAGCGGCCATCTCTACCAGGCGGGAAAATGCGGCGGCGACCCAAACAAAGCCTATTTTTGGCTAAGAGCCGGCGGCCGATTTGGATCAGCAGCAAGCACTGCCGAGGCAGACAAGCTGGCCGGTCAGCTTACACCGGCGCGGAAACAGTCTCTTGATTCACAGGTGGAACGCTGGGTGCGAGGACATTCCGGAGCACAAAAAGAAGAAGACGAAAAGGAAAGAGAGGAGCGTTAGCTCCTCTCTTTCTGGTTTTACCCGATCATCACAGCTTAATTGGGTGTTGTTGCCGTGGGATTGAAAGCTGTATCCACAAGCGCGCGGGCCGCGGCTGCGGAGTGACTGTCGGCGCTGTTGTGATATGGAACCACAACGTAGCGCACTTCGCCCGCTTCCAGATGAATCAGATTGTGGTACGCCGCATAGTCGGCGCCCGCTTTGCTCTGCCCCAGGGTGGAATTGATTCCCGGAGCCAGAAAGATTACATAAACCGTGCTGGCTGCGGGAAGCGGAATGACTTTGCTCTCCAGCATTTCGGCAAGCTTACGCTGGATAGTCAGATCGTTGATCGTGGTTTTTGAAAGATCGCTGAGATCTTCCACTTTGTTGGCTGCCGAAAGCATCTCTACTTTGCGGCCCTGCAAATCTGCCAGCGCCGGTTGGTTGCCCCTGGCCGCCAGATCAATCAGCCCGGTCTGGCGCGACCGGACCTGCTGGTCTCCCCAGGCAGCACCGAGAAAGATGCTTACCTGCTGCACGGACTTCATTACCGGTAAGGCGCTGGATTGCCGGGAAGTCGTACCCTGAAAATTGGCGGGCACAATCTCGGTAAGTCCACCATCATCGTCCGGAACGAAATTTCCCTGCGTGGCTGCGTTTGCCGGCTGGGCCGGCTGTTGCGCCATCAGTGCTGTTGCCGCAGGAACCGTGAGTAACAGAATGCAAAAAATAAGTTTCTTCATGTTCTCTCCTTTATTGAGCTACCTGGAGTGAAACATCGTCCAGTACGAATGAGGTTTGCAGTTCGAAGTCTTCCTTGCCCTGGAAGAATATCTGCACCGTCTGGCCTTTAAAAGAGGTCAGATCAAAGCTCTTCTGCTGATATCCCGAGGCATGGTTCAGGTTGGAGAAGGTTGCCAGTGTGGACAGCACGTTACCCGAGGAATCGCGCACCTGTACGGTCAGGGTATCGAAGGCCGTAGTGGTCGAGGTCTCGGCTGTATCGACATGCAGCCAGAAGGTGAGCGTGGCAGCGGTAGCGGTCGACGGTATCGTGACCTGCTGCAGCGCGGTGTCGGTATTGGTTGTGCCAAAACCATCCAGCCATGCGTCCCACGTCCCGGAGTGCGGTGGTTCGGAGCTGGAATTATTGATGATCTGAAGCGGACTGTGTGTGGAGGTCAGAGTCCATGGCGAAGGATTCGAAGACCCATTTTCGAACCCTCCATTGCCGATTAACTCCGTCCCGGCAGTAACGTTGAGCGCGAAGTCATCCACGACAAATGAAGTCTGCAGTTCGAAGTCCTCCTTGCCCTGCAGGAATATCTGGATGGTCTGGCCCTTGAAGGAGGTCAGGTCGAAGGTTTTCTGCTTGTATCCGGTGGCATGGTCCAGATTGGAGAATGTCGCCAGCGTGGACAGTACCGTCCCGGACGTGTTGCGCACCTGCACCGACAGAGTATCGAATGCCGTGGTAGTGCTGGTTTCGGCGGTATCAATGTGCAGCCAGAAGCTCAGGGTGGCTGCCGTAGTGTTCGCAGGTATCGTGACCTGTTGCATCACGGTGTCGGTATTGGTTGTGCCAAAGCCATCCAGCCATGCGTTCCAGGTCCCGGAGTGCGGTGGTTCGGAGCTGGAATTATTGATGATCTCAAGCGGACTGTGTGTGGAAGTTAGAGTCCAGGGCGAGGGGCTGGAAGATCCATTTTCAAATCCCGGATTGCCCAGCAGCTGACTTCCGCCGCCAGTAACCGCTGTGATGGTAAGCGAAACCGTGGCGGTGTGCGTTACGCTGCCACCTGTCGCCGTGATCGTCACAGTGGATGTTCCGGTTGTCGCCGTGCTGCTGGCAGTGAACGTCAGCGTAGAGTTTCCGCTGCCCGGAGCCGCAAGCGAAGCCGGATTGAAGCTGGCCGTTACGCCCGCCGGCAGACCGGAAGCTGACAGAGAAACTGCAGAGTTGAAACCGCCGCTGACCGTGGTTGAAACCGTCGTGTTTCCAGAAGTTCCCTGCGTTACAAACAGGCTGGCCGGTGAAGCGCTTATGGTGAAGTTTGGCGTGGCCACCGCATTGATGGTCAGCGAAACCGTGGTGGTGTGAGTGACGCCGCCACCCGTCGCCGTGATGGTCACAGTGGACGTTCCCGTTGTCGCCGTGCTGCTGGCCGTGAACGTCAGCGTGGAACTGCCGCTGCCTGGAGCCGCAAGCGAAGCAGGATTGAAGCTGGCTGTTACGCCGGCTGGCAGCCCAGTCACTGACAGCGAAACCGCGGAGTTGAAGCCGCCGCTGACCGTGGTTGAAACCGTCGTGTTTCCAGAAGCTCCCTGCGTTACAGACAGGCTGGCCGGTGAAGCACTTATGGTGAAGTTCGGCGTGGCCGCCGCATTGATAGTGAGGGCAACCGTAGTGGTGTGAGTTACGCCACCACCCGTCGCCGTAATGGTGACATTGGACGTTCCCGTTGTCGCCGTTGCGCTGGCCGTGAACGTCAGTGTGGAGTTTCCGCTGCCCGGGGCCGCAAGCGAAGCCGGATTGAAGCTGGCCGTAACGCCCGTTGGCAATCCTGACACTGTCAGCGAAACCGCAGCATTAAAGCCGCCGCTGAGGGTGGTTGAAATGCTGGCGCTGCCGGAAGTTCCCTGCGTTACGGACAGGCTGGCCGGCGATGCACTCACCGCAAAGTCCGCGGTTGCCTGCTTCCACACGTCAGAGATCGGCGTTGCGGTAGCTGCGCTGCCCACGCGGGTAAGACCGTACATATCTTCCAGCGTGCGCAGAACGTTAAAGTGATTGATCGTCTCGGCGAACTGTCCCTGCTTCACCATGGGCCCGACGAAAATGGTCGGGATCTGGTTGTTGCTGGAATTGTCGTCCTCGTCAAAGGTCAGAATGAATAAGCTGTTATGTGTCTGCGCAAACTGGATGTAGCCATTCAGATTCTGCTGCAGCCACGTGTCGCCCTGTGCGATGGTGCCATTGTGCATGTCATCGTTGAGGTTGGGGTCAATGATCGATATGGTCGGCAGCGTATTGAGGTCGGCGGGGAAGCTGGTGAAAGGCTGGTTGGCGCTCGCGGGCACATTGGTAAAGTTGACCCACGGAGCATGCCTTTCCACATAATTAGCGGATGTGCAAACCGTGGAACCCGCCGCCGGAAGATCTTCCGAGAAGCCGGTAAACGTCAGATTCGCCGCTGTGAGTTCCGTGGCCAAATTCTGCGTTGAGAAAGTATGCGGACAGGTGTCATCCGTCACGCCCTGATTCGATCCTGAGAACAAATCCAAATAATTTGGCTGGCTCGGATGCTCAACGCCGAAGGATTGAGTAAACAGCGCACCCTGCTGGGCAAGACTGTTGATAAATGGCGCTGACGACGAACCTATGATTGAGGAGAATGAGTGGTTCTCATCGATCACAATCACGATGTGGTCCGGCGGAGCGATTCCAAAAACGTTCGTCGACGGAACGGTGAGCGAAACATTCGTGGTATGAGTAACACCTCCACCACTTGCGGTTACGGTCACATTGGAAGTTCCGGTGATGGCAGTATTGCTGACCGTGAATGTGAGTGTCGAGCTTCCGCTGCCCGGCGCGGCGATGGAGGCCGGACTAAAGCTGGCCGTGACACCAGTGGGCAATCCTGAAGCAGTCAAAGAGATGGCAGAATTGAAGCCACCGCTCACGGTAGTCGAAATACTCGTCGCCCCTGTACTGCCGTGAACCACGGAAAGACTGGAGGGCGATGCGCTTATCGTGAAATTGGGCGCGGCCGCCGGGCTGATGGTAAGTGCGACCGCGCTTGTCTGGGTAACGCCTCCGCCGGTTGCAGTGACCGTTACGTTTGAGGTGCCGGTCGTTGCCGTGCTGCTGGCGGTAAATGTGAGCGTGGAGTTGCCGCCGCCAGGAGCGGCGATGGAGCTGGGGCTGAAGCTCGCGGTCACGCCGGCTGGCAGGCCGGAAGCCGACAAAGAAACCGCGGAATTAAATCCGCCGGTAACAGCCGTTGTAATGGTCGTGCTGCCCGACTGTCCCTGTGTTACCGAGAGCGAAGCCGGCGACGCGGCCAGACTGAAATTGGCCGTTGTTGAAGGATTGAAAATAATGTCCAGCACCGGATGCAACTCAATCTGATTGGGTGCGGCGCCAGTCTGCCCGTGAGGAAAGTCAAACATTCCCACTCCGGTGATTTGCACCGGAATGTTGGCGGTCTGGAAGCTGGTGGTGGCCGTAAACATGGCGTCGAATTTATGTCGCGCGCTGGTGATGCTGTTCAGAAATGGACTGGTGGAGCCGACGCACGTCGGCGCGGGGATCTCGGTGATCATCGTATTGCCCGCTGCGTCCTGAATAACCAGGTGATAATCAGAGTCGCTCTCCAGTTTGAAAAGCGTAAGAGTCGCATTGATGACCCAGAGCGTAGTCTCTGCCGGCGCTACCCGGTTATTGGCGGGAATGGGATTAGGCGTGGCAAACGCCCGCATATTGGCGATCGTAGTGTTGGTGGGCGAGTTGAGGTTGACCAGACCTGCATCGGGGTCGGTGCCGGTTTTAACGGACTCGCGCTCAACACCGCATTGGGCCGCGAGGTTTAATGGAAGTGCCAGCAGAACAGCAAGAAGAACAAACAGGATACGGCGGGAACGCAGCATAGTGAACTTTCTCCAGATTGCTTTGGAAATGCGAAACCCAAAACCATCGGTGATAGTAGATGGAAATCAGGGAGAGTTGGTGAAAGTTGTATTAAGAAAGTGCTTAAAATTCGTTAATGTGTCGCTCGCCTGCTATTTTCCGGATTTCACTGCTGGCTGCGCTTCCAGAAACGCGTGGGCCTCGCGCGCGGTGAGTGTCTGGTTATAGATGTGTGTCTCTGGCTCCTGCATGCGTCCGCCTTCGCGCAGACTTCCGGTATCCACTGGCGCAAAACCAATGTCTTCGATCAGGCGCGAGACAATCTGCTTCGCCTGTTGATCGTCACTGGCCACATAGATTGCATGGCGGTCGGGCAACGGCAGGTCCATGCGTCCGCGGGTGGCGAGATGCTTGTGATAAATAGTGTTGAACGCTTTGACCAGTCGAGCGCCGGGAATGCGCTTCAGCACTTCTTCGCTGGAGGTGGAATCGCCGAGATCGTAAAAGCCGCTGTCCGGGCGATAAGGGTTCATGGCATCGATCACGATTTTGCCGCGCAGCAATTCCGGAGCAGGCAGTGCTTCCGGAGAGTGCCACGGCACGGCCAGCAGCACAACCTCGCCAAACCGGGCAGAGCCGTCGATGGTCATGGCGTGCGCTCCCGGCCCCAGTTCATTGACGAGCTGCCGCAGGGACTCCGGCCCTTTTGAATTGCTCAACGCAACTTCGTGTCCGGCTTCAAGAAACAAACGGGCAACTGTTGCTCCGATATTTCCTGCTCCCAGAATGCCAATCTTCATTTACGGTCCCTCTTGTGCCGCGTTCAGTATTTTAATTTCACCAGCTTATTTTTGGCAGATTGAGTTTCAAGAAGATGAAAATGGCAGCCTAATGGTGCAAGTTTGCTACTAACCCTATCTTCGCGCATGAGTTACCAGTACACTCTACTTGACAGCAACATTTCACTTATCCGGAACGGCTGGTCGCGCACGCTGCCCTACAGAAACGACGGCATCAAGCATTTCCATTACGTCGGGTGCTATATCTTCGCGGCGTACATACCGCGCCAGCGTATGATAGTCAGTCTTGCGCATTAAATTAGGCAGATGCAAGCGGTGAAAGAACGATGCAAATAGCCTGTCTAAAAACTCGTCGCTGGCCTTTACATTGAACCACCATTGATCATCCTGGTTGCGCAAGGCAACCGGTGGCACCAAATCAGTAATACAGGCCTCCATTGCTGTCATGCGCCTGTCACGCTCTGCCGGCTCAAAAAGTGGACCCTGGCCAGAAGCAGAATCCTCCGCGAAGTTCATTAATGTCCGGGGCTGGCATAAATAATTCTCGATTTCCCTCCGCTGCCACATCTTCTCTACCAACTCCGGACGGTCCTGCAATGAACCATCAATTCGGTCAACCAAAACAAAATCTACCAGATCATTTTTGGCTTCTCTGATTCCATAAAAATGATCTCTTGCCTTAACCGGCTGATTGAATATGTAATGCACAAAAGGGCTGGCAAGAAACTTTGCAGCAGGATGCTCCAGCTTGCCAGCAAATGATTGCAGAATCGCCAAATCGGTTGAGCCTTCGATATAAAGAACCCAGCCCCGAAGTTCGGCCTGATAGTAGTGCTCGAACCCTATCTCTTTCAGTGCTTTCAAAACCTGCCGTCCACGATCATCGATTCGATGAGGTGTCCCCACAAAGGCAATCACAACATCTTGGTCCGCAGCTTCATTCAGCAGTACCTCTGAATGACTAGCGGCAATAATTTGACTGGAGTGTTTGCGGGCGATGTCGGTTATGAGCTGATAATTTTCTCTTTGCCGCAGTATTTCAAGATGCGCGTCCGGCTCGTCAAGCAACAGTACGGAGCCTTTATGCACAACCATATAGGTCAATATGAGCAGGGTCTGTTGTAGTCCGCGACCCGAGCTGGATAGATCCAGTATTGCTCCTGACCGGTTTCTGTATGCAAGGTTAATCTCGCCTCTCTCACTGATATAACGGGGATCATCTAATTCGTCGCCGAAAAGAGCCTTGATTTGAGATTTAATCTCCGCCCACTCTTCGGGCTGCTTCTCATAGAGCAGCAGAGCAAGATTCCGCAAAACTTCGGCAGTTTTGCCCTGCCCAATCAGAAAATTTATTTCGCCTTCATCCCGCCGAAACTCGCGATCTGCAAGTCCTGACATTGGAGGCAGATAAGCGACCTTTGTACTCAATGCTTCTTCGGGAACAATCATTCTTCTGGCATCTTTATCTTCACTTAGCCGGAGAGGACGGCAGTAAAACGATTCCTTGTTTGCATAATCAAACTCAAAGCCACATTCCCATTCTTTGTCATTAGTCACGCCATTAACTTTGATATCAATGCGGATATTTTGAGTGTGCGGCTTGCCATTCTCTTTTTCTAATTCGCGAACGCCAAGATCCCTCCATAACAGGTTGGCCTCGGGAACAGGAACGGCCATTAAGTCGCGCCGATTTATCGTGACGCCAGGCCTCTTTCCCGGAGCGGAGCTGCCCCGCTTTTCCATCCAGCGCTGCAGGCCAATGTTCCACAAAGCCAAAGCTTGAAGGGCTGTACTCTTCCCTGAATTATTGGGTCCAACAAAAACAACGGGATTTCCAAGTTCAATCTCCACGTTGCCGAACTTTTTAAAGTTATGGACCTGCAGCTTAATCAGCACGGTGACTCTCTCCTTAACGAGCAGGGTTTCGTTGTAAATTGTTACCGAAATATCGCATGTCTGCACAATATCGCATGTTGGCGCTTCAGACGGGAGCCGAACTCAAATTGTCCCTTACTTCTATTGAATAAGAAAAGCACAAATACGCTGCAGTAATTGCCCCAAAGATCGGGCATTTTTGAGCAATTCCGAGCAGTGCGCGGATCACGCGGTATACTGAAACCACATGCAGCTTGCTTTCAAACGTATCCTGCTCAAACTTTCCGGCGAGGCCCTGGCTGGCGACAAAGGTTTTGGGGTTGAAACCAGCCGTATTCACCAGATTGCGGGCGAAATCAGAGAAGTCCACGAACTGGGGACGGAGATCGCCATTGTAGTAGGCGGAGGAAACTTCTTCCGCGGCGTGGCCGAGCAGGCCCGCGATATGGACCGCGTTTCCGCCGATCACATGGGCATGCTGGCCACCGTGATCAACTCTCTCGCTCTGCAGGATGCCCTCGAAAAGCAGGGTGTGTTCACCCGTGTGATGTCCGCGCTGGAAATGAACCAGGTCGCGGAACCGTTCATTCGCCGCCGCGCCCTGCGGCATCTGGAAAAAGGCCGGGTGGTCATCTTTGGCGGCGGCACCGGCAATCCCTATTTCTCTACCGATACCGCGGCTTCGCTGCGCGCCATGGAGATCAAGGCCGACGTCATTATGAAAGCCACCAAGGTCAACGGCATCTACGATGCCGATCCCAAACTCGTGGCCTCGGCGACCATGATCGAAACCATCACCTATCTTGACGTGCTGAAGCGCGGCCTGCGCGTGATGGATGCCACGTCCATCTCTCTCTGCCAGGAAAACAATCTGCCCATTGTGATCTTCAATCTCAACGTACCCGGCAACATCAAACGCGTGGTCACCGGAGAGAGAGTGGGATCGCTGGTTTCGGCCTGACGAAACTTCACCTCCTGAAATCATTTACGCTGCTCGCTTTTAGGCTTGAGCACGGTATCAAGGTAAGCCAGATAGCCGCCCAGCAGGCGGTAGGAATCCACATAATTATTGGGGCGAAACGCGGCCGCCCGTCCGCTCCACACGTCTTCCGCCGTCAAAGAATGCACCGTGATCCGGGGTATCTGCCGGGCGGCAAACGCTTCTGAACTCCAGTCGCTGTCCACATCCACCTGGCTCAGGGGAAGCTTCAGCGCATAGGTCACGACCACCAGCGCCTGCACCAGGTCTCTGTCGGAATGGCCAGTCCAGACTTTGGTAGGCGAGAGTCCCAGTTCTTTCAGGCTCAGCATGGCTTCCGTTTGCTGAATCTCGCTGGGAGTCATATTTTTAACGTACAGCTCGGCCCCGTTTTGGCCATTGGCCTCCGCCGCAAAGGCGATGAACACAACCGTGTGGCGGCGTTTTCTCTCGGTAAGACTCTGGTAGAGGCTGGGAAGCAGCGCGGCCGCGGTCCAGCCATCTCTTGCCTGCCGCGTGGAAGGCTGCTCGTAAGGCGCGCCCACGATGATGCTTTCATCGCTGCTGCCCTTAAGCCGGCAAATAATATTCGCCGTATCCGGCCCGGCAACCGGCTGCTCGGTAAGCGCCGGGCCGTAACAACCTGCCTGAACAAAGAGTTGCTTTAGCCGCGTATGGCGTTGTTCATTGCCGAGGGGAGCATTCTCCACGCGGTCCAGAATAATATCGCTGGATACGGGAGCGTACTGGAACTTTTGCGCCGGAATACTGGCGTACAGGCAAAAAAGCACAATAGCCAGAGCTGGTCGGCGCATGGTGTTTTTTATGTTACATACTCCTCACGGTGATTTTGCCATCCGAAAGTGTCAGGTGCGCCCATGGTACTTCCGGATCATGGGTAAACAGCGTGAGCCAGTCTTCGGCCAGGGCCGCCTGATAATAACGCTTGCGGTTCTCGATTGCTTCCAAAGGAAACAGATCATAAGCCATCACCCAGGTCACATCCAGATGCCAGGTGGTAGGAATAAGGTCTGAAATGTAACACGCTGTCTTGCCACCACTACGCAGCATAATGGCCTGCATGTGTCGTGTGTGCCCAGGCCAGGGCGCTACCGAGATGCCGGGCGCAATCTCGGCCTCGCCGGTAATCAGCTGCATCTGGCCGGAGCGAATCAGGGGATCGTAATTATCACTGATGTAGCTCACGCGGTCGCGCTCCAGTTGCAGCAAGCCGTGCTTCCACTCTCCCTCCGGCGCGTAATACTTCGCTTTGGGAAAGGTCGCCACCGCCGCGCCGTTTTTGTAGATGGTGTTCCATCCGCAGTGATCGAAGTGCAGATGGGAGTTAATCACAATATCGATATCTTCCGGCGCCAGCCCGGCGGCATGGAGATTTTCCAGCAGCTTTTCGCCCGATTCCCAGATCTTCTTTTGTTTTTCCGGCAGCTTGTTGCCGATGCCGGTTTCAATCAGGACGTTTTGCTTCCCGGTACGCACCAGCACCGAATTCAGGCCCACGCGAATCCGGTTGCGATCATCGGCCGGAACTTTTCTCTGCCACAGGACTTTCGGCACCACGCCAAAAAACGCGCCGCCGTCTCCGTAATAATCGCCATCCGAGATGGCGGTAAGCTCAAAGTCGCCGAGCGTTGTTGTTTGTAGTGTCATGGCTGTTTGCAGTGTCACAGTCCGCTCCGCGTTTCGCCGCCCAGTAACTCGCCGCGGAAGTACTCACGGATGCGGGTATACAGATGCGTACGCGTCACCGGCCCGGCAATGGCATGGGTCTTGCGCGGATAGAGCATCAGATCAAACTGCTTTCCCGCGTTGATCAGAGCACTGATCATCTGCATGGTGTTCTGCATGTGGACGTTGTCGTCACTGGTTCCGTGGACTTCCAGCAGATGGCCATGGAGCTGGCCGGCATAAGTTACCGGCGAGCTTTTTTTGTAGGCCGCTTCGGACTCTGGCAGCAGCCCCTCATAGCGCTCGGTATAAATGCTGTCATAATCGCGCCAGTCGGTCACCGGGGCCACGGAAACGCCGGCTTTAAAGCGATCCGAGTGCGTCATGGCATTCAGCGTCATGAATCCGCCGTAGCTCCAGCCCCACCAGCCCAGGCGGTTGCTGTCGATCTGCGGAAATTTGGCCAGCGCCTGGTCCAGAGACGCCAGCTGATCTTTGAGTTCAACCTCGCCGAAGTTATGACTCAGGGCAGCCGCGAATTTTTGGCCGCGCGCGCCCATGCCGCGATTGTCCACCTGCAGCACGGCAATGCCGTCGCGCAGCAGAAGCTCGTTAAACAACAGCGTACTCCCGCTCCATTGGTCGCGCACTACCTGGCCATGCGGACCGCCATAGGGATTCATGATGAGCGGTACCTTGCCCGTGGCATTTTGCGGCAGATAAATCAGACCATGCAACAGTGTCCCGTCTTCGGCTTTAAAGTCCACAAACTGCGGCGGCGTCAGCTTGTAATCGGAAATGCTCCGCGACTGCCAGAAGGTCTGGCAGCTTCCGCCGAGCCTGCACAGCGAAAGCTGCGGCGGAGTGAGCAGGGCCGAGAAGTGGTCGATATACGTCTTGCCGTCCGGGCCAAAATTCACGCTGTGGGTACCCGGCTGGCTCTGCGTGAGTACCTGAAAATTGCTGCCATCGAGTTTCACCGAACACAGATGGCGCTGGCGGTCGTCTCCGCCGCCGGTGGTTACGTAAACAATCCCCGCCTCTTCGTCCACGTTTTCCACGCCGAACACTTCAAACTCGCCTTTGGTGATCTGGTTTTCCAGTTTGGCGTCCGCCGCCAGCGGATTGGTTGAATCGAAAGAATATAGATACAAGTGGGTGTAGCCGTCGCGCCAGCTTGTCCATAGGAACTTGTTGCCCGGCTTGAGCGTCTGAAAATTGTCGTCCATTTCTATCCAGGTATCGCTCTTTTCGCTGAGCACGCGGCGAGCTTTACCGCTGTTTGCGTCGATAAAGTAAAGATCCAGCTGGTTCTGTTTGCGGTTCAGCACCTCGGCCCAGACCACGCCTTCCTTAAGCCAGCCAAAGCGCGGGATATAAACGTCCTTGTCGTCGGTGAGTTTGATCCAGCGCGTTTTGCCGTTGTGGCTGTCCATCACGCCCAGGCGCACTTCCGGATTCGGGTCACCCACCTTGGGATATTTCTCCTCGTACACCGTCGGATGCTGCAGCAGAAAATCGGTGATCGGATACACCGGCACATGGGTTTCATCCATCTGCAAAAAGACGATCTGCTTGCCGTCGCGCGACCAGTAATAATTGCTGCGCACGTCCAGCTCCTCGGCATAAACCCAGTCCACTTCGCCGTTCAGGATATTGGGATCACTCGTTTTCGTAAGCTGGGTCTCGCTGCCGCCATCCAGCGGCTGGACATAAAGGTTGTGATTGCGCAGGTAGCTCAGCCTGCTCCCATCGGGAGAAAACTTGGGATTCATCACCGGGTCGCCGGACTGGTTGAGGTGCACCGCAGTGCCAGTCTCCAGCGAATAAAGCCAAATCTGTCCAAAAGTATCGAACACCAGGTGGCGCGAATCCTTCGCCCACGAATACGGGGTCACGTGATAGCGCTGGCGATTGTCGCGCTCGCGATCGTCTTTGGTCTGGGACAGGGGTGGCGTCCACTGTTTCAGTTTTTCCGCCGCCACCAGCACCGCCGGCTTCCCGCTGGAGACATCCACGTAATAAAGTTCGGCCCGTTCTCCCTCATCGTCGCGCAAAATGTAGGAGATCTTTTTGCCATCCGGACTCCACTTCACGGCCTCCGGTGTGCGCCCGGTAATGCCGCCTTCGGCGAAGATGGTCGCCACGGAAAGCTCCGGCGACTGCTGTCCCCAGCCAGCCGCGCCCAAAGCGCAGAACGGCAGAAACACAAAAAAAGAAAGTAATAAGTTCCGCTTCAACATGCCCTCCCATGAAACCCAGAAGTGTACACCGTTCACAGCAAACGGTCCCCGCGATAAATCAGTTTTTCATCAATCATGCGCGCATCCTGGCTCAAAGTGTGCTCTTTGGGCGGCCCTTCATCCAGAATGTGCAGCACCGTATGTCTCTGGCTCAGCAGATAATCGGACACCAGCATGCGATGGCAGTTCAAGTACAGCGCCTCGGCACACAGGATCGCCGTTCTCTGCTCCGCGGCGCGCTCCACCAGCCGCCCGGCTGCTTTTTGAAACTGCGGTGACAGCATGTAATCCGCATAATTCCTGAAAGCCTCATCCCGCAGCGCGATGTGCGGCGACAGCTCCGGCGGCATCTGCCTGCTTCTTTTTCCGCCCAGGTCCTTTTCCCAAAGATAACCGCAGCCAGCCTGCGGCAGCCATGCCTCCATGCTCTCGCGGTTGAACTGCGGATGCCGCCGCGAAACCGGAAACGCGCGAATATCCACCAGCAAACGAACTTCATGGGCCTGCAATATGCGTGAGAATTCGGCCATCTCACGCGTTGAGTGCCCCATGGTATAAACCGTCGCCATCAGCGGCCAATTTCATGCAGGGCCTTGGCCACAACCAGTTCTTCGTGCTCAAAAACGGTGCGCAGATCGAGCAGCACGCGCCCCTCTTCCACGCGCGCCACAATGGCAGGAGTGTTCCCGCGCAGGCGCGCCGCCAGTTCGTCCGCGCTCAGCGATGAAGCAGTCACGGCCAACAGAAACGTGGCCAGTGTGGAATCGGGTGCCGAGCCGCCGCCGATCAGCGATTTGCCGGCGATCACATCCACTCGCAGATGCGGCGCTCTTTTGAGCTTTGCGCTCAGCGCCTCGGCGCGAAGGCGAATCTCCTCCGCCGGCATCAGCATCATGCGGACCGTGGGAATGGCGTGATAGTTCTGCCGCATATACTCCATGAGCGTGGCTTCCAGCGCGGCATACGCCAGCTTGTCCACGCGCAAAGCACGAAACAGCGGATTCGAGCGCACCCGCTGAATCAGCTCGGCCCGTCCGCTCAGCAGTCCGGCCTGCGGACCGCCCAGCATCTTGTCACCGCTGTAGGTCACCAGGTCCACGCCGGCGCGCAGGCTCTCCGGAACGCCGCTTTCATGTATGCCCATACTGCGCAGCGGCAGCAGCGCCCCGCTGCCCAGGTCTTCCATCACCGGAATGTTGTGCTTCCTGCCCAGCTCCACCAGCTCTTCCAAAGACGGCTGCTCGGTAAAGCCAATAATGGCAAAGTTTGAGCGATGCACGCGCAGCAGCAGGCGCGTCTTCTCGTTAATCGCCCGCTCATAGTCGGCGATGCGCGTACGGTTGGTGGTGCCGACCTCGCGCAGCACCGCTCCCGACTTGGTCATCACGTCCGGCACGCGGAACGAGCCGCCAATTTCCACCAGCTCTCCCCGTGACACCACCACCTCGCCGCCCTCGGCCAGGCTATTCAGCGCCAGCATCACCGCCGCCGCGCAGTTATTCACCACTACGGTCCGAATGCCGCTCACACCTTCCTGGTTCAACAACCGCGAAAATAAACGCTCTACATGGACGTCGCGCTTGCCTCGCTCACCCTCGGCAATATCGAATTCCAGATTGGAGTAGCGCCCGGCCACTTCGCTGATGCGTCGCAGCGCCGATTCCGCCAGCGGCGCGCGCCCCAGATTGGTATGCAGCACCACCCCGGTGGCATTGATGACCGGCCGGAGCGAAAAATCCATGGCGGCATGTAAATGCTGGCCAATCCCCTCGGGCAATCCAGCAATGGCCAGGGCTACCGCTTTTTCATGGTTCAGATGTCCGGCAGTAATTTCCTGGCGAAGCTGCGCCAGCGCAGCGCGAGCTGCTTCCACCACCGCCGGCTGCCCTTCACGCTCGATCAGCGGCAAAATCTCCGAGTGGCGCAGAAGATCGTCCACCGAAGGCAGTAGGCGGTAAAGATCGGATTGGGAGTTGGTCTGCATGTTTCTTTTTTTCCTGTTTCCTAAAATCCCGAAGCGAGGCAGCCCTATAGCTACAAGGGTCTACAGGCCCGCCAGATTAATTTCTCACTCTACTACAGCCGCCTTCTCCTGGTTTCTTATCCCGTAGATTCTTAGACGCTCAGGATTTCAGAACGAAATCACCCCACCTCCACCAGCCCATACCTCCTCTGCCAGTGGTTTTTCAAATGCGCCATCACCCGCTCCCGGTCCGCTACCGTGATCTCCGGATCGCTGCCCTGCACCAGCCGCACGGCTTCTTCTTTGGCCAACTCCAGCAGCTTGCGGTCGCGCGCCAGGCTGGCCACGCGGAAGCCCGGCATACCTGCCTGTTTGGTGCCAAAAAACTCGCCCGGGCCGCGTATTTCCAAATCGATCTCTGATATTTCAAAGCCGTTCTGCGTGCGCACCATGGTTTTCAGCCGGGTCTCGCCCTCGGGAGAAACCTTGCCGCCGGTCATCAATATGCAATACGACTTGGCCGCGCCGCGCCCGATGCGTCCGCGCAGCTGATGCAGCTGTGAAAGGCCGAAGCGCTCGGCATGCTCCACCACCATCACCGTGGCGTTGGGCACGTCCACGCCGACCTCGATCACCGTGGTCGAAACCAGCACGTCCAGCTCGCCATTCTTGAAGCGGCGCATGGTGGCGTCTTTTTCTTCCGGGTCCAGCCGCCCGTGCAGCAGGCCAACGCGCAGGCCAGGCATGATCTTTTTGCGCAGCTCTTCATACATGTGCATGGCCGCTTTCAGCCCGCTTTTTGAAGCCGGGGCCGTACCCATGAATTCCAGTTCCGGCTGGTCACTCGGCGCGCCCTCGATCACCGGATACACCACATAAGCCTGCCGTCCGGCGGCCACCTGCTTTTTCACAAAGTCCCAGACCTCTTGTGCCCGGTCATCGGAAACTTTGCGAGTAGTAATCGGCGTGCGTCCCGGCGGAAGCTCATCCAGAATGCTGGCGTCGAGATCGCCGTAGAGCGTAAGCGCCAGAGTGCGGGGAATGGGCGTGGCCGTCATCACCAGCGTGTCCGGCTCGGCTGCGCCTTTCTTCATCAGGCTAAAGCGCTGCAGCACGCCGAAGCGGTGCTGCTCGTCCACAATGACCAGGCCCAGGTTCTGGAACTCCACTTTTTCCTGGATCAGCGCATGAGTTCCGATCACCAGATGCGCGCCGCCCTGGGCAATGTGTCGCCGCGCATTGCGCTTGCGCTCCTCATCGAGCGAGCCGGTGAGCAGCACCACCCGGTAGCCCGCCTCTTCCAGAATGCTCCGGGCCGAAAGGTAGTGCTGCGTGGCCAGAATCTCCGTGGGCGCCATAAAGGCCACCTGATATCCGTTCTCCATGGCGATCACCGCCGCCTGCAGCGCCACAATCGTCTTACCGGACCCCACGTCTCCCTGCAGCATCCGCCGCATGGGCGAAGGCTGTTGCATGTCTTCCGCAATCTCTTTGAGCACGCGCTTTTGCGCCGCCGTGGGATGGAAAGGAAGAATCTTCTTGATGGCCTCGCGGACTTTCTCATTGAGCGCGAACGCAATGCCCGCCCGTTGGCGCATACGCCGCCGCTTGAGTTCGAGGCCCACTTCCAGGAAGAACAACTCTTCAAAGATCAGGCGGCGATGCGCGGGTGTCGAAGAACTTTGCAGCGCCACCACGCTCTCTCCCGCGGGTGGAAAATGCGCTTGTTCAAAGGCCATCCGGCGGTCCACCAGCCCAATCCGGCTCACCAGCGCAGGCGGCAGGCCGTCCGGAACTGGATCGGCCAGGTTCCGCAATGCTCCATAAATCACCCGGCGAAACCAGCGCGGAGTGAGCTTTTGCTGGGCCGCCGTTTCATAAATCGGGACAATCCGCCCCACCTCCAGCGACTCGATTTCCTCCGCATCCTCGGCGGAAAAATCGCCCTCGCCATTGCCGCCGCCGTCCAGCAGCTCAAACTGCGGCTGCTTGATCTCCAGCCCTTTGCCCTTCCACCCTTCTTCCACTTTGCCGTACAGGGCCACCAGTTGGCCGGGCTTGAAGCGGTCGCGCAGATACTCGCCATTGAACCAGATACAGCGCAGCGTGGCCCGGCCTTGCCCCGCCACCATCTGAAAAACCGGCATCGACCAGGTGCGAAACATCGACGAATTGCGCACCTCGGCAATCACCGTGGCCATCTCGCCCGCCCTAAGCTCCCCAATCCCGCGCGGGTTCAGCCGGTCTTCGTAGCGAAAGGGCAGGTAATACAGCAGGTCCTCGACGGTGCAGATGTTCTTCTGCGCCAGCCATTCGGCCACCCGCGGCCCAATGCCCTTCACGAATTTAACTTCAGTCTGTAGCTGCAGCACCTTCATGATGATAGAGGAGCCAGCGGCCATTCCGGCAGCCACGGGCAAGAATCGGGATCATTGGGTATGGGGCCCCCCCCGGGGTTGATCCCAATACTCCCAATAAATACTGGGGTTTGCGAGGGGTATCCCAATCAACTCCCAATTTTTATTGGGGTTGCGCGATTTGCCGCCTGCAAGCGCATGATTCCCAAGCTCTTATCCTTTCTGCCATTTTGACCCAGTAGCAGATTACAGTGGGCCAACAGCTCCTCCGCAGCTGCGTGATACCGTGAATTACGGGCGAAAGTCAAGCGAATTATAAATGTGAGTTTTTGATACATCTATTCAATGAAATGAACGAACGCATTACAGTTACTGGCTGCGATGCTGTAAATGGTTCCAAAAGGATGACAATATTAAAATAATCCAACATACAGCGTGCCCCGTTTACGGATTATAAGGTCGATTTTGAAGATTTTTATCTTGCTTTTAAACGACAGACTTGTATATGCTTCGCTATTTGGTCGACGAACAGTAACTTCATCTAGTCTTATATAGAACCAGGATCATATAGCCAGATGGGCTAGTGTGTAGTGCGTCAATTAGAATGCACCATGTGCTAAGCTCCCGAAGTGCCTTCATTTCTATCACTTAGTCTTGGAGGGGCGCTGATAATAAGTCGTATTATTTGCGGCGTACTACACTAGTGTCCTGAGTTGTAAATTCTTTGAAAAAGTTGGCGCTGTCTCATGATGCAAATAAACGGGAACTGTGCATTGCAGGGACCGCATTTTAATTCAATGAATTTCTAACTCAGGGCACTAGTGATGAACTGAATATTCAATAATGAGAGGTAGAAATGAAAGGATTCCGTCTGTTTGTGGCTATCGCCACATTTCTTCTTGCGGCCTCAGGTGCTCAGAGTCAAATCTATTTTGTTTTTACTTCTAAGAACCTACAGGTCAATGCCAAATCTGGCCAAACGGTCACTGTGACTGCAATACTCTGCTCAGGTGACCGGGGTGAATTCTTTGAAGGTGAGCCCCTGACATTGGTTCTCCCACAAGGGGATTTTGTCGTCAACGACTGCGTAAACCATACAACACAGTTTACTGCTTCACAAGACAACCCCACGATCCTTGCCTTCATTAGAGGGGGCGACTTCGATGAAGTTGCCAAGGTTACGTTCAAAACCCAGCCGTTTAAAATAGAGGCCACACTTCTGACTCCGAGCAAGTCACCCGAAACAATCGGAACAGACGATCCAGCGAGTGCGGAAGCACATTTGCCACTTGGCAGCAAATTTCAGATCAGACTTCTTCAAACGAATCCCGATGGAACCACGAGCGGAGTTCCTGTCGCATTATTTAAGTTAGGGGCCGCCAGCTTTGTGAATACGCTTGATTCCGGAAGTGTTTTTCCCAACAACGTAACCCTAGCTTATACCCAGCCCGCCAATGATACAGGACAGTTTCAAGCGGTGCATCTGGGCTCTCAACCTTTGACAATCACCCCTAACGATACCAGCATTTCTCCGGTGCAGATAAACATCGTCATCGAAACCCCTACTGCATTAGGGTCTCGACATCCCGAAGTCGACGCGTTGGTGTTTCCGATTGCCGACCGAAAAGGCATTCTGCCGCAATATGTGAAGGGCCAAATGCACCAGGAATCGGGCGGCATTTTCAATCCTCGGGCATTTCGTTACGAACCCCTTAACGGCTCTGTGGGAGACTTTGGTGTCATATCAAGGCACAAAGATCTTCGTGCGACCGGAAATCCATATACCCATTATCGTTTCGCAACTCAAACTGATTGTCGCGATAATGCTTTAGCGACCGGAGATTTGCTTCGTACAGAGGATGTTAGCCCACGTTCTAAGTACAATATCTGCCCGCCAGACCAGCAGTGCCGACCGATCGATCCTGCGGATTCTTTCGTTACTGCGCTTGCGATCATTACTGCTAATCCTCGACAAAATTGGCAGAAAAATCCCAACTTTCGGCTTGTGACTAGTGCAGCGGCGCGTGGAGATGCTTGCAACTCCATTTGGACCGCGCAAACCTCGCTTGCCTCAAGCTACGGCTTCTTCCAGGTCATATATGCGAAGGCGATTGACCTACGGTGGCCAGGGGCCGATGGAGGGCTTAAGAATCCCAGCTTTTTATTTGATACCCCAGAAAACCTTGCAATCCACGGTGGCTCAAGTGAACTAGGCACGGATATTGTGGAGCATGCCGTCGTGCAACTTAATAGTGCTGAATCCAGTAATCCCAACTTCAATGTCGAAAGTGACTTACAAGACATTTTCAAGGTTGCCTGGCATAAATATAATGCTGATCCAGCATATCCCGCCAATGTACTCATGAAAACGTCTTTGTATCCGCCACAACCGGCTAGATCCATTTTTGGAGGTTCGCAATGATTAGGAGTAAAACAGTTGCAAAATGGTCTTTATGTATCTGTCTTCTGTTCGGTGGGTTTGCTTCGGCACAGGTTATAGATCCTCAGCAGATTGTTAATCAGTTCTTTCCGCAAAGCTTACTCGCTGGTACCACTCTAGACTTGGATCAAGTCAGCTGTTTTGCCGTTTTTGATTTTGCGGCAACTGGCGTTCCCAACACCATCATCACGGCATACTCCAATGACTTTGATGGCCTGCTTCGTGTAATTAAACGTCAGGGAGACGGAGCTTACCAGGTAATTGACGAAGTGTCGAAGTTTAGTCTCGGTGGTCCCAAATGCAACGTTGATCTGAGAGATCTGGATGGAGACGGCGTGAAGGAGATTCGCGTGAGTTTTGACTCTTTCCGAGTTGCCAGTGCTGACTGGCTGTTCCAATGGAACGGCAGCCATCTGCAGAACATAGGGCCCATAACCCAGCCTAACCGGGGAAAACCGCGCTCGCTTCTGTCCCTGACAGACTTTGTCGACATATATCACGATGGAACTCTCCAAGTTCTGAGCGTAAGTGGGACTCCATCGCCGGAGGATGGCCATTTTGATGCACCCAATTTCCTCTACCGATTGGTTAACGGCACATACGTTTTGGATGCTCCAAACCTTTACCTTCGCGATTTCTCTCGTGGTACAAGAACTCCTGTAGTTGAAAGCGATTCCTTTGATACTTTTGACGGCTCTACAGGTCCCTATATTTTGAAGGTGATCAATGGGGCAGAAAATGGTAATGATCGGGTTTCCAGTGCACATATTTCAGTGAATGGTGTTGAGGTGATCGGGCCAAATGCTTTTAATCAGCGGGTTGGTCTAATAACCGCAACCGTGACCAATCTCGTTCCAAGATCGAATTCAATTCAGGTGCAACTTGAAAGCGCTCCGGGGGGTCAGATTACAGTTGTGATTGAAGACCATTCGCCGGAGTTCGCACAGGGGCCTCCACAATAGCTACAAACGGAAAAATATAGGCGCCGGCTGACTCCGTTCGCACTGGATTCGGCTGGCGCTTTCGATATCGATTCCACTTTTACCCTGTCGTTTTTCCTTAATAAGTTCTTCCTCACCTTTGGTGCAGGGTAATCGAAATATAAGAGCCATATTATTGAAAGGAAGTCGTTTAGTGTGCTGCAGACATCCACGGTGTCCCTAGCCACTGCCAAGCCACCCGCAGGAAATCTGCACCCCCTTGCTGCGCAAGGACTTCAGAATGAACGATCAGCCAGTGCATGCACCAAAATTGAGGAAGAACCCAATTGTGGTAAATGCGGGATTACCTTTGCGTGATCTGTGGCAAGGACTTCATATGCCAACCTGCTCCTGACCGAACAAACAAATCCGATTCATGTATATTGTGGGGCATGAAATTCAAATTCCTCACCCTGCTTGTCCTTGCCGCACTCTCTCTTTCTGGCCTGGCCCAGGCACAGAGCCAAAACCACCCGGAGAGCAGCAGTCCGCTGTTTTTGGTGAAGATCGCCGGCACAGTCGCCGTAAATTCGCAGCACGCAGACCTTGAGCACTTTCTGGCGATTTACGTCGACGCTTCGAACTGGAAGGCAGCGCTCGAGGACAAAGATCTTGGCCCCTTTCTCAAACTGAAAGAAGGCAAGCCAGGGCGCGGCGCGGTCTTGTTTTTTACGGCAGGAATGGATTCAGCCATCTGCGTGTACTTTGACAACAACGAACCCTTCGGCGTAAGCGCGGCCAAAGCCGGGTCCGGTGGAGCCATCGAAGCCAGCAGCATATCGGCCGGGTACAAAGCTGTCTCCAAAGAAATGCTGAAACCGGCAGGCAAGGACTATGACTTCAGCCAGATGGACGTAAACATGGACAATGGCGACCCGCTTCCCGCCTGGCAGATAAAGCCCGCCGGCAAGTAGCTGCTATTTTCACACCGCCTGCCCGGCACAAAATCCCGAGGCCCAGGCCCATTGGAAATTGAAGCCGCCGAGGTGGCCGGTCACATCCACCACCTCGCCGATGAAAAATAATCCCGGGACTTTGCGGCTCTCCATGGTTTTGGCGGAAAGCTCGTTGGTATCCACGCCGCCCGCGGTGACCTCGGCTTTGTCATAGCCTTCGGTGCCATCGGGGACGATCTGCCAGCCATGCGCCCGGCGTTCCAGCTCTTCCAGCGCATGGTTGCTCCAGCCCATTGGTGGATTCTGCTCCAGCCAGCGCTCGGCCATACGCACCGGCAAAGCCGCATGAAAGGCCGCTTTGGCCGTTGCCAGGTCACGCCGGGCCTTCGGCTGCCGCAGGGCGGCAGTAAGATCTTTTTCCGGGGCCAGGTCCATCACAATCGGCTCCGATTTTTTCCAGTACGAAGAAATCTGCAGAATGGCCGGACCGCTGAGTCCGCGATGCGTGATCAGCATCTTCTCCCGAAATCGCGGCGAACCATCGATTGTTGCGATTACCTCCGCGGATACTCCAGACAAATCGCAGTACCGCTTGCGGTCGTCTGCGCTCAGCGTGAGCGGAACCAGCGCGGGGCGGCACTCCACAATGGCAAGGCCAACCTGCCGCGCCAGGTCGTAGCCAAAACTGGTGGCTCCCATCTTCGGTATAGAAAGCCCGCCAGTGGCCACTACCAGCGCCTGCGCCCGAAATTCCTGGGCGCTGGTTTTCACCGTGAACCCGGCATTGTGCTGCACTTCCTGCACTCTGGCTGAAGTAAAGATGCGTACCCCGGCGGCGCGGCACTCCTGCTCCAGCATGTTCACAATGTCATGCGCGCTGTGGTCGCAGAAAAGCTGACCCAAAGTTTTTTCGTGGTAAGGAATGCGGTGCTTTTGGACCAGGGCAATAAAATCCGCCGGTGTGTAGCGGGCCAGCGCCGACTTGCAGAAGTGCGGATTGGCCGAGAGAAAGTTCTCCGGACGGCAGTGCAGGTTGGTAAAGTTGCAGCGTCCGCCACCGGAGATGAGTATCTTTTTGCCAATGCGGTCGGCATGGTCCAGCACGGCCACCCGACGTCCGCGCTTACCGGCCTCCATGGCACACATGAGTCCGGCAGCGCCCGCGCCGAGAATGATTACGTCAAAAACCAGCTCTGAGGGCTTACTGTCTCTGCTGTGCAAGCCTGACTTTTGTGCTTTCCAGTTTTTTCTGCACCCGGCCCACGTCCTGCTGGTCCACGTCAGCCTGAACGGATTTGTTCCATTCGGTAAGGGCGTGCTCCCAGTGCGTGGCCGCTAACTGCAGGCGTCCGGTTTTGGCGTAAAGCTCACCCAGATGGTCCTGGATGGTGGCGTCGTTGGGAGTTTTCTCTTCCGCTTTGCGCAGGTTCTCTTCCGCCTGATCGAAGTTGCCCATCTTGAAATAGGCCCAACCCAGGGAATCGAGATAAGCGCCGTTCTGCGGATCGAGCGTGATGGCTTTCTTAATCAGCGAAAGCGCCTCTTCCAGCCGCAGGTTGTGATCGGCCAGCATGTATCCCAGATAATTCAGGGTCATGCTGTTGTTCGGGTCCTGCTTCAGCACCTGGCGGAACATCTGCTCGGCCAGATCGACCTTCTTCTGCCGCTCGTACATCGCGCCCTGCAGAAAGTAGATATATTCCTTTTCGTCCGGACGCGTGGAAAGCTTGTCCGCTTTGGCCAGGGTGTCTTCCGCATCTTTCCAGCGCTTCAGCCGGGTGTAGATATTCGAAAGCGAAATCAGGATATCGCGATCTTCGGGCGTGCCCTTGAGCAGCGATTTGGCGGACTGAATTCCTTCTTCCCCTTTGCCCTCGTCGGCCAGTTGTGTAGCCAGCGCGAGTTTCAGGTTCTTGTCCGCGGGAAGCTTCTGCGCCGCTTCCTGCGCGGCTTTGGTGGCCTCGGGCCACTGTTTTTGCTCGCGATACGTCTCGATGATTTCCTGATATCCGCGTGCGCTTTCTTCTCCGCCCAGTTCGGTCATCTTACGGAAAGTATCGACCGCCAGCAGCGGGCGGTTTTCCTCGCGATAGACATTGCCCAAACGCTCGATGAAGAGTGCCCGGTTGCCGCGCTCCTGTGGGCTGTAATCGCCGCTGGGCTTGGTGGTGGCCGTAATCAGCTTCTTCAGCAGGTCGGCGGAATCATCGTACTTGCCCAGGGCATCGAGAACAATGGCTTCGGTATAGGGAACTTCCAGCGAATCGGGCGCGAGCGCGGAGGCCTTTTTGATCTGCTCCAGCGCCTCATTAAACTTGCCGGAATGCTGGTAGAGCTTGGCGGCCTGCAGCGGCGCCTGCCAGTCCTGAGGATCGGCCTGCTCAAGCGCCAGATACTGCGCCAGAGCGGCTTCCATCTGATTGTCACTGGCCAGGTTTTGCGCCAGACCGCGGACCGCATCCAGATTCTCGTGGTCCAAAGCTACAGCTTGCTTATATGCCGTGATTGCGTTTTTGTAATCTTTTTGCTGCTCGTAGGTGTAACCCAGCGCCGCATAGAGCTTGCCCGAGCGTGCGGCTTCCGGGATGGAATTCAGGGTTTCAACGGCTTTTGCGGCGTTGCCCTCTTCGTTATAGAGAAAGGCCAGATTGGTCACGGCCTCTTCGGAGTTAGGTTCGAGCTTGATCGCCGTTTGAAACTCCGCTTCCGCCTTTGGCATCTCCTTGCTCAGGATGTAAAGACGCCCCAGCAGCAGGTGGTTTTCCGCATTGCCCGGCTCCAGCTTCACAATGGACTGGTACTGCTCGGTAGCCAGCTTGAGCATGTCCTGTGACTGAGCGCCCGACTGTACATCGCCCATGGAGCGCAGGTAGATGCGCCCCAGCAGCTTCCGCGCCTCAAGATTCCCGGGATCGCGCTTGACCACATCCTGGGCTTCGATTACGGCTTCGCGGATACGCCCTGTGCGCGCATAGAGCTCCGCCAAACCCGACGCCAGGTACTCTGACGAAGGGTCATTCTCCATGGCGAGGCGGTATTCTTCAATCGCCCTGGGCGCAAACTCGGTCCGGCCATAAATAAGGACCATCTGCTCGTAATAATGGGCCAGGGCATAGTGGTAATACGAGGCCGCACGGTCGACTTTTTTTGCCGTACTCGTGGCCGGGGCCGCGGGCTTTTGGCTTTCCTGCGGGCTGCCGCCCGGCTGCGCGGGCGCAGGTGTATCCTGCTGGGCCAGGGCTGAAAGGGATGCCAGAATAATGCCTAAAAGAAAAAAGCGGAATTTTACTGGAGTCATATATATGCCGAGCTACCAAACCTCTCTCATTTGGATGCGAGGGAAGCAATCCCGGAAGCACTTTCTTCCTGGAGTTCTATTGTAGTCCCGGCCCTGCCGCCTGTGCAGCAGACACTGTGGAGAAAGGTAAAGCGGCTCCCTGTGTTGCGTAAAAACCGGGTTGCGTAAAAACGGGATTGCTTAAATTTGGCGTCCCGAATTTAGTGCCGGAAATGGCGGACGCCGGTCAGTACCATCGACAGGCCCAGTCGGTTGGCCGTATCGATTACCTCCTGGTCCCGCACCGAGCCACCAGGCTGGATCACCGCCGTGGCCCCATTTTTGCCGATTTCTTCCACCCCATCGGGGAAGGGAAAGAACGCGTCCGAGGCCGCAACCGAGCCTTTCAGCGGCAGCACCGCCTTCATGGCTCCAATTTTGCACGAATCCACACGGGACATCTGTCCGGCGCCCACGCCAAGGCTCTGCCCCTCGCGCGCATAGACAATCGCATTCGACTTCACGTGCTTGCACACCTTCCAGGCAAACAGCAGGGCGCGCATCTCTTCTTCCGTGGGCTTGCGCTGCGTCACCACTTTAAGATCGGCCGGGGTAAGCGGACGAACATCGGCATCCTGCACCAGCATGCCGCCGGAAACGTGTTTGATAACCGGCGTCTGTGCGCCCGCCTTCACCTCGACCAGACGCAGGTTCTTCTTCGCCGCGAACTTCTCCCGCGCGGCGGCATCAAAGCCGGGTGCGGCAATGGCCTCCACAAACAGTTTGGCCATCTCCTCGGCCGCTTCGCCGTCTATGATGCGATTGACGCCAATAACGCCGCCAAAAGCCGAAACCGGGTCGGCCTCCAGCGCCCGCAGATAAGCCTGGCGCAGCGTGCCGCCCGTGGCCGTGCCGCAGGGGTTGGTGTGCTTAATAATGACGCAGACGGTCTCATCAAACTCCTGGGCCAGGTCCCACGCCGCCTGCAGATCGACAATATTGTTATAGGAAAGCTCTTTGCCCTGGAGCTGTTTGCTGTTGGCAATGCCCGTGCTTGATCCATCGGAATACATGGCGGCGCGCTGGTGCGGATTCTCTCCATAACGCAGGTCCATCACTTTGCCCAGCGAGAAGCGCAGCGTTGCGGGAAAGTCATTGGCCGGTGCTTCGAGCTGAAACTCTTTTTGGGCTTCGTCGAGTGAGATTCCGGCCAGTGTAGAGGCAATCGCGCCGTCATAGGCGGCGGTGGTGGCAAAGGCTTTTTGCGCCAGCCGCCAGCGCGTGGCCAGATTGAGCTGGCCGCCATTGGCCGCCATCTCCGTGGCAATGGCAGCATAGTCTTCCGGAGAAGTCACAATGGCCACGTCGCGGAAATTCTTGGCCGCCGAGCGCACCATGGATGGCCCGCCAATATCGATGTTCTCAATGATCTCGTCAAAATGGACGCCCGGCTTCGCTGCCGTCTTCTCAAAGGCGTAAAGGTTGACCACCACCATATCAATCGGCACGATCCCGTGCTCACGGGCGGCGGCAACATGTGTGGGATTGTCGCGGACGTGCAGAATGCCGCCATGCACTTTGGGATGCAGCGTCTTCACCCGGCCATCCATCATTTCGGGAAAGCCGGTCAGCTCGGAGATGTCCTTTACCGGAATGTGCGAATCGCGCAGCAATTTGGCGGTGCCGCCGGTGGAGATCAATTCCACGCCGAAATCCGCCAGCTTGCGGGCGAACTCCACCATTCCAGTCTTATCGGTAACGCTCAGAAGGGCACGCTGAATCTTGGGCACTGTAATTTGTTTCCTTAATCTGGGATCAGAAGAGGTGTACAAAATAAGGTATCAGCCAACCGGCGCTGGATGCAAAGGGAAGTGAATTCCGGGTAATAGTACGATTTGAAGCTGCGCGGCAGGGTATTGGCCACCGCTGCCGTGATCTCTGGAGGCAGGAATGAAAGCATCTGTGTTTTATCGAGTCGCGGCTGTTCTCCTGCTGCTTTTCGCGGCAGGCCATACACTCGGCTTTCGCCAGTCGGATCCCCAATGGGGAGTGGATGCCCTTCTTGGCTCAATGCGGTCTATTCACTTTGACGTGCAGGGGTTCAACCGCACGTATTGGGACCTCTTTGTGGCCGCCGGATTCTCTGTCGGCGTGTTTTATCTGTTCGCGGCGATACTGGCATGGCAGCTGGCGGGCCTTCCGGTGGCGACTTTGGCGCACATGCGCGGCACCAGGTGGGCGTTCGCCCTTTCCTTTGCCGCCATCACGGTGGTGAGCTGGCGATACCTCTTCATCCTGCCCATCGTTTTCTCAATTGTGATTACATTCTGTTTGGCTGCGGCGGCATGGCTTTCAACCCGGCAGGTTTCCGTGCCTGCATCGCGATAGTAAGGTGAGAAGATTCAAACTGCAGCGCTACCTGATTCTGGAAAAGCGAATCTATGCGCGATCACTGCCCGGATTTCCGATCTCCACAATCTCACCACGTTGAATAGACTGCAAGGCAATGAGGCAGTTTGCAACATGTGAGCGGACATCGGCAATACGATTGGATTTGGCGCGAATAATCAGAATTGCGATGTTTCTGCCAGTTATGTTTTGCTGATACCGCAGTCCTTTATCAAGCGTCAGGAAAACTTCAAATCCTGGTTCCGCAAGCTGCAGTAATTCACCATTTTTCCTGCCTGCAAGCCCAGCCTCGGGAACCGTAAGGCACTCATGTCCAGCCGCAGTGAGATCGAGCGTGAGTTTGCGCGGGACGCACTCATCGATCAAAATTCTCATCCCAGCTTTTCAAGAACGAGAAGTTTTGCCTGCTCAAGCGCGCCAATAGCGGCATCGCGGGCCACGGTCGGAAAATCGTCGAGAAACTCATCCAGAGTCTGTCCGCCTTCCAGATAATCCAGCAGTGCCGCGAAGGGTACGCGAGTCCCTCGGAAAACGGGTGTTCCACCGAGAATCTCCGGATCTCTGGTAATGATGTCTGGGTTCATCGTTCCCCTGCTGTTCTCACAGTATATCGAAACGAATCCCTTGATTACTGGTCTTCAGGCAATCCTGACCAGAAGTTCCTGCGAAGAAAGCTCTTTGGTTGCCGGATGCCGCAGCGCAGCCAGGCCAAATTCCGATGCGGAAGCAATCAGCGGAGGATCCAGCCGGTAGCCGGATTCTTCCACCACAACGCGCACCGAAGCGCCGAAATATTCCGGCAACGCCACACTTTCCTGAGCGCCGCAGCATATATACAAAGACAGCAGATCGCAGAATTGCAGCAGATCGGTGAACTGTTCCAGTTCCTGGTGCGAGAGTGTTTGCGCCGCTGCCAGCTTTTTTTGCCGCTTTGCTTCCTGATCGAGAAAGCCGGAGAGCTGCTGCCGGTCTCTCTGCCCCATACCGTTTTCTGCGTTGTGCGATTCCGTGTAATGCTGGCCAATCCGGCAAAAATGGCGGCTTACAATGTATCCGCTCGCCGGCGAAACGCCCTGCGCGATGTCAATGGATTTTTCCCATGCGTCCAGAAAAACATGGGCCGGCACGCTGGCAAAAGAATCGGGCGCCTCCTGCGCCGCCGAGCGGCTGAACATGATGGCCTGTGCGTCCGGCACGCCCCAACCGGCATCATGCAGGGCAATCGCGCGAATGATGCTGGCGTCGGGCGCGGGAAGGTTCGGCGCGGTGACCTGTGCGGCCAGTTCGCCCGCGAGGGCCGCGTGCGAAGGCTGAGTAATCAGCCAGCACTGCTGATACTTTTGCTTTTGCGTGCGCTGCACTACCGGCCATGCAGGAGCAAACTCCTGCCCGGAGGGCGCAACGGGGCTGAGCGGACGAAGAATCATTATCCTGGACGCCGCTTGGCTATGCGGCCAGACGCAGCGGCCGCTTTGGCTGGTCCGCTGCTGGATGGCGGTTTGCGCATTCCTTCCAAAAGCTCCTTGAGCGCCACGGCATTATTGTGCTCCTCGTCTTTGGAGGCAAAGATCAGGGTCACCGACGCATGTTCACTCCGTATCTGATACAGCCGTTCCAGATCGCCGGAGGCCTCCGGGGTGGATAGCTCCTGAAAATAACGTCTTTTAAAGAGCAGCCAGTTTTGGCTGGAGTGGAACCATTTGCGCAACCCATCCGAGGGCGCAAGGTCCTTGAGCCAGTGGTCGATGCGGGCCGTCTCTTTCTTTACGCCGCGCGGCCAGAGCCGGTCCACCAGCACCCGCTGGCCATCGGAGAGAGAAGGCTTGTCATACACGCGTTTGACGGTAACAGCCATAGCCATAAAGGGCTTCCAAAAATCGCGCTCCAGCACATTATAATAGTCACTTGAAACCGACAGCGTCCATCGTCCTCGCCCTGATTTTGTGCCTGCTGCCGGCCGTGACCGGCTGCGGCAAAGATGATGCGGAGAAAACCGATGCCGAACTTGGCCTCAACGAACAACAGGCGCATGGCCGGCGCGTGTTCAAAATCTACTGCGCCAACTGCCATCGTCCGTATTCCACCCAGGACCTGAAGGGGCCAGGGCTCAAAGGCGTTTTCAAAAAGCAGTATCTCCCCAGCGGCCTGCTGGCGAATGACAATTTCGCGGAAAACGCCATTCTGCGCGGACGCAATATGATGCCGCCCATGGGCAGCTCGCTCTCCCGCAGTGAAATTGAGAACGTAATCGCCTATTTGCACACGCTTTAGTGTGTCCAAAAAACGTGGGTTTTTACACACGTATGAACCCTTGAGGAGATGCTCGGGCTTTTGCAGGCTACAATGGATGAAGCCGCCTAAAAAGGCGGCTTCATCAAGCATCCGGCGCTTTGGGGACATGCAAGCAGCGGTCTCACCAAAGCTTACGTAAATAAGAATATCAATATGATGCCACCAAGTCAAGATGCATTTGTATATACCGAAGAGATCCTGGACATATTCGAAAAGTACCTTTCAGTGGAACGACTTGCTGGATATTACGACTTGGCACGTCGAGACAGATGGGTAGCAATTAGGTTGTATGAACGGAATACCGAACTGTCCGAAGCTCTGTACGGTGTAATTCAAGGTCTCGAGGTCACACTTCGGAATGCAATTCATAATGTACTTACAACCCAACTCGGGACAACGGAATGGTATGACAACCTCGAATTCAACGAGCCAGAGCGAAACGCCATACAGGAAGCAAAAGACAAAGATCACCGAAAAAACTCACGACGTGACTCCGGGAAGAGTCATTGCCGAACTGACATTCGCATTTTGGGTTAAGCTTACCTCCGGAACTTACGAAAAATCGCTTTGGGTAAAATACCTTCACAGGATATTCCCAATTAGACTCAAGCGTACAGTTTTGCACGACAGGCTTAAACAATTAAAAACTCTTAGGAATCGCATTGCGCATCATGAAAAAATTATTGGCAGCAGACGAAACGTCAGGCAGGATTATGCGGACCTTTTGGAAACGATTGGGTGGATATCAAATGACGTCCGAGCCTGGGTTAAAAGCACAAATTGCTTCGAGGAAAGAGCTGCAAAAAAGCTCCCTAAAAAGCCAAAACCAGCCCCTCAGATTTAGTTTCGGCTGGCCAGTGATCTAAACTGTATGATACTGCTTGATACTGCTAGGCTTTTTCCTCGCTTCGCCGGAAAGATATCGGTACAATAAAAGTTCCAACATGGCCAGTCCCGCAGAACTCGTCCAGATTGACCTGACGCCCCGGCGTCCCCAGCCCAAACCAGCGTGGCTCAAAGCCCGCGCACCGCTGGGCGACAACTACCATGAGCTGAAAAAGCTGGCGCGCACGCTCGGCCTGCATACGGTGTGTGAGTCGGCGCAGTGCCCCAATATTGGCGAGTGCTGGAACCATAAGACCGCCACTTTCATGTTGCTGGGAAATCTGTGCACGCGCCGCTGCGGATTCTGTGCCGTGCCCAAGGGCAAACCCGAGCCGCTGGATTGGGACGAGCCACGCCGCGTGGGCGAAGCCGTGGCCACACTGGGATTGAAACATGCCGTGGTCACCAGCGTGAATCGCGATGACGACAACGAAGGCGGAGCAAAGATTTTCGCCGAGACCATCCGCCAAATTCGCCGCCAGGCCTCCGGCTGCCAGATAGAAGTTCTGATCCCCGATTTTCAGGGCCGCGAAGATTGCCTGCAGATCGTGCTCGACGCCAAACCGGAAGTGCTGAACCACAATACCGAGACGGTACCCCGGCTCTACCGCGCGGTCCGCTCCGGCTCCCGCTATGAACGCACCCTGCGGCTGCTGGAAAACGTAAAGCGTTTTATCCCGGAGATGGTCACCAAAAGCGGCGTGATGGTGGGCATCGGCGAGACCATGGACGAACTTATCGAGGTCTTTCGCGATCTGGCCGCGCGCAAAGTAGACATCCTCACCGTGGGGCAGTATCTGCGCCCGTCCAAAGACCATCTGCCCATCACGCGCTATTACACTCCGGATGAATTTGCCCTGCTCAAGCGCGAGGCGCTGGCCATGGGTTTCCGGCACGTGGAATCCGGCCCGCTGGTGCGATCTTCTTACCACGCGCACGAGCAGGCGGAATCAACCGGGCTGGTGAGCATTGGGGCAGAAAACCTGCAATAAGCCTGACTCAGGCTTCATTTCCTGCAAAAAAACCCGCTGTGAGCGCGGATTTAGAAAATCCGGAAGTGAATGTTTAGATATTTTTTGGGATCTTCCCGCATGGCCTTAATCAGGCCTCGCGTCTCCACCAGCAACTGGTCGGTGTTGTTAAAAATCGAAGGATCGTTCACGAATCTTCCCGCCGTACCATTGCCGGATTCAATCTTCTGCAGGGTGGTGTTCAGGCGCTCAATGGTGTCATTGAACTTTCTGGCAAATTTCTCGTCCCTGGCCAGCATTCCCAGCGTGCCGTGTCCGGCATTGATGTCGGCCATCAGCTGGTTGGCTTTGGCCAGGGTTTCACTGGCGTTTTTATACAGCGACTCGTCCTTGACGAGTTTTCCCAGTGAACCCTTCCCCTGCTGGACGTCATCGATCATGCTGTCCAGCTTGTCCACGTCCGCGGCAAACTTGCGGTAGAGCGTGTCATCGGCAAAAAACCTGCCGATGGTCCCTTTGCCGTTGCTGACGTCACTCACGATGGTCTGCATTTGCCCGAGAATGGAATTGGCGCGATCAAAGAATTGCGGGTTGTTGATGAACTCGCCCATGCTGCCCTTGCCGCTTTCAATCGTGGACAAAATTTTGTCCATGCGCCTGACCACCGTGTCCATGTTTTGCAGCGTGCCCTGGCTGGAGCGGACTACATCCTGAATACCAGGAGTGTCGGTGGAAGGCAGCTCGTCTCCGTCCGCCACCTGCGGCTTGGTGGCCTGGTGGCTGTCCAGATCAATAAACGACTCGCCCAAAACGCCCGCGGTGGCAATGGTGGCTTTGGTGTCTTTCTGCACCAAAAACTTGTACTTCATATTCACGCGCATGGCCATCTGCACGGGCAGGTCACGCCGGTTGGGGACCACGCGAATGGCGTTCACGTTGCCAATGTCCACGCCCTGCAGGCGCACGGGCGCGCCCACCTTCAGCCCTTCGGCATTGGAAAAGTAGGCATACAAAGTGACCTTCGAGGAAAAAATCCCCGCCGTGCCGCTCATCAGAAAGACCAGCACCGCCAGCGTGATCAAAGCAAAGACCACGGTTATTCCGACCCGAAGTTCAGACCACTTCAGCTGCTTTTGACTGGGCACAAATTCTCCAGGTGAAATCGCAAAGTAACAAAATCAAAATTCCCCGGTCTTGTATCTGCCTTAAATGTACCAGTTCAGGCCTGCGGGAGTGAATGTTTCCATGTCAGCGAAAAAAGAGCTGCCAGAACGTAAGCTACCGCGGCGCAGGCCAGGGTAACCGTAAGACCAAAATGTATGGCAATGATCATGGCCATTACCGAACCCAGCACGCTGGCGGCGGCATTCAGCGCCCACGCCCACTCCACTGTTTTAACCAGCCTGAGGCCGGTGGGAAAGGGCATTCCCATAAGCAACCCCAGCGGAACCAGTAAAGCCGCGCTCAGCAGCAGCTTTACCCCAAATTCCTGCCCCACGGCGGACGCGAGCAGGCGCGGAAGCACAAACAGATAGCCGACCACCAGCAGAACAATCAGTCCCACGGTCCGCCGGATGCCTGCACTGCCGGAAACCCAGCGTCGCGCCAGAATGCTTCCCGCGCCACTTGAGAGCAAAAGCAGAAAAACCACCACGGTCAGGGCATAAGTAGGATGGCCCAGAAACAGCACAAAGCGCTGAATCAGCGAGATTTCCACCAGAATGTATCCAAAGCCGATGGCCACGAAATACAGCAGATCGGCTGTTTTCGCGTGCAATCCTCCACTTTTTTGCAGCAGCAGAGGCAAAACCAAAAATGCCAGCACGGCGAGAATGGAAATAATCAGCAGCATCCCCAGAACGACCACCCCAAGATTGATGCGCCAGTCGATACCCTGTCCCGTGCCGGCCATAATGTTGCGGACCACATAGCCGGTCTTAAGCGTGAAAAAGAAAAACGGCGCATTATCGTTGACCGGCGCAATGTTGTAGTCGTAGTTCCGGGCAAATTCCTGTGGATTGTTGGACTCAATCAGCCGGCGAAAAATGCTGGCCGCAGGTGGCAAGGGAATGGAGGCAGCGTATTCATCTGGCGGGTTCAGCCAGACCAGATTGGGATTCTCCCGCATATGCTGCGCCACTACCGCATACTCTTCGGCAGAAAAGGCCGACTTTTTCACCAGTACCAGCACCGGACGCCCATCTTCATTGAGTCCGCCATCGGCCACCACGATAAAGTTTTGCCGTGGCTCCGCCACTCCGTTTTGATGCAGCGCCTCTATCGCCTGCGAGACCACGCGCAGCGCCTCGCGCGGCTGGCGAAATTCCCAGCGGGTGATGGCGATCATGCCGTCGGGCTTCAAATGATCGAAATACTCGCGGAAGGCCTCGATCGTATAAAGATTGTTCTCGCTCAGGGCAAAGGCCCCGGCAGCGGTGGAGGCCCAGGTGTCCACCAGGGTCATCTGCACCACGTCAAACTTTTCTTTGGCGCTGCGCACATACGAACGGCCATCCTGCACGTGAATGTGGACCTGGGGCAGGTCATAGAGATGATGGGAGTAATCCGCGTACTGGCCGCGCATAACGTCACGAATGATGATGGGATTGATCTCAATCCCGGTAACGCTGGGACTGCCGCTGGCAACCGCGCGCAGAACATCCACTCCTCCGCCTGGGCCGATGATGGCGAACTCGCCGCGCGGCCGCAGCACATTGGCCACGGAGGGCGCCGCGGACATGAGGCTTATGCGCCAGTTGAAGGCCGGCTTTTCCGGCAGACCGGTATGGGTGGGTGTGCCGTTGCTTTGGTCTTCACCCCAGTGCGCGGGATCCACGCTCATCACCGCGCTGGTGGCGTCCGCATCAATCACGATGTAGCGCCCGCCACTCTGATTGTTGATCTCGATGCGCGAAATGGCGTTCCACTTTGCCATCTCCACCCATTTCGGATTGCGTAACATCCCCTTGGCGTAGATGACGTCGATCAGGCGTCCGCGATAGTTCGCGGCAATCAGGAGAGCGAAGACCGCGGCCACCGCCATTCCCATGATTCTGGTTTTGCTCCGTTCCGACCACACGGCTGCAGCCACGCTCATCACCAGTGAGGCGAACAAGAGCGAGTTAGGAGCACCCAGAAAATTCAGCAGGGGCACAACCGCCAGGCAGGCCAGCGCGCCACCGCACAGATCGGCGCCATAGAGCGTGGCAATCTGCCGGCTGGAGCGGGCAAACAGCACTGAAAACAAAAGCCCGGTCAAAAAGAAAGGTACGGCTGCGACCAGATAGATAACGGTGAGCCGGGAAAAATTCCAACGCGTGACTTCGAGAGACACGGGAACATGCAGCACCACTTCCAGCGCCATCAAAATGGAAACGGAATTCAGCAGGCACAGAAAAGCGCCCAGGCGGCGAATTTCAAAACGTGAAAGCCAGTCGCGGCGAACGTGAGCAAACACTCCGCCCGATCCCAGCCCCAGCAGGGCCACGGAGATGGCAAAGAAAGCAAAGTGGTAAAACAGCACGACGCTGAACAGCCGGGTAAGGGCCAGTTCCAGCAGCAAACTGGCAAAGCTGACCAGGACCACGGCCAGGATGGTAGCAGGTCCTCCCATGGGCGCGCGTTGGCGCTGCACTGCGGACGCTTCAGTCATGTACGGTAAGTTTCCTTCAGGATTCAAGAATCACAAATGCAATGGCCTGCTCCCGAGTGTGTGACAAGGAAAGGTGGGCGCTCTTACATCCTAAACCATGGGCAATTTCCGCCGCTTTGCCATGAAAGCGCAGGATCGGACGCCCGCTCGGCAGGCGAACTACTTCAACGTCCTGCCATGTAACTCCGTGGCGCAGGCCGGTGCCAATCGCTTTCATACCAGCTTCCTTGGCGGCAAAGCGGGCCGCCAGGCGTTCCGCGCTGTTGGCCCTGGAAGTACAGTAGCGGATCTCTTCCGGCGTGAACACGCGGCGCAGGAAGCGCTCGCCAAAGCGATCCACTGCATGCCGAATGCGCGCCACTTCCGCTATATCCACTCCGGTTCCAATAATCATAAAAGAATATTCATAATTATAAGAGAATTTTAATGTATCGAGCTATCTACTCAACCTATTGTAGTTGCTACTAACATTATTGGAGACAACTCTGGATTTTCATGGGTATAATGTGCCTGCGATTTCGAAGCGTTGTACAGAGGTACTGCAATTCCCTGCAAACCTGCCTGCACTACCCTCAGAAAGCGCAAAACTTGAAACAAAGGAATGCGTGCAACACATGGAAAATGGAACAGTAAAGTGGTTTAACGACGCAAAAGGTTATGGCTTTATCAGCCGTGAAAATGGCGAAGATGTCTTCGTACATTTCTCTGCGATTCAGGCGAATGGCTTTCGCAGCCTGAAGGAAGGCCAGGCCGTGCAGTTCAACGTCGTGAAGGGTCCCAAGGGCTGGCAAGCAGAGAACGTGCAGGTACTGTAGAAACGCTTCATAAACTTCTTAAATAAGGCGGCCGTTCTGGCCGCCCTTTTTCATTCAACAATTCCAGCCAGTACAAAAAACTATTTCTGAAGGGTATCCAGCGTACCTTGCCTGTGCTCCACTAAGCTTTTCAGGCTTGCTTGGAGCATAAAATATATTTTCGTATTTTATTCGCTTTTAAGTTATGATCCCTCTATGGACAGGGACGATGAGCAGGTCCAGTGGCTTTTCCTGGACATGAATTCGTATTTTGCCTCGGTGGAGCAGGAGGTCTGTCCGGAGTTTCGCGGCAAACCCACGGTGGTGGCCACCGTGGACGTGGATTCCACCGTCTGCATTGCCGCCAGCTATGAAGCCAAAGCTTTTGGCGTGAGCACGGGAACGCCGCTGGGAGAAGCCAAAAAGAAGTGTCCCCGACTGAATGTGGTGGTGGCGCGCCACGAGCTTTACGTGGAATATCACAACCGGATCAAAGATGCGGTGGAAAACTGCCTGCATGTATCTAAAGTCGTCTCTGTGGACGAAATGGAATGCCGGCTAATGGGCCGGGAACGCCAGCCAACTCAGGCGCGGGCGCTGGCGCAAAAGGTAAAGCAGGCAGTCCTAGAAGTAGGCTCAACTCTGCGCTGCTCGATTGGCCTGGCGCCCAACCGCTTTCTGGCCAAGATTGCCTCAAACATGCAAAAGCCGGATGGCCTGGTGCTGCTGACGCAGAGCCAGCTTCCCCAGGTGTTATTCAATCTGAAGCCGCGCGACTTACCGGGAATTGGGGAACGGATGGAGCAGCGCCTGCATCGCCGTGGAATTCAGAGCATGGAGCAGCTCTGGCAGCTGGACATGGAGCAGATGGCTCGGCTTTGGGGCGGCGTTCCCGGAGCACGTTTCTGGATGAAGCTGCGGGGAAATGATTTTGACGAGCATGAATCCTCCACCAGCAGCATCAGCCACCAGCACGTACTGCCGCCGGAGCTGCGCACACGCGAACAGGCGGCGGCGGTGGGCAAAAAGCTGCTGCACAAAGCCGCGCTCCGGCTGCGCCAGGCCAAACTCTGGACCAGCGGTATGGCCATCTTTGTTGTATTCGCAAAACCCAGAGACGGAGACAAGCAGGGCCAAAGCCAAAGCGGATACTGGCTGCACTATGACCGTCCGGTATGGGAAGCAGGGCTGCGCTTCCCTTCCTGCCATGACACCATGACGCTGGTAAACATATTTCAGGACGCCTGGAAGAGCTGCCCGGCTTTTCGCCCGGTCATGATCAGCGTGGCGCTGGTGGACCTGGTTCCGGAAAACATGCGCAACCTGACGCTGTTTGACGAAATGTACGGCGCGGAAAAGTTCGACCGTCTCACCCAGGCCATGGATGCCATGAATGCAAAATACGGCTCCACCACCCTCTATTTGGGCGGAATTCACGATGTCCGCGAGGCCGCGCCACCGAGGATCGCCTTCAAAAGCATTCCGGACATGCGCCTGAAGTAGGGCCCTGCGCGAGCATCAGCAACACGTCATTTGACCAATAGTGTTAAAACCTCCAGGCTAGTTTTTACATCCCAACTTTTGGTGTTTTGCGCCTAAGAAGTTGGTTTTCCCTGATACTGCGCGCAGCGCGCTTGAAGATCGGGAACACTCTCACGCTTTAGCAACCAACCATTCGCGCATATACAGATAAGGACGGTCCCCATGCCATTTATTACTGTTGGCAAAGAAAACACCGGCAGCATTGAACTCTACTATGAAGACCACGGGACAGGCAGTCCGGTGGTCTTGATTCATGGCTGGCCGCTCAGCGGACGCTCCTGGGAGAAGCAAACGCAGGTCCTGCTGGACGCCGGTTACCGCGTCATTACCTATGACCGCCGCGGATTCGGCGATTCCAGCCGTCCGGCGGCGGGTTATAACTACGATACCCTCGCCGCCGATCTGCACCAGCTGATTACCGAGCTTAATCTTCGCGACGCAACACTCGTCGGCTTCTCCATGGGGGGCGGCGAAGTGGCCCGTTATCTTGGCGTACACGAGAATGAGCGGGTGAGCAAAGCAGTGTTTATATCGGCCATTCCGCCGTATCTGCTGAAGACAGCCGACAACCCTCAGGGCGTGGACGGCAGTGTGTTCAAGGGCATGGAACAGGCCATTGTTGCCGACCGCCCGGCGTTCCTCACGCAGTTTCTCTCGGATTTCTACAACTTTGACATTCTGCGGGGCAAACTCATCAGCGACCAGGTGGTCCAGTTGAGCTGGGACATTGCCGTCGGGGCCTCACCCAAAGGCACTCTGGACTGCGTTTCTGCCTGGCTGACCGATTTCCGCGGCGACCTCGCTCGTATCGGCATGCCGACGCTGGTGATTCATGGCGATGCCGACCGTATTCTTCCCATCGCCGCCACCGGCCAGCGTACTCATGAACTGGTGAAGGGAAGCCAGTACGTAGTGGTAAAAGACGGACCGCACGGCATTATCTGGACGCACGCACAACAAGTGAACGAAACGCTGCTCAGTTTTCTTGCGCAGGGAAAACGCAGCGTCCGCGTTGCCTAGACTGTTGCCTGGACTAAAGATATCAACTCTGTAGATTTTGCGTCCACGGCAGAGTCCTTTTACAGGGCCGCTGCCGTGGATTCAACTGCCGGAGCACAGTGTGGGCTTCTGAAGCTCAGTTTTCCTTCCCCAGATCTTCAAACCGCTGATTCATGATTGGGTAGTGCTTCCAGTCCCGGTAATCGAAGTGCCACCACTCCTGCGGATACGCAGTAAAGCCCTGGGACTCCATGGCTTGGCGGAGAATTCTCCTTCGCGCTCTCTCTTCGCCTGTGCCGCCGCCGTAGTTGGCCCAGGCGCGCTGCGTCATCTCGTCATACCCGCTGGGCATCTGCACTGCTGTGCCGGTCCTGAGATCGTAAAGCGTGAGATCGACGGCGCAGCCGCGATTGTGGCGTGAACCCTGTGAGGGTTTGGCGACATACATCTTCTTGTTATTGGGAGTGGCGTCCCAGAATATTTTGGTTACGTACCAGGGCCGGTACGCATCATGAATCAGCAGGCCGTAGCCCTGCTTCCTGAGCGCCTGGTTCGCCCGCACCAGGGCTTCCGCCGCCGGACGCTGCAGAAACGCCCGCGCCTGAGTGTACACGGGAGTGCTGAGAAAATTGTTCGCGGTGGCATAACGGATGTCGAGTTTGATGGTGGGATCAAACCGAATTATCTCGACCAGATCGGGGCGGCGAAAGTCTCCGGCTTCCCGCGGAGGTCGGGCGGCCAGCGCCTCACGCTGCAACTCCGCCACCGGACGTAACGGCGTGATGTGAAACGTCGGCTGGGCCGATGACTGGCCGCTCAGCGGCTGAAGGTACAGAGCAAGCAAAAAAGTCGCGGCAAAAATTCGCATTGTCCCGCACTTTACCATGCAAGGGGCAACTGTATTACCTGAGTTGCTTCCGGTATACCGGCTACGGGTTGCTCCAGGCAAATCCATCTTTTCGAGTAATGGTCGCAAGTTTATTGGGCGCGGAAATAATTGCGCGTCCCGAATCCAGCTTCAACCCCTCTGCCGATTCTGCAGCGCTGAGAGTTGCAGAGAAAATCCGCAGATAATCTTCTGTCTGCAGGCCCCGCGTTCCGGCGTTATGGAGTTTCTGCATTGCGGGGTCGGCTTTGAATTCGTTCAGCCCGTGAGACTTTCCATTCAGCAGCTCGCGCACGGCGCCTGAACCGGAAAAGATTCTAGCCTCACCGGATTCAAGTGTCGCGAAAAGATCTTCTGCACGGGGATTTTTACCGCGGGCCGCCGGAAGGTAATATCGAGTTGCATTGCACACAGGCTTTTCGTCGAGAAACCCGGCGTAAATCAGCGTGAACTTGTACTGGTTGGCCTCTGCGCCTGGATTGCGCACTGAAAAAAATTTAGCCAGTGCCGCCACAACCTGAGAGTTGATTTGCTCTCTGGCCGTATGGATATCAGCTTCCGGATGAGCGGCCAGCCAGGATGCGGCAATTCGGGAAATGTTTACCTCTTCCCGAACAGGCTTGCTCACCGGGTCCTGAAGCGAAACCATGCCAGCGAGGAGCAGCGCCCCGTTCTTCCCCACCGGCAGGATTTTTTGGACCGTGCTCAGGGTGCCGTCCGCATTGAGCACGGCGCTGTCGGACGCGACCACAAAATCTTCTCCGGCGCGCGCAACCATCACCAAGCCTCCACGCCCGGAGATGATGCGGACAGTCTGGCCTAAAGCAGAGAAACCAGCGAGACAACTCATAAAAACCAGGAGTGCTTTACGTATTTTCAGGACCTCACCTCGTAACCGCAATTGTCGTTCATGAAGTGTAAAACAAAAGAATCCGAGACCCTTACGAGTCCCGGAGAGTGCTCACGCTGTGCTACTGCACATTGAGCGCGGTATCGTCGATTACAAATGAAGTCTGCAGGCTCGCGTCCTCCGTGCCGATAAACCGGATTTGCACCGTCTGTCCCTTAAAATTCAGCACGCTGAACGAGTGCTGCTGATAACCGGCAGCCGCATTCAGGTTGGAGAAGCTGCCCAGGGTGGCCAGCACCGTTCCTGAAGTGTTGAGCACCTGGACCTGCAGAACGTCGAAGGCCGTGGTGGTTGTGGTTTCCGCCGTGTCAATATGCAGAAAGAAACTCAGCGTGGCGGAAGTCGCTGTGGAAGGGATGGTCACGGTTTGCGCGGCAGTATCGGTATGGGTCGTGCCGAAGCCGTCAAGCCAGGCGTCCCAGGTTCCGCTGTGCGGCGGCTCGGACGCTGAGTTGTTAATAACACCAGACGTCAAAGTCCACGGAGCTGTATTCGTTCCGTTCTCAAATCCCGGATTGCCCAGGAGTTGTTGTCCGGCGGCGGAACTCACCGCGAGACTCACTATGGTTGTGTGAGTCAGGCTGCCGGAGGTACCCGTGATGGTGATTGTCGAGGTTCCGGTCGCGGCTGTGCTGCTGACAGTGAGTGTGAGCGTGCTGGTACCCGTTGTGCTGGTCGGATTGAAGCTCGCGGTAACTCCTGCCGGCATACCCGAAGCCGAGAGGCTTACGCTGCCGGTGAAACCATTGGTCGGATTCACGGTAATCGTGCTTGTACCACTCTTCCCCTGAACAATAGTCAAACTGCTGGGTGAAGCGGAGAGTGTGTAATCGGCAGTGCCCCCTCCTCCGCAACCAGGGAATTTGAAGCTGGCGATGCGGGTGTTCCAGTTGAAGGAACCGGTCGTCTTCATGTACTCGGTCGTGTACCAGAAGGTGCAGTCATCGGCGGGATCAAGCGTGATCGCGCTGTAATCACCCCATCGCGACAAATTACCCGTCTGCGAGCCGGTACCGTTGATGATCGTGCTTTCAGCCTGCATGGTGCTGGGCGGATCGCTGGCCAGCCTGCCGGTGAAAGCAATGGAGGGATTGCTCGCACTGCTCGAGACGCTGTACCCCATGGCCATGTCGCCGGCTTTGTCCGTGGCAATGCTGCCCATCCAGCGGAATTTACTGTCCGGCGCGAAGGTACTTTGCTGGGCCACAGTAACGGTGCCGTTCGGATTCTGGAGCTCGTACCAGCGAACGCCGCCACCAGTCCCTGCCGCCACCGAGTGGTTCACCACGAGAGATTCGTGGCTGCCAAAATTCCGGTAAGAGAGGCGGTACATCAAACGATCGGCCAGCGAGTCCAGTTGCTGGGTAGTTCCCGCCTGCGGCACGCATGTGCCTCCATTGCACACTGGAGTAAATGCCGCCACGGGAATCGCGGTTGGGCCGGTAATCGTGGAGTTGGCAGGCGTAGTGAAGTCCACGTGAAATTTAAACAAATTCAGATTGTTCGTGCCGAAGAAGAGCAGGAAATTGGGCGATCCTGCCGGAGGTGGTGTCGTGCCTTCCATGTCAGCGGGCAGCACTCCGCCAACGGACGATCCCTGCTGGAAGCACACTTGGGTGGCTGGCTGGCCGTTCAGCATGGCATTGCGATCATAAGCGCAAAGGTCGGCGCCCACAAAAGTGTTGCCATTGAACATATTGAAAGTGGTGTAGTAGGCGTCCGGCCAAATCCCCATCTTGGGATAGTCGTCAAAATTGGAGTACTGGAAGGAGTAGCGGTTGTAGGTGCCCGTGGCGTCGGAAGTAGTGGAGACGGCGACACACTGCAGAAATGGCGTAGTAGTAACAGAGAACTGTGCGAAGACCCAGCGATTGGCTTGTTTGTCATAGAGCACGATGGGATCGCCATCATTGTTCGTCTGGCAGCCGCCACCGAAGCCCGACCACAGCGTGTTTCCCTTGGTGGGGCCGGCAATCAGCGAGCCAGTGGATTTGTTAAAGATCGCAAAAGAGGAGTTCACCCACTGTACGTACTGCGTCAGGCCTGCCGCGCCATTGGTGTCCGGCGGCGCGCTGCTCACGGTAAAGCCGAGCGAAGCATTTCCAAGTCCCTCGAACCCCAGGCCGGAAGTTGGCGCCTGAACCGTGGCAAGAGATGCGCCAGTGCTCACGACTGTTTGCTGTTGCACGGAATCCGGCTCTTCTGCCGGCTTCAATCCAGGAGGCAAATTGATGCGGCGGACTTTCTCCGCTTCCTTCTGGCCGCTTTGCAGGTCAAGGCCGGCGTTCGCGCGATTTTGGATCATCTCGCTCAGTGGCGCAGAGACGTCCTGATGCACTGAATGTTTTTCAATGGGGCCGACCTGGCCCGAAAGAGGAAGAGCAACCGCGAGAAGCAGGGCTGCCATGCTTACATACATCCGCAGTCGAAGCCGTACTAGCTGATACATGTACTGATCTCCTTTGCTGAGGTGGAAAGTGAAGGTGCGCTGATTGGAACCCATCACCAGCAGTGTTGCTGGTTGCGCGAAATTATACTTCGGAGATGGGGACAGCCACTGCCGCTAATAGTAAATTTATGGAGACAACATATTCCCTAAATGGGAAAACGGTTTTGGGACAAACCAGAGCCAAAACAGCGGCGGGAGCCGCACAGAAAAAGAATTCTTAAGCAGATACGGGAATTGTTATTCCAAACTCGTGCTTACGGATCGGATTCAGTTCGGACCTGCGGACTATAATCCCCAGTCCTCAATCTGATTGAATCTCTTTTGTAGAAAATAATGACCGCTCGCGCCGTTACTTCACATCCACCGGCGCTTTCAATGTAAAGGTAAGCGCAGTCTCTGCGGGGAAAACGATTTCCTTGTTTCCAGTGAAGGCCGCGCCCGCTGTTCCGGCGCCTCCGCCGGCGGCCGCTCCAATGGCCGCGCCTTTGCCGCCGCCAAAGATGCCGCCAAGAATTGCGCCCGCACCGGCGCCGCCGCCAATGGCTATGGCGGAGCGCTTTCCTTTGCCCTTCAGCGAACTGCCGGCGGCCGAGGTCTCTATATTCTGTTCGTGGCCGTTGATGGTCACCGAGGTCAGGCGGACGTGCAGCAGCGCTCCACCTTTGAAATGTCCCATGGCTTTGGCATCGACCACCGTGCCCTGCGCGGCCGCGCCCTCTTCGATCACGGTTTTGCCGTCTACCACCACCGGTTTGGCCACTGTGGCGGAGAAGCTCTGCCCGGCCTGGCTGCTTTTCGAACTCAGCGTTTCTCCGGTACGCACCAAAATGGATGTCCCGGCGGGAATCACAACCCGCTCTCCGCTCTTGCTCTTCGATTCTGAGCCGCCTTTGGCCATGCTCTCGCTGCTGCTGTTGTTGTCACTGGAGCTTGCGTTATCCGATTTATTGCAGCTCACGGACAGCAGAAGAAGGACAGCCAGGGCAAAAAAGGAAAAGCGTAATGATTTCACGGACACCTCCACAACTCTCGATTTTTATCAGATAAGAGGACGCTTCGGCAATGGGTTGAAAAAGCGATAGTCCATGTACCACTAAGGTCTAAATGGACAGGGTTAGTTATTTTTCCTCGCCGGCCACGGCTGCCGCCGCTTCGGAGTCCATATTGGACTTGCGGAGATTTTCCAGGAACTTTTTGCTGTTGAGCAGCGGACGCTCCAGGCTGGGATTGTAACCAGTCCATTCCGCGTCCGGCTCGCGCAGAAAATGGGTGCGCATGGATTCGATCTTGGAATCCAGATCGTCCAGGTAATGAAGCATCAGCGCTTCCGGAAACATCGGCAGTTTGGGGCTGCCAAACTCGTACTTGCCGTGATGGCTGATGATCATGTGCTCCAGCAGGACCTTGTACTGGTCAGGAAACCCCGGCACCAGGGCAATCTTCCCGTGCAGCATTTCCAGTTCGATGATCATGTGGCCCAGCAGCTGACCGCGCGTGGTGTAACTAAACGACCGGGAAAAAGCCAGTTCATGGATCTTGCCAATGTCATGCAGAAACGCTCCCGTGAGCAGCAGGTCGCGGTCAATTACCTCCGGATAATTTCTGCAGGCCAGATCGCAGAGCTGCATCAGCGAAACCACGTGGTCGAGCAGACCGCCGATAAAAGCGTGATGCAGCGACTTGGCTGCCGGGGCCGCTTTGTAAGCGCGCTCGATCTCGGGATCGGACATGAAGGCCTGCACCAGAGCGCGCAAATGCTGGTCGCGCAATGTCTGTACGAATTCGCCGACCGTAGCCCACAGGGCGTCAATGTCTTTGGTGGTGCGAGGAAGATAATCGCCATACTCAACTTCCGACTCTTCCATGGGGCGCAGCTTGTGGATAGTGAGCTGGAAGCGGCCATTGAATTTATTGATGAGGCCGCGCACCTTCACAAAGTCGTCCTGCTCGAAGCAGCCAAGATACTCGCTGACGTTGTCCCACATTTTCGCGTCAATATGGCCGGTGCGGTCGGAAAGCGTAAGCGCCAGGTAAAGCTCGCCGCTCTTTTTCGGTTTGGCCTGCTTGGACGAGACCACAAACGACGAGGTGATTACCTGGTTCTCGAACTGCGCTGCTTCGCCAATGTAAAATTCCTTCATGCGATTACCAATGATAAGTATCTTACTGCACTCGGCAGGCGATCATGCGGGGAAAACTCAGTAGGGATACGGATCGACCTTCCAGCGCTCAAACACTTTGGCGTCGCGGAACAAGCGAAATAGGGCCGGGTCGAGCTCACCGTCTTTGACCGACAGTTCCAGTATTTCCAGAGCGCGTTCCACGGAGACAGCGCGCTTATAAGGACGGTCGGCGGCCGCCAGAGCATCAAAAATGTCCGAGATGGTCATCATCCTCGTCTGCAGCGGAATTTCCGGTGCAGAGAGTCTTCGCGGATAGCCCTGGCCGTTCAGCTTTTCATGATGGCCCAGCGCGATATCGGGAATGTTGCGGATTTCCGTGGTCCAGGGAATCTGCTTAAGGAAGTTGAAGGTGTGCATGACATGGGCTTCAATCTGCAAACGCTCTTCCTCGTCCAGCGACCCCTTGCGGATGGAGAGCAGGCGGAGTTCTTCCGGTTCCAGCAATGGCCGGCTGGAGCCATCCGTATCCACATACAGAATGCCGGCAATCCCCGCCATCCTTTCAAAGTTGCCTTCAGGCAGCACGGTGGGCTCATTGTCCTGAATAATGGCGGCCAGGTAGCCATCCATTTCCGTCAGGACCTGAACGAGCTTGTCATCAAATTCGCGCTGAGAAGCAAGAAACTCGTCACGCCCCTTTTCCAGCAGATAGTTAAGACGCGAGCGCAGCCCCTCGTTTTCCAGCGTCCGCTTCACATAACCAAAGCGCTGGCGAATGATCCCCATCTGCGCGGGATACAGTTTTTTGGCCTTCACCAGCACCTCTTCGCGCACGCCGACCTTGCCGAAATCGTGCAGCAGACTCGCATAGCGAATCTCGCGCATCTGGTCACGGGTAAAGCGAGTACCGGCATAAGGGCCGCTGTCAGAGCGGTCCACGATCTCAGCCAGGGCGACCGTGAGGTTGGCCACGCGGAAGGAGTGGCCGGAGGTGGTGGGATCGCGGGCCTCAATCGCCGAGACCGATGCGCGCACAAAGCCCTCAAACAGCCGCTGTATGGACTCATACAACTGGTTGTTTTCGAATGCCACCGCGGCCTGGCTGGCGAGGGAGAGCACGATTTCCTGCTGCCGCTCCGTATAAGCCACCACCTGCTGCACCACGGCGGAAAGCGACTCCAGCCTGGCGGAAAAATCGCGTTTGGCATTGATGAGCTGGAGCACGCCCACAATCTTGTCTTTGTGGTTGCGCATGGGCACGGCCAGAATTGACTTGGTGCGATATCCCGAATCTTCGTCGAAACTGCGATTGATGCGGTAAGGAATGTCCGGCGGAAGATGATAAGCGTCTTCGATGTTGACGATGGAGCCGGTCAGCGCAACATAGCCGGCAATGGATTGCTCGCTGATCTCCATGGTGATCTCGCGAAAGGGCACCGCCACGGAGTCGTTCTGGGCCAGCTTGAAGCGCAGCCGCTCATCCAGTACCTCTTCGCGGACCTGCAGGGTCGCGCCAGCCGCGGGACGCGATTCCATCTCCTGATCGCAAACAGTCGTCCGTTCAACTAAATAAATGGAGCCGGCATCGCTCCGCGTGAACTCACGGGATTTCGACAGGATCAGCTCGAGCAGCTTGTCCGTGTCATGCTCGGCGGAGAGGGCCACGCCGATCTGGTTCAGCGTGTGGATCTCACGAGTGGCTCCCGCCAGGCGCTCATTGGCTTCCTGGCGCGAATGCACAAGCTGTATATGGTCGAGCGCGTTGTCCACCATCCGCTCCAGCAGCGGCTGCGGCACGTCGGGCGGCAAATAGGCATATACCGCGCCATCATTGCGCGGGTCCTTAAAACGCTGTTGGCTCAAGGCCAGCACACGAATGCTGGGAGTACGCAGCTTTTGATAATGTTTCTCTGTAATCTCTTCGTTCGACACCAGAACCACGCGCGCGATCGCCGGGTTCTCCGCCTCCGCAGCCTCAAAGAAGATGCGCCGGAACCTCTGCACCCCGAGCAGCAGCCGGGCAGCGAGTGCGTCCTCTTCAAAGGAGGCAATAATCGGCACCGCTCTCATGGCCGCCGGTCTTCGCTGTTCGGTCGATGCAGAAGTGGTCATCAGAGATATTGTCGCTGCTGGGGTCAGGGTTTCTCAAAAAATCTTATCAGACCGCCGGAGCTCCCCGGGACGAAACAAATGGGAGTGTCTCATGATGAACAGCGGGCGTTGGGGGCGCCCGCTGTTGCCTGAGGGCCCAGTCTTTCTATTTTTTTGCTTCCGCCGTTGCGGCTTTCACCGCCTTGCCTTCCATGAGGACGTTAAAATCCCCGCCTTCCGGCGCCATGGCGTAACTGAAGGTGTATTCCGTGGGAGAAACAATCTTCATGACGAAGCGGCCGCGAAGAGTTTTGCCGCCCATATGCTCGGTACTGGTCCAGGTCCACGTATCACCCTCCACCGTACCTTTGGCGTGTTCGCTTTCTCCCAGGCTGGTGTATTCGTCATAGGTATAGACCTTTTCTTCCGCGTTGTATCCCATCACCGCCGCGCTGCTCCAATTGCCCATGGAGCCGTTTTCGCGGGAATGAATCGTCACAAAGAAGTGACCATCCATCCAGTTGGCCCGTTCCAGTCCGGTCAATGCGCCCGCCGGACCATAGGGGCTGGGCTTCATATTCGCCGTGGTTTTCCACGCGCCAACAAAATATTCCAGCTTTTTGAGCTCCGGACCGGGTTTGGGCATGGCCGGCGGGTTCTGCGCCGCACCGGTGATGGCAAAAAACAACGCAAACGCAACAGCAAGTGCTGATATACGCCGCTTCATGGATATGTGCTTCATAGGTAAATCTCCTCTCCAGGGAAGGTTTGGTTTGATTCCGGTATATATGCCAGGAATGGTACGCCCGCGAATAAAGAGAGTCAACGCGACATTTGTATGCGCGGCAAAAGCATTGGCTAGAATAACCGTGACATGCCCGCCAGAAAATCAGCCTCGAAAAGCTTTGCGGCAGTTCTGGAACACTCCGGCAACAGCTTGAACTGGGTAATCGTCCGCATTCCCCTGGATGTGGAGAAGATCTGGGGCAAGCGCGGCCAGCTCCGGGTACAGGGCGAGATCAACGGCTTTGCCTTTCGCAGCTGTCTCTTCCCCACCGGCAAGGGCGGTCACTTCATGATTGTGAACCGGACCATGCAAAAGGGCGGAAAGATCCAAGCCGGAATGGAAGCGCGCTTCCGCATGCAACCGGACGACTCGCCGCGCGAAGTGACCGTTCCCGCCGAACTGCTGCGCGTGCTGCAGCAATCAAAGGGCCTGCAAAAATTTTATGACTCCCTGAATGAATCCATGCGCCGCTACCTCGCAAGCTGGACTGGCGACCCCAAACAGAGCGCCACCCGAATCCGCCGCGCCGAACAGCTGGCCGTAAGGTTCATGGAAACCATGGAAGCCGAGATCGAGCTGCCGCCTTTGATTAAATCGGCCCTGATGGCCAACCCCACAGCCCGGGCCGGCTGGGAACAGATGTCGCTCACGCATCGCCGGCGGCATCTCCTTGGCATCTTCTATTACAGCCAACCCGCGTCCCGCGCCCGACGCCTGGCCAAAGCCATGGAAGAAATGGTGCAGTACGTGGAAAAGCAGGACTTACGTAAGGATTGAAATCCACATACGTTGGAACCACAAAGGACACGAAGGCGCACGAAGGTCAGCAGGAAGGCTCTACACAGCCTGGGGTGCAAGAAACGGGCCTTGATGCAGATTGAAACTGCTATCCCAGCGCCGGAAGCGCGGCATTATGTAGCCCAGCGCGTAAGCGCTGGGAAAGCGATCAAAAAGAATTAAAGCCCCGGAGGGGCGACACCAATAAGCCATAGCCTTTAATGCCGACCCAGAACTCAGTTAATCCGCCTTCGTGCTCCTTCGTGTCCTTTGTGGTTTATTTTCCTACTCCAGCAATTTCTGCATAACGAAAACACTCCACCAAATGATCATTGACCATGCCCACCGCCTGCATAAAGGCATAGCAGACGGTCGAGCCCACAAAATTAAAACCGCGCTTTTTGAGCTCTTTGCTCATGGCGGCGGACTCGGCAGTTTCTGCGGGAAGGCCGGGGCCACTCCATGCATTCACCTTCGGCGCGCCACCGACAAACTGCCAGATCCAGCGGTCAAAGCTGCCGAACTCTTTCTGCACGGCCAGAAACGCCTGCGCGTTGCGCACGGCAGAGGCAATCTTCAGCCGGTTGCGGACAATTCCCGAGTCCTGCATCAGCTCGGCCTGCCGCGCCGGAGTATAAAGCGCGACCAGTGCAGGATCGAAGCCGCTGAATGCCTTGCGATAGGCTTCGCGCTTGGCCAGGATGGTGGACCAGCTCAACCCAGCCTGCGCGCCCTCAAGAATCAGAAACTCAAAGAGCACGCGATCATCATGCTGGGGGACGCCCCATTCGGCGTCATGGTAAGCGATCATGGCGGGCGTGGTGGCCCAGAAACAACGGGTTTGACCGGACATAGACTGTGATTGTATTGCGGATCGTGGCTTAATGCCGGTTTTTGAAACCACAAAGGACACGAAGAAGCACGAAGTCAGTCAGAATTTGGCTGCTCTTCTTCTTTTTCAACTTCTTGCCATTCCCAGTTGCCGGAGATACCGTCTCGCAGAGCGCGCATTCCAATGGGTAATGCAGCAAGGGTTTTGATTGTCGATCGCGCTCAATGACGCAATGGAAGCAACTGATCTTGCCTCCGTCTTCGCCTGGATCCTCAACAGGTCCGATGAACTGCCAGTCCCCGTCGTGATCATGGACTACGCGTACGATCGGCACACCATCTTCGACCACACATCGGCTAATGAATGTCCTCGTATGCGGATCACAGTCAAACGGCCACTCTGCCGCGCTTAGCTCGTAATCGCCGGCAAAGTGCACCATGCGGGCGGCGATCAACTCTGTTTCATAAAGCAGCGGCTGGTCGGAATATCCGTACTCCGGCTCCCAGGGATAGTGCCCGCCTTTGTTCGGCCAGATTGCCTGAACACATGGGACGTTGTTTACTTCGTCGCCATCACGATAAAACCAGTTCGCCCAACCCATCAGATCGTGGTACCACTTTTTTTGGACTGGCTTGCTCCAGCATTGATGGTTATCTAGCACCCAGTCATGCTCCTGCTCCACAGTGAACGGTTTCCCTTCCTTCACGTTCTCGCCAATCCAGTTGAGAATGCTGTGACGGCTTTCTGCTTTCAGGCCGAAAATGACGACCTCAGGATGCTGGTAATGCTCGAAGAGACCGGTGGTGTAGGCCCATCCGGTTTTGCCGGGCTCATCTTTGATGTTGGTGACCATCCAGCCGTATTTCTCGACCTTGGCGATAAAGGCCTGGTCTTCGGCATCAAGTTGACGGTTCTGGAAGCGCGGAAGCATGAAGAAGATTTTCGCACATCAATCTGATGGGCTGCGGATAATGTTTTTTTGACGGGATGGTTGTGGCACAGCAGCCCTCGACTGTGCTTAGCTGGACCAATGAATCAGAAGCGTTTGAGAAACTCCTCGTTCCTGACGACCTTGGCCTTCACATGACCAGTATTTTGCGCGGCAGGAAATACTTTATAGAAAAACTTGTCATTGGTAATGACTTCATCCACATAAGGAAGAGCAGAAATGAGGTGAAATTTATCTATCAGAGTGTTACGATCCACTCCGCTGCCGTCACGCACCACCCACTCCTGTTCCGAAATCGCCGTTTCTATGGCAAGAGTAGGAATCGTATGAATTTGAACTTGTTTCACATAATCAGATTCTGATGCAGGATCCACTGTTAGGCCTGCTGGCGCTATCTCGGGCAGCAATGCTCTGACAATGATCTCAGTAGTACGGTTTCTGATTGCCTTCGTAATTTTTCCATCCTTGGCTAGCTGACGTAACCGTATAAGCGATTTAGCGTTGTGGGCATAAGTTTGCTCCAGCGTATTAAGTTGTTCAGGGTGCTCTATCCATTGCACTACGAACTTTGGTGATGGAATATCGAATTTCGGAGAGTCCTTCTTGCCGAGTAGTGCGGCTATAGCTGCTGAGCGGGTTGTGATACGGGGCCGATGTGGGCTGCTCAAGCCGAGATACCTACAAAAATCATCCTCTATCTCAAGTTTTAGGAGATCGAGCCTTTCCAGTAGCCAAACTGGGCTCAAGCTGTCGATGAATTCCGCCAGTTCAAGTGCATTACTAAGATTAGTGGTGTGTGCCGTTTCAATCAGGTGCCACCCAGAAACCACAATTACTACTGATCCAGACTGCACAGCGGCGTCAAGTTTCTTGCGAAAATCCTGATTTCGCGCTTTGCGGCCTATGTCGACTAAAGCATTTTGGTCAGATATGTTAGTGGCATTTCACTTAAGCTCTTTCCGCCTTTGGTCTTCGCGTACGGGCCATCTCCAATCAGTGTCATCCGTGGCAAGGTTTTTAGCGACAGGATGGTGATCCGCGTGTATCCGCGAAAATCCGCGGTAGAGGTTTTCGCTGTGAGCCTCTGCGTCCTCCGTGGTGGAGTTTTTATCGCAGCAAAACAAAAAGGCTCCATTCATGTCTGAATGGAGCCTTCTGATTTTAATGCGGCGACGACCTACTCTCCCACACACTTTCGCGTGCAGTACAATCGGCCCAGCGGGGCTTAACTTCCGTGTTCGGGATGGGAACGGGTGGAACCCCCGCGGTATGATCACCGCAAATTTAGCCGTTAGTATTTAGCCTTTAGCCAGACCGGTTATACTCACGGTTTCAAACTAAATGCTCAAGGCTAAGTACTAAGAGCTGGATTTTTATCATTGCGCGGCGCGAGTCAGGTTCGGCGTCGTGTTGATTCCGCGCAAAGGGTCCTTCACGGCTGGAAAGACCAAAGTTTGTAAAAGATCGTGAGGGCGATACCTCACAACTGAATAGATTGCGTTTCCTACTGCATTTTGTGACGCACTTGCGTGCGTTATTTTTTGCGTTTAAAGGCGCCAACCATATGTCCGATCAGATCCGTAAATCTTTGGAGCTGATGAAACATTGCTGAGTGCGCGCTTGCCTTGCGGCAGGCGTGCCCTGAGTAAATTTTATGGTCAAGCCGATCGGGCGATTAGTACTCGTCAGCTTCGAGAGTTACCTCTCTTCCACTCCGAGCCTATCAAGCAGGTGGTCTTCCTGCGCCCTTTACACCATTATTGGTGGGGAGATCTAATCTTGAGGAGTACTTCACGCTTATATGCATTCAGCGTTTATTACAACCGAACTTCGCTACCCAGCCGTGCCATTAGCATGACAGCTGGAACACAAGAGGTTCGTCCATCCCGGTCCTCTCGTACTAAGGACAGGCCCTCTCAAATCTCCTACGCCCACACCAGATAGGGACCGAACTGTCTCGCGACGTTCTGAACCCAGTTCACGTACCGCTTT
>WNFP01000368.1_pt1 | contig 59212 bp, 56 predicted proteins | sample 5400201 | NCBI WGS metagenome assembly WNFP01 (sample SAMN13153355, study PRJNA577476) | soil metagenome | isolation source: 115 cm saprolite under Madrone tree | place: USA:California | collected 2016-06-14 | reverse complement strand
TTCACGGGGACCCGGAGGCGCACCCAGCCCTCGCCCGCGTCGTCCACGATCACGCCGATGTAGCGCCAGAAGAGATTGTCCTGGGCACGCTCGCGGGTGACGCTCAACAGGTCCGTTGGCATGGGGGCTCAGTTATACCGAAAACGCGGGCGGGACTCAATCACGGGCGCGGACGGTGATAGACTCGCGGCGGGAGGGCAATCATGGCGATGCGTATCGGCATCATCGGGGCGGGGGCGATCGGATCCGTCGTCGGCGGCATGCTGACCAAGGCAGGCCACGACGTGACGCTCATAGACCAGTGGCCGGAGCACATCGAGGCCATGAAAAAGGTGGGCCTCAGGCTCTCGGGCACCTGCGGCGAGCACATCGTCCCCGTGAAGGCGCTGCACATCCACGAAGCCCAGGGCATTCGCGAGCCTTTCGACGCCGTGTTCATCTCCGTGAAGAGCTACGACACGGAGTGGGCGACGTCCATGGCGCTCTCCCACCTCCGCGAGCCCGGCGGCGTCGTGGTGGACTTCCAGAACGGGGTCAATGACGCGCGCGTGGCTGCGGTGGCGGGCAGGGAGCGGACGCTCGGCTGCGTCATCACGATCAGCGCGGGCATGTACGAGGCGGGCCACGCGATCCGCACCGACAAGGGCACGATGGGCTTCAAGATCGGCGAGCACGACGGCAAGGAGACGGCGCGGGCGCAGGAGCTGGCGAGGATCATGAACGACGTCGCGACCAGCAAGGTCACGACCAACCTGTGGGGCGAGCGCTGGTCCAAGCTCGCCGTCAACTGCATGGTCAATCCGATCTCCGGCCTCTCGGGCTTCGGCTCCGCCGAGGCGCGAACGGAGCACGTGCCGAGACGCATCGCCGTCTTCACCGCGGCGGAGGTCATCCAGGTGGGCCGCGCCCGCGGCTACGAAGTCGAGCCCATCTACAGCATCGCGACCCAGCGCTTCGTCGACGCGACCGAGGGCACCGGGCTCGACGAGGTCGAGGCCGACATGGCGCGGGATGCCAAGAGTCGCGTGGGCGGCCGGCCGTCGATGCTCCAGGACGTGATGAAGGGGCGCCGCACCGAGATCAACTATTTGAACGGCTACGTCGCCGAGCAGGGCAGGCAGGTCGGCGTCAAGACGCCCCTGAACGAGAAGATCGTCGAGCTGGTGAACGCGCCCGGCGTCGGCCTGCTGAAGCCTGACCCGAAGAACCTCGAACCCCTCTGGGCCATGGTGCCTCACTAGGCCCCAATGCGAGACTAGGCCATGGACAAGATCTCACGCGTCGGTCCGCCGGAGGCCACGGGCGTCTCGGATGGATTCTATTCCTTCGTCGTGAGGCTCAGCGAGCCTCCGGCAGCGCACTGGGTCTACGTGTTCAAGACGATCACGAAACCCACCAAGGGCGACATCGACCCGGATCACGTGGTGTTCGACGCCCAGCAGGGCCTGCTGTTCGCCAGCGAGGAGCGCCTGGTGCCGGAGTGGATGAGGCACATCGACCTCTGGATCCTCGAGGCGAATGCGCAGGTGGAGGCCGACGACGCCGCGGAAGCGAAGCGAAGAGCCGAAGCCCAGGCGCGGGAGACGCGGGACGCGCTCCTCAAGCAGGTCAACGACAAGTTCAAGAACCTCTAGCGCCCCTCAGCTCGTGCGCGCCCGGCAGAACCGGCCTATACCCTGGATGGCGGTATCCGCCTCCTCGAGCATGGGCAGGAACCAGTGCCAGACGTGGATCATGCGGTCCCACACCTCGAGCGTCGCGGACACTCCGGCGGCCTTCGCCCGCTCGGCGAGCTGCACGGCGTCATCCAGGAGCACCTCGTCGCTGCCGACGTGGATCAGCAGCGGAGGCAGGCCGCGCAGGTCGGCAAACACCGGGGAGGCCAGCGGCGTGCGCGGATCCGTTTTTCCGAGGTAGGCGCGCGCCATCTCGCCGATCCCCGGACGCCGCACGATCGGATCAGCGGCGGCCTTCGTCTCGTAGCTGGCGCCGCTGAAAGTGAGATCGACCCAGGGGGAGATGCAGACGCCGCCCGCGGGTAGCGGAACGCGCGCGTCCTTCAGCGCGACCAGCGTGGCCACGGTCAAGCCGCCTCCCGCCGAGTCTCCCGCGATCACGATGCGACCGGGCGCGATGCCCTGCTCGAGCAGCCAGCGGTAGCAGGCCACCGCGTCGTCGACGGCTGCTGGGAAAGGATCTTCGGGCGCGCGACGGTAATCGAGCGAGAGGGCGCTGGCTCCCGCGGCGCCGGCGATGGCCGCGGCCAGGTGGCGATGGGAGCGCGGCGAGCCGATCACGTAGCCACCACCGTGGAGATAGAGCACCACGCGCCCGGCCTCTGCCGACGGCGGGCGCAGCCACTCCGCGGGAGCCACCGGCGCCGTCACGCGCTCGACTTTCACTTCGGGCGGAATGGGGAAGACCCTTTCCGCGCGCTCGTACTGGGCGCGACGCTCGGCGATGGTCAGCGATTCAGCCGGGGGCAGCTTCGCCAGGTGCGCGCGCACGACCTCGATGCCGCGGTCTGCCATGTCGCTCCTCCATCGGTTCGCGGTGGATGCCTTCCAAGGCTTATCATTCACGGCCACCCTCCGCAATGCGCCCCTTGACGTCGGCGGCTTCCCCCACTAGCCTGCCGCCATGCCCAATTGCCTCGACGGCATCCGCGTCCTCGAGCTGGCGCGCTTCCAGGCGGGCCCGCGCGGCGGCATGCTCCTGTCAGACCTGGGCGCCGAGGTGATCAAGATCGAGCCGCCGGGCGGCGAGGAGACGCGCAAGCACCCGCCCCTCGTCCGCGGTCAGAGCGTCTACTTCTCCGTCTACAACCGCGGCAAGAAGAGCGTCTGTCTCGATCTCCACAAGGCCCAGGGCAAGGAAATCTTCGCCGCCCTCGTGGCCAAGGCCGACGTCGTGCTCGAAAACTTTCGTCCCGGCGTCATGCGCGCCATGGGCTTCGACTACGAGCGGCTGGCCGCGCTGAATCCCGGGATCATCCTCGTCTCCGTGTCGGGGTTCGGCCAGTACGGGCCGTACACGGAGCGGCCCGCCTTCGACTCTCTCGGCCAGGCCATGAGCGGGCTCATGTCGCTGACCGGCCAGCCGGAAGGCAAGCCCATCGGCACCGCATCGTCCGTCGTCGACCGCTACACCGCGCTTCACGCGACGATCGGCACGCTGGCCGCGCTTCGACATCGCGAGCGCACGGGCGAGGGGCAGCTGGTCGACGTCTGCCTGCTCGACTCGGCGCTGACGATGGTGGAGATCCCGACGTCGTATTACCTGGCCACGGGCAAGGAAGGCGGCGAGGGCGGCCGCCCGCCGTACAAGACACGCGATGGGTTCGTCGTCATCGCGGCGGCCGGCCGCGACATGGCCGGGCGTCTGATGCAGATCGTCCGGGGATCCAGCGCCGAGGGCGACACCACGCCCCTGGCCGGCAGCACGGGCCCCGACGATCGGCGCGCGCTCATCGACAGGTGGTGCGCGGAGCGGACGACGGACGAGATCTGCGCGATGCTTCACGAGGCCGGAATCCCGTCGGCGCCCGTACGCACGGTCCCGCAGGTCGCCCAGGATCCGCATCTCTGGCAGCGCGAGATGCTGGTGAAGATGGAAGACGCGATCGCGGGAGAGATGTACCTGCCCGGCGCGACGATCAAGCTCTCCAAGACGCCGGCCCGGGTCGGGCCCGTGCCGACCGTCGGCCAGCACACCAACGAGACGCTCTCGAAGCTCCTCGACTACGACGCGAACAGGCTGGCCACGCTCCAGAGCGCCGGCGTTATTGCCTGAGGCCGGAGGCCTGGGCCTGAGGCCGGGCGCTAGGCTGCAAAGGCCACGCGCACCTTCCCCGCGAGGGCGGAAGGCGTAAACGGCTTCTGGACGAAAGAGCCCGACGGCAGCACGCCGTGCTGGCCGATGACGTCGCCGGGATACCCCGACATGTACATGATCCGCGCTTCGGGACGCAGGGGCCGTACCCGCTCGACCAGCGCGCGGCCGCTCATGACCGGCATCACGACGTCGGTGAGCAGGAGGTCGATCGTACCCTTGTGCTCCGCGCAGATCGCCAGCGCCGCGCGCGGCGTGGACGCCTCGAGCACGACATAGCCCTCTAGCCGCAGGACGTCGGCGGCGAGCGCCAGAACTTCCTCGTCGTCGTCCACCAGGAGGATCGTTTCGCCGTGCGGGCTCGGGGCCGTCGTGACTTCCGGCTCCGCCTCGGGCTCTTCCTCGACTCTCGGCAGGTACACGGAGAACGTGGATCCGCGCCCGAGCTCGCTCTCCACCGTGACATAGCCGCCGTGCTGCTTCACGATCCCGTACACGGTCGCCAACCCGAGCCCGGTGCCCTTGCCGATCTGCTTGGTGGTGAAGAAGGGCTCGAAGATCTGAGCCCGCGTGGTCTCGTCCATGCCGGTGCCCGTGTCCCGCACCCGCAGCACGACGTGGGACCCGCTCGCCGCGCCGGCGTGCTCCGCGGCGAATCCCTCATCCAGCTCGACGTCGGCTGTTTCGACGGACAAAGTGCCGCCCTCGCTCATCGCATCGCGCGCATTCACGGCGAGGTTGACCAGGACCTGCTCGACCTGGATGGGGTCGACCTTCACCCTGCCGAGCCCTGGCGCCAGCGTGGTCTCGAGCGAGATGTCTTCGCCGATCAGCGGCCGCAGCATCTGCTGGGCATCCTCGACCACGGCGTTGAGGTCCAGCACCTTGGGCTGCAGCACCTGCTTGCGGCTGAAGGCGAGCAGCTGCCTCACGAGACCTCCCGCGCGGGCCGCGGTCGCGTCGAGCATCTCGAGGTCCTGGCGCGCCGGCTCGCCCGCGCCGAGGCGATGCAGGGCGAGCTGAGCCCGAACGTGAATCACCGTGAGGAGGTTGCCGAAATCGTGAGCCACTCCGCCGGCGAGACGGCCCACGGCTTCCATCTTCTGAAGCTGCCAGAGCTGCTGCTCGAGCCGCTTGCGCTCGCTGATGTCGGTGCCCACGCCCGTGAGGCCGATGACCTCGCCGTCGCTGTTTCGAAGCGGGACGCAGCTGAACTGGTAGGGGATCGGCGTGCCGTCCTTGCGGACGAGTCGCGCCTCCCGCTCGCCGTGGCCCCCCTGCGCGGCTGTCCTGATGGCGGCCGCCACCGCGGCCCGATCCTCTTCCTCGAACATCTCCGGCACCGCGCGCCCGCGCAGCTCGTCCGGCTGGTAGTGGGTGACATGCTCGAGCCGGCGGTTCCAGCCCCTCAGCACGCCGCTGTCGTCGAGCGTGTAGAGGATGTCCGCGACGCTCTCCATGATGTTCTCCCGATCCGCCAGCGCGCGGGCCACGGTCTCGTGCGCGCGCTGGAGCTCGCGCGCCGTCTCCTCCAGGTTCGCGCGCTCGCGCGCCTCGCTCTCCCGCCGCTGCGCCTCGGCCAGCCGCCGCCTCTCATGGAGCAAATTGATCAGGGTAGCGGACAACGCGAAGGTCGCCACGCGGACGGTCTCTCCGATGCCGCCCATGAAACCGCGGATCGGAGGCAGGAAGGAGTAATCGAGGAGGGCCATGCTGAGAGCTGTTGCGAGCAGGCCCGGTCCGAGGTGACCGTAGAACGTGGACAGCGTCACCGCGGCGAAGAAGACTGGAATGGCCACGTTGCGGAGCGGCTGGATGGCCAGTAACAGTCCCCAGGCGAGGATGACGGAGGCGACGGCCACCCCGTACCGGAGCCACGCGGACGCTGAATCGTCGGCGAAAAACTCGCGCCGGGGTTGTTGCGGGGTGGTCATGCCATCACCGATTCCTTCCGCGGTTCGCGTTGGACGTGACCCGCACCCACGCGAAGCGGCAGAGGGGCACGACCCAACCAAGCGGCAACACCACGGCGGCCAGGAGACACCAGGCCTCCGGCGTACGGCACCAGCCTGCTATCCGGCCAGCCCGAGTAGGTTTTGTCGACATGTTTTATCCCTCTCCGGAAGATTTGCCCACACACAGCCGTAGCAACTCCGATACCAGCCATCGGCCGCGCGTAAATGACTGGAATCAGATCGATCGTCAAGCCGTGTGAGCAGGAGGGAGGTCACAAATCGCGAAGGCCGGCTACAACTTTGGGAGGGTCGCCCACCTCTAATTCGTGTAGAAGTTGCCTTTGTTTCCAGCCTGACGCTTTACAAGGGCAGCTTTCTCACCCGCGCCACCGCCTCTTCCGCGTCCGCGCGGGAGCCGAAGGCCGTGAGGCGGAAATAACCCTCGCCGGCCGGCCCGAAGCCTGCGCCGGGAGCGCCCAGCACGTGGGCCTCGTTCAGCAGCCGGTCGAAAAAGTCCCAGGACCCGAGCCCGGCAGGGGCGCGCAGCCAGAGATACGGCGCGTTGCGCCCGCCGTACACGGTGAGCCCGGCCGCGATGAGCCCGTCGGCGATGACGCGCGCGCTGGCCATGTAGCCCTCGATGAGCGCGCGCACCTGCTTGGCGCCCTCAGGCGAGTAGACGGCGGCGGCCGCCTTCTGAATGACGTAGGGCGGACCATTGGATTTCATGCCGACGCGGCGCTGCCAGAGCGCGTTGAGGCTCGCGGGCGTGCCGTCGGCCAGGCGGCCGCGGGCCTCTTTCGGCACGACGGTATAGGCCAGCCGCATGCCGGTGAACCCCGCGCTCTTGGAGAAGCTCCGCGACTCGATGGCGACTTCCCGCGCGCCCTCGATCTCATAGATCGAGTGCGGAACGTCGGCGTCGGCGATGTAGGCCTCGTAGGCGGCGTCGAAGAGAATCGTCGCGTCGTGCGCGCGCGCGTACTCGACCCAGCGCCCGAGCGACTCGCGGGTGGCCACTGCCCCGGTGGGATTGTTGGGGAAGCAGAGATAGATGAGATCGACGTGCCGCTCGGGCAGAGAAGGCAGGAAGCCGTTCTCGGCGGTGCAGGGCAGGTAGACGAAGCCGGCGTAACGGCCGCTGTCGTCGGCGGGCCCTGAGCGCCCGGCCACCACGTTGGAGTCCGCGTACACGGGATACACGGGATCCATGAGCGCCACCACGCAGTCGTCGGAAAAGATCTCCTGGAGGTTGGCGCTGTCGCTCTTGCCGCCGTCGCTGATGAAAATCTCGTCGAGCCCGAGCTTGATGCCGCGCGCGCCGAAGTCATGCGTGGCGATCTCGGCGAGCAGGAAGTCGTAGCCCGCGTACGGGCCGTAGCCCTTGAAGGTCTCGGCGCGCGCCATCTCGTCGGTGGCCTCGTGCATGGCCTGGATCACCGCGGGGGGCAGCGGCCGGGTCACGTCGCCGATGCCGAGGTTGATCAGCCGCGCCTCGGGATGAGCGGCTCGGAAAGCGGCGGTGCGGCGCCGGATCTCGGCAAAGAGGTAGCTGGGGCGCAGGCTCTGGTAGTGCGGGTTGACCTTCGGCATCGGGACCCCTCTACTCTATCGCACCCGACGCCCTCGGGTTGACGTCCAGAGGCGAGGGCGCTACTGTCGGCCAACGTGACCGACTCTAGGAGGTTTCGAAAGTCATGCTACACACGTTTGAGGAGTACAAGCGCATCTTTGATGGCGCCCTCTCAAAATACGAGAGCCAGAGCTTTTTCTCCACGCTGATTCGAGAGCATGGCAAGCCCACCTTCCCTTCGGCCCGCCTACAGGTGGCGATAGTCGGCATTCGGCACGAAGGCAACGAAACCAATTTCAGGGACAACACGGCCGACGACACAATCAGTCTCGTCCGGTTGGATAGCGACAGCCTGCCGCAGGTTTACGAATACGTCGGCACGACCGACCCCGGGTTATTCGACAAGGTGGTCAACCCAGAAGGCGATTTCAAGTTGAACCCCGGGTTTTATTTCTTCAAGCTTGGAATGCATCATGGTGTGAACCCTTGCCTCATTCAGGCTTGTGCCGTCCTTGGCGAGCGGGCGAAGAAAGGAGAGCAATTCGACGAGACTGACCAAAAGACCTGGCAGATCACAGACGGCAGTATTCACATACACGCCGGCATTGGCCATGTTGAAAATGTCGGCGAGTGGTCCGCCGGGTGCCAAGTGATCGCCGGAGGCTGGGAGGGTAAGGCGTGGGTTGAGTTCTTGAAGTACGTCAATCTGGCGACTAACATGCCGGTTCCGTATGTGCTGGTGAAGGATACTGACGTACCTCAGCTTCTCTCGCGATGAGTGTTCTCTCGCAGGGAAACGTCCTTCCCGTTTGACGACTTCACCCGCTTGGGCTAGGCTCGGCGCGTGCTCGATCTGGTGATCCGAGGCGGTCGTGTCGTCACGCCCCAGGGCGTGGGTGCCTGGGACGTGGGCGTGCAAGGCGAGCGCATTGCCGTGCTCGCAGAGCCCGGGTCGCTGCCGTCGGACGCCGCGAAAGTCATCAACGCCGCCGGCCTCGTCGTGTCTCCTGGCGGCGTCGAGCCTCATACCCATCTCGCTCACGCGATCATGTCGCATCCCGAGTCGCCCTCCATCACGCTCGGCCCCGAGGAGGACACGCGGGGCATGGCGTGCGGCGGCACGACGACACACATCGATTTTTGCTACGTCAGGCCCGGCGGCGAGATCATGCCCGTGCTCGAGCAGCGCGCAGAGCGCTGGAAGGGGCAGTCCCACGTGGACTATGCCTTCCACATCACGCTGGCCGGCGCGCTGCCGCTTCGCACCTTCGAGCAAATGCCCGAGGCGATCCAGCAGGGGCACCCGTCGTTCAAGGTCTTCACGACCAATATCCTGCCGCCGCACCCCAAGCGTGCTGGCAATCGGCTCGATTTCGGACGCATCGGCTTCGCCATGGAGAAGGTCGCGGCGCACGGCGGCATCATGGTCGTCCACGGCGAGGACGAGGATCTCGTCCAGTTCAACTACGAGCGCTTCCGCGAGGAAGGGCGGATGGACGGCACGAACCTCCACCTCGTGCACAGCAAGCTCTCCGAGCTGCTGGCCTTTAGGCGCACCATCGCGCTGGCGAGAGCGAACGACGCGGCGGTGTACTTCGTCCACACCTCGGCGCGGGAGGGCGTGGATTCGATCGGCGAAGCGCGATCCCTCGGCCTGCCCATCTACGGCGAGACCCTGCACCAGTACGCCTGCTTCAACGCCGAGCACTACAAGACCCCGCGCGGCTTCTGCTCGCACACGTATCCCTCGCTCAAGTTCCCCGAGGACCAGAAGGCGCTCTGGGACGGCCTCGTTCACGGCGGCCTCTCGACGCTCGCGACCGACGAGTACCCGACGAGCCTCGAGCTGAAGCTGCGCGGCAAGACCATCGAGGACGTCACGGGCGGCAACGTGGGCGCCGAGGCGCGGCTCGGCATCGCCTTCACCGAGGGCGTGGGCAAGCGCGGCATGACGCTCGAGCGCTTCGCCGACATCACGGCGACCAACGCGGCGAAAATATTCGGGCTGTATCCCCGAAAAGGCGTGATCGCGCCGGGTAGCGACGCGGACTTTGCCCTCATCGATCCCGCGATCAGGAAGACGCTCGCCAAAGAGGATTTTCACGTGACCGACTACAGCCCGTGGGAAGGCTGGGCGGTGACGGGCTGGCCCGTCATCACCATCCTGCGCGGCCAGGTGATCGCGGATCACGGCAAGCTCGTGGGCAGCGCCTCGGACGGCCGGCTCGTCACGCGGAAGATCGATTCGCAGGTCCTGCAGCGCCCCGTCTGCTGACCGGAGGCTCTCCATGGCAGGGAAGCTCTTCGAGGAGCTGTTGGTGGGACAGGTCTTCCAGCACCAGCCCGGCCGCACCGTCACCGAGGCGGACAATATCCTCTTCTCCTGCCTCACGATGAATCCGCAGCCGCTCCACGTGGACTTCCACGCCGCGGCCAAGGCGGAATTCGGCAAACCGCTGGTCAACAGCCTCTTCACGCTCGGGGTGGCGGTGGGCCTCTCGGTCGGCGACACGACCCTCGGGACGACGGTGGGCAATCTCGGCTTCGACAAGGTCGACTTTCCCAAGCCCGTCTTTCACGGCGACACCATCTACTCCGAGACCGAGGTGGTCGAGAAGCGCGAGTCGAAGTCGCGCCCCGAGTGGGGCATCGTCACCTTCGAGCACCGCGCGAAGAACCAGCACGGGGATCTCGTCATGCGCTGCCGGCGGGCGGCCATGATGCGCAGAAAGCCTGGCTGAGCGTGCGCCGCTCGCTCCATTTCGTTCCTGGCGGTCAGGAGAAGATGATCGCCAAGGCGCTGACCCTGCCGGCGGACGGCCTCATTCTCGACCTCGAAGACGCCGTGCCCCCTCCGTTGAAGCCCGCGACGCGCCCCATCGTCCGGCGCTGGCTCGAGTCGCTCGATTTCGGCGGACGCGAGCGCTGGGTCAGGATGAATCCGATCTTCACCGAGTACGCCGTCGCCGACCTGGAGGAGACCATCGCCGCGCGGCCCGACGGCTACATCGTTCCCAAGCCGCGAAGCGCGGAGGACGTGAGAAGGGTCGTGGCGCAGCTCGAGCGCCTCGAGGAAAAGCACGGGCTGCCCTTCGGCTCGACGCGGCTCATCCTGATCGCCACCGAGACGCCGCAGGGCCTGCTGAACATCGGCGAGATCGCCGCGGCAAGCAAACGTATAGACGCCATCTCCTGGGGCATCGAGGACCTCTCGGCGGCCATGGGGCTGCCCCGCGTGCGCGACGAAGCGGGCCGCTATCTGGACATCCCGCGATACGCGCGCGTGATGTGTGCCGTGGCCGCCTCCGCCGCGGGCGTCGAAGCGCTCGATACCGTGTACACCGACATCCCGGATCTCGACGGCCTTCGCCGCGAGTGCCGCGATGGCGTGGCGATGGGGTTCAGCGGCAAGATCTCCATCCACCCAGGCCAGATCGAGGTCATCAACCAGGAGTTCACGCCGTCCAAGGCGGACGGCGAGGACGCGCTGGCTCTCATCGCGGCCTTCGAGGAGCACGCGAAGAAAGGCGCCGGGGCCTTCACCTGGAAGGGCCAGATGATGGACCAGCCCCATCTCACGCGCGCGAAGAAGATCGCCGACCGCGCGCGCCGGGCGGGCGTGATCTGAGGAAGCGCTCCACCCCGGTCCGCGCCGCGTTCGTCCTCGCGGCCATCCTCGTCGCGAGCGCCGTGGTCTTCGCCCTGCCGCTCGGCCGCCGCCCGCTCGACAACCAGGACGAGGCGCGCTACGCCCTGCTGGCGCGCAAGGCCGTCGAGCAAGGTTACTGGATCCTGCCTCGCGTCCGCGACGAGGTCTATCTCAACAAGCCGCCGCTCTATTTCTGGACCGTGGCCGTCTTCGCCCTGCCGTGGGGCGTGGTCACGGACGCGAACGCGCCCATCGCCTCGGTCGTGGCAGCCCTGGCGGGCCTGCTCGCGGTCTTCGCCACAGGCCGCCTGCTCTGGGGCGCCTCCGCCGGCCTCGCCGCGGCGCTCGTGCTCGCCACGAGCCCCTTCTATTTCTTCATGGCGCACCAGGTTCTGACCGACATGATGCTGACGGCCTGGATGGCCTGGGCGCTCTATTTCTACCTGGCCGCCTGTCGCGCGGAGTATCCGCTCCGGCCGCTCCTCGGGTTCTACCTCTGCGCCGCGGGCGGGCTCGCCAGCAAGGGACCGGCCGCGCTGATGGTGCTCGTCGCCGGCGTCGCCGCGACACTGGCCACGGATCGGCTCGGCGGGTTCAAGCGGCTCAAACTGCCGCTCGGTCTCGCCGTCATCGTCGTGACGGCGCTGCCGTGGCTCGTGCCCTATCTGCTCCAGCGCGAGCGGAGCTATGGGCGCGCCGTGGTCATGACGGATTATCTCGGGTGGTATCTCAGGAGCGCCGTGGCCTCACGACTCGAAGCGGTGGTGGGACATCTCGCGCGGTTCCTGCCCTGGGGTTTTTTCATCCTTCCCGCCGCGTGGTGGTGGACCCGGGACCGCGACGTGGACAGGCGACGGCTTCTCGTCTGGGCGGCGACGCTGATCGTGCTCCTGAGCTTCTCGGGAGAGCAGCGAGCGCGCTACTTCCTTCCGCTGTGGCCCGTCTTCGCGCTACTGGTCGCGGATTTTTTCGTCAGCGCCGCGGAGCGCGCGCGGCGGCTGTTGACCGGCGCGGCGATCTTCTATCTCCTGCTGATGCTGGGGACGGCCGGCTTCGCGCTATGGGGCTCGGCGTCGGGGCCCGACGCTGTCTTCCTTCCCGTCGCTTCGTGGGAGCGCTGGATCGTTGCCGGAGCGCTGGTCGCAGGTGCCGCGCTCGCCTTGCTCAGCCTGCGGGTGGACCAGGGCGGCCTCGCCGCTTCCATGTGGATCGCGACGGGCCTCGGCGTGGCGTTGGCGGTGACGGCCGTGGGTTACCCGCCGCGCTTCGCGAGGGCCAATGATTACCCGGGCGTGACCAACCGCATCGCGGCCCGGCTCGACCCGGACACGCCGCTCCTGGCATACCCCGACGCAAACCTCGCCTGGGATTTCTATCTTCGCCGGACGGTGAGAGAGGTGCGAAGCGAGAGCGAAGCGACGGCGCTTCTCGCCGCCGCTCCCAAGGCGCGCCTGCTAATCCGCGACGAGGACTGGCAGCGGCTCAAACCCAAAGCCGACCCGGCCTGGCGTGTTCTCGACCAAGGCCAGGTAGGCCGCCGCCGCTTCATCCTCGTCGGCAGCTAACTTCGGGGTCAGGTCTCACAATCCAACATTGTCGTAATGTGAGACCTGACCCGATGTAGCTTAGAACATGATGACGGAGCGGGAGACCTCGCCGGCCTTCATCGCGCGGAAGAACTCGTTCACGTCCTCGAGCTTGCCGCGGCGGGTGATCATCTCGTCCAGCTTCAGACGGCCCTGCTGGTACAGCTCGATGTAGCGCGGCATGTCCACCTTGAAGCGGTTGGAGCCCATGCTGCAGCCCTGGATCCTCTTCTCGCGCAGGAACATCGGGCCGTCGAGCTCGACCTTCTGCCCGACCGGGATCATGCCGACCACGGTGGCGGTGCCGCCCGGGCGGATGCAGTCGAAGCACTGCTCGGCCGCGATCTTGAGGCCGATGCACTCGAACGAATAGTCCACGCCGCCCTTCGTCAGCTCGCGAATCTCCCGCACGGGATCGCCCGTCTTCGCGTTGATGCCGTGGGTGGCGCCCAGCGACTTCGCCGTGGCGAGCTTGGAGTCGACCGTGTCGACCGCGATGATCATCCGCGCCCCCGCGATCCGCGCGCCCTGGATGGCCGCGAGACCGACGCCGCCGGCGCCGAAGACCGCCACGCTCGAGCCGGCCTCGATCCGCGCGGTGTTCAGCACCGCGCCCACGCCGGTGGTGACGCCGCAGCCGATCAACGCCGCGCGGTCGAGCGGCATCGTCTCGTCGATCTTCACGAGCGCGTTCTCGTGCACGAGCATCTTCTCCGCGTAGGCGGAGAGGTTGGCGAACTGGTTGACCGGCTGGCCCTTCCACGACAGCTTGGGCGGATCCGTCTTGGCGCGAACCGGCCGGGTCTGGCAGAGGTGCGTCTTGCCGGTGAGGCAGTAGTCGCAGTGCCCACAGAACACTGACAGACATGCAATGACGTGGTCGCCCGCCTTGAACTCGCTGACCTGGAGCCCGACCTCCTCGACGATGCCGGCGGCCTCATGGCCGAGGATGGCCGGCGTGGGGAACGGATAGTAGCCGTCGACGAAGTGCAGGTCGCTGTGGCAGACCCCCGAGCCGACGACACGCACGAGCACTTCGCGGCCGATCGGCTTGTCGATGTCGACCTCTTCGATGGTGAGCGGCTGGTGCGGACCATGGAACACGGCGGCTTTCATACGGGCCTCCTCTGGTCTGTCTAGTGGATTCGGGGCGGGGCGCAGAGACAGAGATTGCGCCGCCGCGCGTGAGGTGTCAAGGCCCCCGGCGTCAGACGAGCTCGGAGTCGGCGTCCGGACGGGTGGCGGGATCGTCGAGATGGGCGATGGAGTTGAGCATCCGCACTCGCCACGGCGATGGATGATCGATGACGGTGAGCCCAGTGTTTTCCCAGCGCGCGGGGACTTCCTGGCCTGCCGGAAGGACGAGGTGTCTCCCGGCGAGCGATCGGCAGACGAGCCCGTGGGTCACGACCGCCAGGTGCCCGCCGGCTGCGGCGGCGGCCTCCTGCACGCGGCGCCACGCCCGATCCACCCGCGTGTGGAAGACTTCCCAGGTTTCGCCGTTTGGCGGCGCGTAGTCCGGGGCGAACATGTCGAATCCGAGCTCCGCGCGGGTTTTCCCGCGGATATCGCCGAAATTGCGCTCCTGTAACAGGGGGTCGTAGGCGACGGGCGCGCCCGTTGCGATTCGGAGATGCTCGGCGGTTGTCGCGGCGCGGGCGAAGTCGCTCGAGAGGATGGCGAAGATGCGTTCCGACTGGAGTCGGCGGGCGAGACGCTCTGCCTGGGCGAGACCGCGGGGCGAGAGCGGGCTGTCGGGCAGCTGAACGGTCCCAGAGGCATTGCCCAGCGTCTCGCCGTGACGGATCAGGAAGATCGGCATCCGAAGTCAGGAGTCGGCGGCTTAGATGACGCGATCGCCGCGGAGCGATGCGATGTCGCCGGGCGCATAGCCGAGACCGGCCAGGACCTCGTCGGTGTGCTGGCCCAGCCTGGGCGCGGCGGCGCGCACGGCGACGGCGCTCGCCGACATCCGAATCGGCGTGCGGATGTGAGGCACGCGGCCGAGCTCCGCGTCATCAACATGGACCACCATCTCGCGGTGCACCACCTGGGGATCGGCGAAGAGCTGCTCGTATGTGTACACGGGGCCGCAGGGCACGCCCGCGTCGTCCAGCGTTTTCATCCAGTGCGCGGACGGCGCCGTCGCGAGTACGGCGGCCAGCTCCTGCTCGAGCGCGGCGCGGTTGCGCCTGCGCTCGGGGCCGCGGCGGAAGCGCGGATCGTCCAGCCATTCCGGGTGCCCGAGCGCCTTTGCGCAGCGCTCCCAGATGGCCTGCCCCGCCGCGCCGACCATCATGTATCCATCTTTCGTCTCGAAGCGCTGGTACGGCGCGTTCTGGCGATGGCGCGAGCCTTCCCGCGTAGGCTCCTTGTGATCGACGAGCCAGCCCGCGCTCGTCCACGAGGAAAAACCGACCGCGGTCTCGAGGAGCGAGCATTCGATGAGCTGCCCTTCGCCCGTGCGCTGTCGCTCGTAGAGCGCGGCGAGGATGCCCTGCACGCCCCACATGCCGGTCCCGAGGTCGCAGATGGGCAGGCCGACCGAGGTCGGCGGGCCGTCGGGCTCTCCCGTGACGTGCATGATGCCGCCCATGCCCTGGGCGATCAGGTCGAAGCCGCCCCGCTCCCGGTACGGTCCGTCCGAGCCGAAGCCGGAGAGCTGGGCGTAGATGAGGCGCGGGTTCGTCTTCTTCAGGACCTCGTAGCCGAGCCCCGCGCGCTCCATGACGGTCGGACGGTAGTTCTCCACGAGCACGTCCGCGCCCGCCACGAGCTTGAGGAAGATTTCTTTTCCGCGCGGCGCCTTGTAGTCAAGCGTCACGCTCCTCTTGTTGCGGTTGATGTAGCGGAAGTAGGGATTGCGCTCGCTACCATCGCCCATGGCGCGCGAGGAGTCGCCCGCGCCCGGCCGCTCGAGCTTGATGACGTCCGCGCCCATGTCGGCGAGTACCATCGTGCAATACGGCCCGGCCATGTGCTCCGTCAGGTCGACGATCTTGAGTCCGTCCAGCGGGCCCCGCGCGCTCCGTGCCGTCATGGACGGATCATAGCATCGCGCGCGCCTTCTGTTACAATGCCGCACGTTCGCCATGACCGACCGCCCTCTTCCACTGGCCGGAATCCGCGTGCTCGAGTTGGCGCAGATCGTCGCCGGCCCATTCTGCGGCGCGCTCATGGCCGAATTCGGGGCCGAGGTGATCAAGACCGAGCTGCCCGGCAAGGGCGACGATCTCCGCAGGCTCGGGCCCACGGAAAGCGGCGTCAACTACTGGTACGCCGTCGACAACCGCGGCAAGAAGGTCGTGACGCTCGACCTCCGCAAGCCGAAGGGACAGGACCTGGTGCGCCGGCTGGTCCCGCTGTGCGATGTCGTCATCGAGAATTTCCGGCCCGGCGTGCTCGAGTCCTGGGGGCTCGGCTGGGAGGAGCTCCACAAGCTTCGCCCGTCGCTGATCATGGCGCGCATCACCGCCTTCGGCCAGACCGGGCCGCTGCGCAATGGGCCCGGCTTCGCCGCGATAGCCTCGGCCTTCGGCGGCACGTGGTATCTCAACGGACCGGCGGACCGGCCGCCGTCCAGGCCTACGCCTGTCTATCCCGACTACATGACCGGGCTGTTCACGGCGTTCGGCGTGATGGCCGCGCTTCGCCACCGCGACGCGACGGGCGAGGGGCAATGGATCGACGCCGCGCTCTACGAATCCGCCTTCCGCATCCTCGAGTACAGCACGACGCTCTACGGACGCAAGGGCGTGGTGCGCGAGCGCGGCGGCATCCAGCACTCGGGATGGCCGGGCGGTGCCTTCCGCACCAAGGACGACCGCTGGATCGTCATCACCACGCCTGCCCAGCATCTCTTCGAGCGGTTGTGCGTGATGCTCGGAGAGCCCGATTTGCCGAAGGATCAGCGCTTCGCGAGCCATGAGGCTCGCTCCGCCAACATGGCTGAGTTCTTGGTACTGGTCGAGGCGTGGTTCGCCGTGCGGCCGTTCGGAGCCGCCATCGAGGGACTGCTGGCCCATGACATCCCGCACTCGCCCATCATGAGCATGGCCGACATCTTCGCCGACCCGCATTACCGCGAGCGGCAGAGCATCATCGAGGTGCCGTCGGACATCGGCCCGCTGCCGCAGCCGGCGGTCATACCGCGGCTTTCGGCGACGCCGGGGCGCGTGACGCACGCGGGTCCGCGCGTCGGGCATCACACGAATGAAGTCCTCGGCGGGCTTCTCGGCCTGTCTTCCGCCGAAATCGCCGGCTTGTGCGCGGAGGGCGTGGTGTGACACGCTCGTCCGGGGAGAGTCCCATGTCGACCACGAAAGCGACGGCGCTGCTGCTCAACGCGGGGCACGCCCTCGACCACCTGTTCCTGCTGATCTTCGCCACCGCGGTCGCGGCCATCGCCGCCGAGTGGGGGCTCAGCTGGCAGGACCTCATGCCGTACACGGCCGGCGCTTTCGTCATGTTCGGGCTGGGCGCGCTGCCCGCGGGGCGCCTGGGCGATCTCTGGGGCCGGCGGCACATGATGATCATCTTCTTCGTCGGCCTCGGCGCATCCGCGATGCTCGTGGCGACGGCCAGGGGGCCGCTCACGCTCGCGGTCGCGCTGACGATCATGGGTGTCTTCACGGCGATCTACCACCCGGTCGGCATTCCCATGATCGTGCAGAACGCGAAGAACCCCGGCTTCACCATCGGCGTCAACGGCCTCGCCGGCAATCTCGGCATCGCCTTCGCGGCGCTGCTGACCGGCTTTCTCGTCAAGTACGCCGGCTGGCGCATGGCCTTTGTCGTCCCCGGGGCGATCGCGATCGCCTGCGGCGCACTCTTCGCCGCGCTCGCCCCGCGCGAGGACATGCCGCCGGCGAAGCGTTCGAAGAAGTCGGTCGGCCTGCCGGCCTCGGTGATGCGCCGTGTGTTCCTCGTGATGACGCTGGCCGCCGTCACCGGCAGCCTCATCTTCAATTTCACCACCAACGGCAATGGCCAGCTGCTCGCCGAGCGCTTCGCGGGCGTGATCGACGACCCGGCCACCCTCGGCATGCTGCTCGCCGGGATCTACACCGTCGCCTCGTTCGCGCAGATCGCGGTCGGCAAGCTCATCGACCGCGTGCCGCTCAAGCGGCTCTATCTCCCCATCGTGGCCGCGCAGATACCGCTCTTTCTGTTGGCCTCGCACGCCACCGGCTGGGCGCTCTTCGCCTGCGCGCTGGCCTTCATGGTCTTCGTCTTCGGAGCCATTCCCTTCATCGACGCGATGATCGTGCAGTACGTGGACGACCGCCTCCGCTCGCGAGTGGCCGGCATGCGGCTCACAGTCTCGTTCGGCGTGAGCTCGCTGGCCGTATACGTGCTCGGGCCCGCGGTCAAGGCATCCGGCTTCACCACGCTCCTGCTCGTGATGGCCGCGATCTCGACGCTGACTGCGCTCTTCCTCTCGCTCCTGCCCGGGGGCCTGCCGTCGGCCTCTGCGCGGGTGCCCATGTCGATGCCGGAGACCGCCGAAAGCCGCTGACTCGGGCTCGGCTCCGTCAACCCGCGAAGAGCTTGCGGGCCCGCTCGACCGCCTGCACGAGGCCGCCGGGCAGCACAAGCACGATGGCAATGAAGAGCAGGCCGAAGATGATGAGGTGGAAGTCGACCCAGTGGACGGCCAGGTATTCCTTCAGCGTGACGTAGACGACGGCTCCCAGGACGGGGCCGTGGAGCGTGCCGACGCCGCCGATGAAGGTCATGAGAAGCGCGTCGAAGGTCCAGGCCGGGCTGAAGGCGTGCGCCGGGTAGTAGCTGATGTGGTAGTAGGCGAAGAGGCCGCCCGCGAGTCCCGCCAGCGCCGTCGAGAGCACGAGCGCGAGAAGCTTGAGCCGGAGCGCACCCACTCCGGAAGCCTCCGCGGCGTCCTCGTCTTCGCGGATCGCCCGCATGCCGAGCCCGGCCCGCGAGGCCCCGAGCAGCCCCGCCGTGATGACGGCAAGCGATGCCAGGGCCAGCGCAAGATAGTAGCGATGGGAGAGTCGATAGCTCCCGATGACGCCCGTCGGGAGCGTGGAGATCTCGGGCAGGACATTGGCGACCGTCGTGCGGAGGATCTCGCCCAGCGCGAGCGTGCCGACGGCGAAATAGGCGCCGCGGAGCCTGAAGGCGGCGGCTCCAATCGGGAGCGCGAAGAGTGCGGCCACGGTCGCGCCCGCCGCCATCGCGAGGAGAATCGGCGCCCCCGCGATCCACAATGTGCGCGTCACGAGCGCGCCGATGCCGAAGAAGGCGGCGTGCCCCAGGTTGACCTGCCCGACGTAGCCGGCCAGGATGTTCCAGCTCGTCGCCAGCGCGATCGAGAGCAGGACGAGAAAGACGAAGTTGAGGACATCGTCGCGCTGCGTGGCCTGCGGCAGAAAGGCCAGCGCTCCTAAGGCGAGGAGGATGCCCGCGCCCCAGGCCACCTCTCGGCGGTTCGCCAGCGGGATCATCGCCCGAAGAGTCCGCGCGGCCGCGCGCAGAGCACGACGACGAAGAGGACGAGCCCCACCACCTCGCGATAGGGCCCACCGAAGGCCGCTGCGCTCAGGGCCTCCGCCACGCCCAACAGGATGCCGCCGACGAAGGTGCCGATCATCGAGCCCAGCCCCGCCAGCACCACGACGATGAGCGCCTTGAGCGTCCACTCGAGACCGATCGACGGGTTGACCGAATACGACACGGTGACGAGCACGCCCGCCGCGCCCGCAAGTCCCGTGCCGATGGCAAAAGCCAGCAGGTAGGCGCGCCGCACGTCGATGCCGGTCAGCAGCGCGGCCTGCCAGTCGTCGGCGGTGGCGCGAATCGCCTTGCCCCATCGCCAGTGGGTCAGCAGAAGCTGGAGGCCGCCGATGATGGCGAAGGCGAGGAGGAGGCTCAGCAGGCGGACCACGGGGATAGACAGGCCCCCGAGCGAGATGACGGCGCCGCCGTACGGCGTGACGATGGAGCGCTCGTCGGCTGTCCAGAGCCGCACGGCCGAGGCGTGGAGCACGAGGGCGAGTCCGAATCCGATGAGCAGCGAGTTCTTCTCCCGTGTCTCCTGGTTGGCGCGGACGACGAAGCCGAAGAGCGCTCCGTACAGGACGACCCCGGCCAGGAGCGCGAGCGGCGCCACGAGCACGAGCGACCCGAAGGGGTCCACGCCGAGGAGGGCGACGCTCCAGAACGCCGCGTACCCGCCGAGCATGATCAGCTCGCCGTGCGCGACGTTCAGCACTTTGAGGACACCGAAGACCAGCGAGAGGCCCGCCGCGGCGAGGCCGTAGAGCCCGCCGATCAGGATCCCCAGGACGATCTGTTGGGCGAGGGCGCTCACGCCCGTGTCGCCAGCGGGCCCAAGTAGGCGCGGCGAACGTGCTCGTTGGAGAGTAGCGCCGCGCTCGGCCCTTCGAGAGTGATCCGGCCCGACTCGAGCACGTAGGCGCGATGGGCGAGGGCGAGCGCGGCTTGTACGTTCTGCTCGACGAGGAGGACCGCCACGCCGGCGCGGTTGATCTCCGCAAGAGCCGCCAGAATGGTCCGGACGAGGCGAGGGGCAATGCCGAGCGAAGGCTCGTCAAGGATCAAAAGCCTCGGATTGGTCATGAGCGCGCGGCCGATGGCCACCATCTGCTGCTGGCCGCCCGACAGCGCCCGGACGATCTGGCGCCGGCGCTCGTGCAGGAGCGGAAAGAGCGCGAAGACCCGCTCGAGGCTTTGCTGACGGGCGGCCCGAGCTCGCGGCGCGAAGGCGCCCAGGTCGAGATGCTCCTGCACCGTCATGCTGGCGAAGAGCCTTCGCCCCTCAGGCACCATGACCAGGCCGCGCTCGACGATCTGATGCGCACCGGCGCGCGCGAGATCGTGGCCCTCCCAGAGGATCGTTCCCGCGCGCAGGGGAAGGAGGCCGGCGACGGCATTGAGGAGCGTGCTCTTGCCGGCGCCATTGCCGCCGAGAAGAGCCACGATCTCCGCCGCGTCGATGGAAACCGCGACGCCGTGGAGGACCCGCACGTCGCCGTAGCCGGCTTCGAGGGCTCGGACCTCAAGGAGAGGAATGGGATTCCTCGTCGGTGCCGAGGTAGACGTCGACGACCGCGGCGTCGACGGCCACGGCGGCCGGCAGCCCATCGGCGATCTTCTCCCCCGCGCTCAGCACGATGATCCGGTGGGAGAGATCCATGAGCGCCCACACGATGTGCTCGACCATCAGCACCGTGATGCCTTCGGCCTGGAGCCTTCGGATGAGCGTCATGGCTTCGCCCGTCTCCGCGGGGTTGAGGCCGGCCATGAACTCGTCGAGGAGCAGGAGGTGCGGCGAGGTGGCGAGCGCGCGCGCCAGCTCCAGGCGCTTGCGGTCCATCAGGGTGAGCGCGGAGGCCGGATGAGCCGCCCGTCCCTCCAGGCCGACCAGGGTGAGCAGGCGATGCGCTTCGGTGGCGGCGCCCGCGGCAGAGCCGCGCTCGCGACCGAAGAGCCGGCCCACGAGCACGTTGTCGAGCACGGAGAGGCCCGCGAAGGGCTTGACGAGCTGAAAGGTACGCGCGATGCCGCGGGAGCAGGCGCGATGGGGCGCCTGTCCCGTCACGTCTTCGCCGCGGAACCTGATCTGCCCCGAGTCCGGCCGGAGCGCGCCGGCGATCAGGTTGAACAGCGTGGTCTTGCCCGAGCCGTTCGGGCCCATGACGCCCAGCAGCTCGCCTTCGTGCAGCGTGAAGCTGACGTCGCTGACGGCGCGGACCCCGCCGAAGCCCTTGGACAGCCGCTCCACCTCGAGGAGAGGCACGTCGCGGGTCAGCGCGGTGGCCGGCTCAACGCTTCGCGAAGGGGGGAGCGGGATAGGCGAGCGAGGCCGTCGCGGTTTCCTTGGGCCAGACCAGCTCCTGCTTGCCGTTGATCCACTGGAGAAGCGCCTGCTGCACGATACCCGTGCCGTCGGGACGGAACTTCACCGGACCGATGACCGTGTTCATGCTGGTGGATGCTATGGCGTCGCGGATCTTGTCGCGATCGAGCGAGCCCGCGCGGGTCACGGCCGCGGCCAGGATCTCCACGCAGGCGTAGGCCGGCCCCACGAGGGGATCGGCCGGCCGCTGGAACTTCTTCTCGTGCGCGTCGTTGAGCTCACGCACGCCCGTGCCCTTCATCGCGTGATGCCAGCCCGCGGCCAGCACCATGTAGTCGCCGTCCTTGCCCAGGTTCTTGGACCAGATCACGGCGTCGGGCGCGCGAATGAACAGCGTGAGCTTGGGCGTGTAGCCCAGCTCCTTCATCTGCTTGACCATGGTCATGCCGTCGGGGGGCGTGGGGAGCGCGAAGACGGCATCCGCATTGGCGCCCTTGGCCTTCAGGATGAGGTCCGAGAAGTCCTTCGCTCCCGGCGCGTACTCGCCGCTCACCACCACCTGGTAGCCACCGCCCTTGGCGGCTTCGGTCCAGGCCGTCGCCATCTCGCGGCCCCAGTCCGTCTTTTCCTGGAAGATCGCGACGGTCTTCGGTCGGTCGGCCGCCGGAATGATCGACAGGAGGCCCTGCGTCGCGTGGCCGATGTCGGGGGATTTCCAGAAGGGCGAGAAGAGGTAGCGGAATCCCTGCTGGTGCACCTTGTTCAGCGCGAAGGCGACGCCGAGATAAGCGATGTGATTTTTCTCTGCGACGGCGGCGGCCGCCGCATGGAGGTCCGACCCGAATCCGCCGAGGTAGGCGACCACGCCTTGGGCGGCCAGCGTCTCGAAGCGGGACACGGTCTTGGTGGCATCGGACTCGTCGTCGAGAAGGATCAGCTCGATCGGCATCTTTTTCCCGGCCACGGTGACGCCCCCCGCGGCGTTCAGCTGCTCGACGGCGATCTCATAGCCCGCCCGGACCTGCGCGCCGCCGGCGCCGTATCGGCCCGTGAGAGGGACGACGGCGCCGACCTTGACGGTCTGCGCCCGTGCGGGAAGCGGAGCCAGGCCGAGGCACGCGAGGGCGAGGAGCGCGAGAAGCCTCATCGGGCCCCTCCTGTCTGAAGACTGGCGACGCAGCGGAATTTGGCGAAGACATATGGATAGTGGGCCTGGAACCAGTTGCGAAAGCTCCGGCGCACGAGATCCGCGGCCGTCGCCCACGAGGCGCCCTTGAGCACGAAGTGCTTGCCGTCGAAGAAGTCGGCCGAATATCCCTCGTAGCCGGGAATCCATGCCTCGAATCCCGGATAGAGCAGGAATGGCGTCTCCGTCCATTCCCATCCATTGCCCACGAGATCGTGTATCCCCCACGCGCTCGCTCCGCCGGGATAGGCGCCCACGGGCGCCGGCGACCAGCATCGAAAGTCGAAGTTGCCGTGTCGCTCGCCGGGAGCGGCCGCGCCCCAGGGGAATGGCCGGTCGACGCCCGACGGGTCTCCGAACGCTGCCCGGTGGAACTCCGGTTCGGTAGGCAGACGCAGTCCGCGCCAGCGAGCGTAGGCCCGCGCCTCGGCAAGGCTCGTGTACACGGGCCAGTCCAGCACGCGCTCCAACGGGTGGATCTCGAAGAGTCCGCGGTAGAGCCGGCGCCCGTTGTCGCTCGTCCACGCAACCGGCGAAGCGAGCCCTTCGGCGCGGCTCCACTCCCAGTCGTCGTCAGTCCAGAGCTCGCGCCGGCCGTATCCGCCGTCGTTCATGAACGCAAGAAATTGTCCGTTGGTCACGGGCGTTTCGTCCATCTGGAAGGCCGGCACCGGGACGGAGGAAGCCGGGAATTCATTGTCCCAGCCGAACGCCACAGCGGCGGTCTCGACTCCGAGCGTCGCCGTGCCCGCCGGCACCACGATCGTGGCCGGAGGCCGCCCCGGGCCGGTGATGACTCGCGGGAGCCAGCCCGGACGGATCTTCTGGTCGTAGCCGAGCTGCTGGACCATGTAGAGCAGCGTCTCCTGGTGCATCAGCTCGTGCTCGATCACCATCAAGAAGACCCGCCCATCGCGGGCCATGAGATGGGTTGCCGCCCGCTCGGCTACCTCGTCCACGCAATTCAGCACCGCGGCCCGGACGCTGTCGCGGTAGGCGAGCACCTCGGCCAGCGGAGGCCAGCGATCCGGGATCTCCGGGTGCGCGTGACAGTGGGTGGGGTCGTCGACATCGGGATCGATGCCGCGGGAGAAGAGCTCGTCGAATGCCGCGTTGAGCGATGGGCGTCCGAGGACACCGGCGCAGATGTGATTCCACGCGAAGGCCGGCAGGTGTCCGACGTAGAAGATGAACGGATGCCGCAGCGCGATCGGCCGCGCGAGGAAAGCGCCTGGGGAAACCAGCTCGAAGATTCGGTCCGTGCGCGCCCATGCGGCGGCGAGGCGCTCAGACACTGTCTCGGCCATGGGGTCCTCCCTCGGCCCAGAGTGTACGTCGGGATTCGGCTCGTGGAAACCCCCGCTTGATCGTCGGCCCGAGCCGGACTACCCTCGGAGTCCTGTGACCGGGCGTGAGTAGCGTCTGGACTCGCAGACCAATGACCATGCGCTATCGCGCGTACGCGTATACCACCGAAGCCGGCAGGCGCCAGCGGCTCGAGGACGACGTGCGTCGCGGGCTCACGTCCAGCCCGAAGACCCTGCCATCGAAGTACTTCTACGACGCGATCGGATCCAAGCTCTTCGAGGAGATCACCCGGGTGCCCGAGTACTACCTGACGCGGACGGAGGCAAAGCTCCTCGAGACGCTGGCGCCCGAGCTCATGCTGGAGCTGGCGCCGGTGGACATCGTCGAGCTGGGAGCGGGATCGCCGACGAAAACCCGCCTGCTGCTCGATGCCCGGGATGGCCTCCGGGAGCCCGTCCGTTATGTCACTGTCGACGTGGACGGGGCGACCGTCGAGGCCGGCGCGGAGCAGCTCCTCGCCGACTATCCCTTTCTCGACGTGCACGCAGTCGTCGGGGACTTCGAACGGCACCTGGAGCACGTGCCTTCCCCGGTCGGCCGCCGCCTCGTGCTTTTTCTCGGGAGCACGATCGGCAACCTCGATCCTCCAGCCAGGCAGCGGCTGCTCACCCAGGTACGCTCGCTGCTCCGCACTCCCCAGGACCGTTTCCTCCTCGGCCTCGACTTGGTCAAGGACAAGGTACTGCTCGAAGCCGCCTACGACGACGCGAGCGGCGTGACCCGGGCATTCAACCGGAACATCCTCGAGGTCGTCAACCGCGGCGTCGACGGCGACTTCCAGCCGGAGGCCTTCCGCCATGTCGCGTTCTACAACGAGGCCGAGTCGCGCGTCGAGATGCACCTCGTTCCCGGTGTTGCGCAGGACGTGAAGCTCCGCCGGCTGGGGCTCGACATACGCGTGTCGCCCGAAGAGGGCATCTGGACAGAGAGCTGCTACAAGTTCACCCGCGGGACCGCTCAAGCCATGCTCGCCGCCGCGGGGCTCCGCTTGGAGCGCTGGCACGTCGACCCGGATGCGTACTTTGCCGTCGCCGTCGCCGCTTCGGCCTAGCGGGCGAGGAGGACACCCCGTGCACCCACAGCTGATCGTCGGCAAACGTTTTCCGGATCTCGAGCTTCCCGACCACCGGGGCGAGCCGATCCGCCTCTCCGCGCTGGCGGGAGAGTTTCCGCTCATCGTGAGCTTCTATCGCGGCTACTGGTGACCGAAGTGTGGGTGCCAGTTGCGGCACCTGACGGAATTGCAGGACGAGCTCAGCGTGAACTACTGCAAGCTCGCGGTGATCTCGACGGACGCCCCCGAGGTCTCCGCGGCGTTTCGCGCCGGGCTGGGCGCCACGTTCACCTTCCTGTCCGATCACGAGCGGCGCGCCATCACCGAGCTCGACATCATCGAGGTGACGCCACCCGGCTTCCGCCACGGACTCCTCGCCTTGCCGTACACCTTCTCGCTCCTGCCCGACCGCACGATTCACCGGATCTACAACGGCTGGTGGTTCGTGGGCCGGCCGACGCTCGAGGAGCTGCGCCAGGACATGCGCGCGATGATAGCGCCGCTTCGGCGGAGCCTCCCCGGCCGCCGCCCTCGTCCGATCCCTTTTCGCTCTCCTTGCTGGTGACGGCACGCGGGTCGAGATCCTCACGGTGGCCCAGCAGGTCGAGCGCGTCAGCGCCCAGGGGCCGCACGCCCCATTCGATCTCGCTCTTGGCATCGCCCGCGCGGGCGTGCGCGTGGCCGAAGCGCTTCATGCCAAAACCGGCTGGTTCCCGCGCGTTCGCCGCCTGGGCCTGACTCGCGAGGAGGACGGACACGGCGGCTATCGGCTCGTCAGCACCGAGCCGATTCCTCTCGCCGAGCAGCTCCAAGGCGTGGAGACTGCCACATCGCTTGCCGTTGTGGACGACACGATCTTCTCGGGTCTCACTTTGAGGGGCGTTCTCGAGGCTCTGCCGCCCGCGCTGCTGCCCCGTACCCACGCCTTCTGCTTCCGTGGCGTCGCGGAGTCGGTCGCCCCTCTCGCGAAGCTGTGTCCCGTCACCGTGGGCGTCGCCGCGCCCGGCCGCATGCTGGAAGACGTGAGCTTCATCAACGCGAGCGGTCTCGTCATGCGCGTGAGCATCAGGCGCCACGGCCGGCCGCCGCTGGCCTTCTTCGAGCGCCCAGACTGGATCCGCGCATGGTTTCCCGGCAGAGACACCGACGTCATCGCCACCTGCCAACGTCTCAACGCACTCCTCGAGCCCCACGGCTAGCTCGCGAGGTCGATACACGGCGGGTGGGGGCGGCGAGTCAGCGGGAGCGGTCAGTCACGGCGGGTGGGGGCGGCGGGGGGCACCCCCCGCGGACCACACTGAGTCGCAGGCGCTTTGCGGCGTCTCGATGGCGCCACGAGATCTAGGTTTGAGGCTTCGAGAATCAGCGCAGAAGATATGGGTCCGCGGGGGGTGCCCCCCGCCACCCCCACCCGCCTCCCCCCTTCGACCGAACGACAGGGCACCCCCTCAATGTGGCCGCTGGCCGTTGGCGCAACGGGAAGGGCGGGGTTGGGGGGCGTGCCGTCTCGGGACCCATATCTTCTGCGGAGATTCTCGAAGGCTAGAGCCACAATCTCGTGGCGGCGTAGAGAGCAGGAAGCGGGATGCGAGTCAGTGTGGTCCCGAGAGGGCACGCCCCCCAGCCCCGCCCGGCTCAGCCGCCCCGCCCGGCTGATTCAATGAGGTTAGCGAATGAGGCTAGCGGCGGAGGCCGCGCGGGATCGCTAGGCGGTCGAGAAGCTCGAAGAGGGCGTGGAACGCGACCGCCATGACGGCGGCCGGCGCCGCGCCCGCCAGGATCGTTGTCGTGTCGTCCAGCGCAAGGCCCCGCACGATCAGCGTGCCGTAGCCGCCGCCGCCGATGAACGCGGCGAGCGTCGCCGTGCCCACCGTTATAACGGCGGATGTCTTGATTCCCGCCATGATGCTGATCGAAGCGAGCGGAAGCTCGATGCGGACCAGGCGCTTCAGCCGGCCGAGGCCCAGCACGAAGGCGATCTCGATCAGATGGCCGTCTATCGCGATGAGTCCCGCATAGGTGCTGCGCACGATGGGAAGGAGCGCGTAGAGCGAGAGGGCGACGAGGGCGGGACCCTTGCCGATCCCGAAGAGCGGGATCATGAAGACCAGGAGCGCCAGGGCCGGAATCGTCTGCAGCATGCCGACCGCTCCCAGCTCGAGCTGGCCCGCCCGCCGGAAGCGCGCGGCCGCTATGCCCATGGGCATGCCGACCACGATGGCAGCGGCCAGGGCTACGAGGACGAGGACCAGGTGATCGAGCGTGAGGGCGTAGATCTCCGCCGCCAATCCGGACCGCCGGTGCGCGTCCGGCGAGGCGGTGCCCGCGAAGGCGGCGGCCACCTCGGGCACGCTCTTGCCGTCGAGATCCGCCATGGCGTTGAGCGCCGACATGCGGCGATCGTCGAGCGATCCCTCGAGGACTTCGCGGAGCCGCGCCCACGTGCGCGGGTAGCGCTCGGCCATGTCCCGGCGCGCCAGGAGCACCGCCGAGTAGTCGGGGAAGAAGCCGCGATCATCCTTGAGGATGCGGAGGCGCAGCCGCTCGAGTTGGCCGTCCGTCGAGAAGACGTCCATCACGTCCACCTCGCCCGCCGCGATGGCGCGGTAGGTCAGCGCATGCTCCATGACGCGGACATTGCCGATCGTGAGCCCGTAGTGCCGCTTGAGACCGGGCCACCCGTCCTCGCGCTCGAGAAAGCCGGAGGTGAACACGGCCGTGAGGCGATCGTGGCGCGAGAGATCGCTGATCTTGGCCAGCCCCAGGCGCTCGGCTGTATCGGCGCGGACCGCGAGCGCGTAGGTGTTGTTGAAGCCGAGCGGCTCGCTGATCGTCAGCCCGGACGCGACGAGCCGCGCGCGGATGGCGTCCGGCGTGACGAGCGCCGGGTCCTTGAGAACGACGCGACTGAGCGTTCCCGTGTACTCGGGATAGATGTCTATCGCGCCCGAGACGATGGCCCGCAGCGTGATGCCGGTGCCGCCGAGGCCGAGCTGGCGCTCGACCCGCGCTTCGCCCGTCCGCTCGATCACCTGGGCCACGATCTCGGCGAGGATATAGCTCTCGGTGAAGGATTTGGAGCCGACACGGATGACCCCATCATCGGCGGCGCCCGATCCGTGCCACAGCAGAAGACCGAGCGCGCCGGCGGCGATGACGGTCCGCATCGACTACCGGTCCCTCTGCGCGCTGACTGCCAGGGTCTGGGCCGTCATGAACTGGGTCACGAACGGCGTGGCCGGCCGCTCGACCAGGTCGGCGAAGGCGCCCTGCTGGACGACGCGTCCCTCGGTCATGAGCGTGATCGCGCTGCCGAGGAGGGCCGCCTCTCGAATGTCGTGGGTCACCAGCACCACGGTTTTTCCCAGGGCGGCGAAGAGCCGACCGAGCTGGCTCTGCAGCTCGGCGCGGACGATGGGATCGAGAGCGCCGAGCGGCTCGTCGAGCAAGAGCAGGGGCGGATCGAGCACGAGCGCCCGCATGAGGCCGACGCGCTGCCGCTGCCCGCCACTGAGCTGGCGCGGGTAGAGGCGGAGGCATTCCTCATCGAGCCCGACCATGGCGCCCAGCAGGGCGGCGCGCTCGCGAATCCGGGCGGGCGGCCAGCCGTGGGCTTCTGCCGGCAGCGCCACGTTGTCGAATGCGGTCAGGTGCGGATAGAGGCCGCCGTCCTGCACGACGTAACCCATGCGTCTCACGAGCTCCGCCCGGGTCGAGTCCGTCACGACGATTCCATCCACCGTGATTTCGCCGCGATCCGGCTTGACGAGGCCCAGGATCACCCGCAGGACCGTCGACTTGCCCGAGCCGCTCGAGCCCAGGAGGACATGGACGGTGCCCGGCAGGACCTGGATCGACACGCCGTCGAGAGCGACGCGGTCGCCGAAGCGCTTGGAGACGTCCCGGAGCGCGATCACCGTGGGACCGTCGTCACCGGCGGCGCGGCCTTCGGGAAATCTGGGGGCAGCGTGTCCCGGAGTCGTTCGAGTATGGCCTCCGGCGCACCGGCGATGGGCAGGTCGATCCGGCGGCGCTCGAGGCTCGAGAGCGCGAGACCCATCAGGATCTCGAAGCCGTCGTAGGCCCTCTGGAGATTCGACGGATGCACTCGCTCGGGATCGTCCAGCCAATCGGCGAGAAGGCGGAGGTGCTCGGCCTCGCCCGGCGATGTATCGGGAGGTCCGGACTCGACGCGGCCGAGGGATTGCCGCGTCATGGCCTCCCAGCCGCCTCCCAGCACCACGCGCGCATGGCCCTCGCTGCCCCATGCCGTCACGGCCACGTCTCCCCAGAATTCGCTGTCGGGCAGGTTACGCGGCGCGAGGGTGCCGATCTCTAGAATGCCTCGGACTCCGCTCGTCAGCTCCACGACGCCCGACACGTGATCGGGGCAGGGATGGTCCTCGCCATAGGCCAGGCGGCCGTGAGCATGGCCGAGGACCCATGATGCGCGCGACTCGCCGCCGAGCCAGAGCATGGCATCGACCAGGTGCGTGCCCACCCGCAGCATCGACGGGCGGGCGGTGGCGTGGAGATGCCGGACCTCTCCAATCGCGCCGCTCTCCACGATCTCCTTGACGCGACGCCAGTGAGCGGCGTGCTTGAGCTGGTGGCAGACCACGGCTTTCACGCCGCCCGCGCACAGCTCGACGATCCGCCGCGCCTCGGAGAGCGAGAGCGCGAGAGGTTTTTCGAATGCGATCGCGCCGACACCGTACCGGACTCCGAGCTCGACGATCTCCTGCCTGACCGCCGGCGGAGTGGCGAAGCAGAGAACGTCCGGTCGTTCGGTGTCGAGCATGGCGGATGTGTCCGCGTAGCGGCGGGACACTCCGAGCTTGCGGGCGAGATCGCCGGCGCGCCCGGCATCCCGGTCGCAGAGGGCGACCAGCTCGAAGCGGTCCGGGTTCGCGAGGAGCCCGCGCGCATGGCTCTCTCCACGGGCCCCGCAGCCGACGAGCACGGCCCGATGCCGGGGATTCACGCCGCCATTCTACGTGACGGCGGGCGGGCGGTACGCTCCTACCTCGGGCGGAGGGAAAGTCCCCGCGCGACGCCCGCGGTCGAGGGCGGCGACAGTCTCCGCGACGGCCCCCTGCCAGGGCGATGGAATCGTCCCGGCCTCGATCTCGCGCGCGTACTCGTCCTGGTCCAGCCATGCCGCCTGACCGTTCGGCTCGATGAGGAGATCGAGCTTGAGATCGAGGAAGGACAGCATGCCGTCGCGCTCCTCCAGCGGCAGGCAGAGATCGACGTGATGGGCCACCAGTCGCCCGCGGGTGTCGTAGACCGATTCGATCGCGTGCCAGCGCCGGGGAAAGAGGAACATGGCCCAGGTGAATCCGGGCTCGGCCAGGACGACGCCGCCCTTGGTCTTGACTTGCGCCTTGGGGCCTATCGCCACGACGGCCTGGGGCAGGGCGGCAGGATCGTAGTGGACCAGCCGCGGATCGAGCTCCGGAGCGTGTCGGAGATCGGCGAACTTGCGGTTCAGCACCCCTTCACGGTAGCAGAGGCGCCATACGCGTGGCCGTTTGAGTCATAATCGCCGACATGAGCTGTTCAGACCTTGCTCGCGCCGTGGGTCTGCTTGGGATCGTCCTGGCCGCGGATCGGGCGGTCCCGGTCATCGCATGGGCCGCGGGGCCGTCGGCGGCGGGCGAGGTGCAGGACCTTCTGCAGATCTCCTCCGAAGATCGCCGCCGCCTGGTCCAGGGCGAGGTCGTCCCCTATCCCGTCGCCGAGAACAGCGAGAGAGAGCTGGCCGCCGGCATGGCCATGCTGGTGCGGGCGCCGCTCCGCCAGGTCGCGGACTACCTGGCGTCGGGTCAGCTGATCACCCAGGACGCGACCATCGTCGAATTCGGCATGCTCGCGAGCGAGGCCCCGGCCGCATCTCTGGCGGGCGCCCGGTATACCGGCGGCGAGCGGGGCGAGGCGGAGAGCTTTCTCGAGGCTTCGCCCGGAACGCATTTCAACCTCTCGGTGGAGGAGATCGAGGCGCTTCGCGTGCTCAGGGACTCGTCGGCCGGTTCCAGGGTCGGAGCGGTCGAGAAAGCCTCGGCTGCCTACGCGCGGTTTCTCGGCGAGCGCCTGGAAGCCTATCGACGCGCCGGACTCGGGGGGATCGCTCCGTATGCCAGGAGCGGCGGGAGCGTCAGGGATCCGGCCATCGATCTCCGGTCGGCTGCCGGCGATGCCGAGCGTCTGGCGCGCCACGGTCAGACGCTCGCGCCCGCTCTGCTCCGATACCCGGCCGACCCGGCTCCGCAGATGGCGAACAGCTTCTACTGGATCAAGCGCCGGATCCAGCGAAGACCGCACCTGAGCCTGCTGCACCGGATGGTCGTGCCGAGTTCGGGCCCTGTCCTCCACGTCGAGCGCTATTACTACTCGGGGCATTCCTTCAACGCGACGGAGATTCTCACGGGCGCGCTCGCGCACCCGGACGGAACCCTGGTCTTCAGCACGAGCCGGACCTCGACCGACGAGGTGCTCGGCATGGGCAACCAGTTCAAGCGGACGATCGGACGCTCCCAGATGCGCGACGAGATCCGCGCTCGGCTGGACAGGCTCCGCGCCTCTTTCGGCCGGCCTCCCGTCACCGTCGAAAGCCCCTGAGCGGGGGTATACTGCGCGCATGCAGACGGACGAGGCCCTCCGCAACCTGCTCGTGTCCTTTCTCGAAGGCGAAGCGCATCTCTCGCTCGCCGACGCCCTCAAGGGATTTCCCGTCAAGGACATCAACGTCAAGCCCCGGAATGTCCCGTACACTTTCTGGCACCTGCTGGAGCACATCCGGATCGCGCAATGGGACATCGTCGACTTCGTCAACAACCCGGACTACAAGGAGCTCCGCTTTCCCCAGGATTACTGGCCGGCCCCGAAGGCGAAAGCGACGCGGAAGGACTGGCTGAATACGATCGCGCGGATCGAGGCGGATACGCGAGAAATGATCGCGATCGTCAAGGATCCGGCAACCGATCTGCACGCGAGGATCCCGCACGGCGACGGGCAGACGATCCTGCGGGAGGCGATCCTCATCGTCGACCACAACTCCTACCACATCGGCGAGTTCGCCATCCTGCGGCAGGTGCAGAAGAACTGGAAGCAGCGGTAGCAGATCGTCATTCGGTTGACGGGCGCCGGGACCGCCACCACCGCACGAGCTCCTGGCTGACGAGCTGGACGGCGTTCGTCGACGTCCAGTACAGCACCATGCCGGCGGGGAACGTATAGAAGAGGACGAAGAAGAGCAGGGTCATACCGAGCAGATTTCTCCGCTGCCTGCGGACCAGCGACGGCGTGAGCACCGCCGAATGAAACCGCAGCAGCGCCGCCGCGGAAATCCCGCTCATCAGGAACGGCAGCAGGTTCAGGTAGCAGCCGAAGAACGGCAGGCAGAGCGGCAGGCGCAAGAGGTCGTCCGGCCTCGACAGGTCCCGAATCCACAGGAACGGCACCCGGTAGAGGTCGAAATTCTCCGCCAGCATGTCGAAGACGGCGATGAAGACGGGGAACTGGATCAGGAAGCCGACGAGGCTCTTCACGGTATACATCGGGTGGACGCCCTGCTCGCGGTACAGGGCCAGCGTGCGCCGCGTCCGCTCTTCGCCCTTGTAGGCGGCGTTGATGGTCTCGATCCCCGGCTGGAGCCGCGACTGCGTGGCGTTGACTTGGTCCTGTAGGCGGTGAGCGACGGCCGCCAGCGGCACTAGCGCGATCTTGACCGACACCGCGAGCGCCACGATCGCGACGCCGGCATTTCCGGTCAGCGCGATCAAGGAGTGGAGCAGGTGCAAGAGCGCCAGGCTCAGCGCGCGCAGCCAAGACCAGAGCCCGGCGAAGAGGAGGCGTCCCAGATCCGGGTCCGCCCGAGTCAGGGCCTTGTACTCGACCGGCCCCGAATAGAACACGTAGCTCCAGGAAACTATGTCCTGCTCGGCCGCAACCAGCGCTAGGCCGCCTTCGGGCCGTGACATCAGCGCGCTGGCCCTGTCCGGACGCACGACGACGGTCCAGAATCTGCTCCGAAATCCCACCCAGTCACCCGAGCCGAGAGACGTGGAGACGTTGCCCGCGTCCCCGGGGACGCGAACGCCGCCCGCTCCGAGTATCACCCGTTCGACACGGTCGAGTTTCGCCGTGAAGCCCGCTGCGGGCTCCGGGAGCAATCCGCGGCCTGCCTCGAGATCCAGCTCGAGCCGCCGGCCCGTCGCGAACGCGGCGGCGTTCGGTCCCAGCAATCGCGCCGCCATCACGACCACGTAGCCGGTCTTGGAGACTTCGAACCTCTTCTCGAGCGTGACGCCCTCGCCCAACGGGGCTGACTGGAAGGTCACGATGCGGCTTCGCGGGTCCTCCGTCTCGGTCGCGGTGAAGCGCTGGCTCCGGAGATCCACGACTGCCGCCCCATCGCGAAACGTCAGCGGCGACTGCGGCGCATCATCCGTCCCGGTGAAACGGAGCGATGTCCCAGATCCCGCGTCGGCCTGCGCGCAGGACGGATGGCACGCGCGCCACGTCACCGGGCTCGCGCCGTCGAGGGAGAAGACGAGATCGAGGCGATCGGTCGCGATACGGACACGGTCCGCACCCGAGTTCTCCGCCGAAACCGGAAGCGCGCTCGCGCACAGCCCGATGAGGACCGCCAGGAAGAGTCGCGTCGACCGCCCCGGCGCTATCGGTAAAACCGCCGCATCTCCTGCAGGGCCGCCGGCAGGTTCTCCTGCGGCAGCTTCGGGTTCTGCAGCAGGCGATAGTCCTTGTCGCGTACCTCGTAGCCGTTCGGGCGGATGATCGTGACCCGTTCGGGCTCGATCAGGGCGAAGTCGAGATGGCTGGCGCCGATGAGCCAGGTCCATTCGGCGTCTGAGAAGAGGCTGTGGCCGCTGGCGTAGTCGGAGGGCGGATTGGAGCAGCCGAAGACCCCGGTCAGCAGCGTCGGCGCCAGGTCGTTGTGGGACGTCCTGCGCGTGACGCGGCCCGCAGACTTGCCGGGCCAGCGCAGCAGAAGCGGCGTATGCAGCTGGAGCTCGCTGTACGCCGTGCCGTGTCCCGTGAAGCCCAATCCGTTCTCGTCGAATTCCATGCCGTGATCGGAGGTGATGACGATCACGGTGCGATCGAGCAGCTTGCGCCGCTCCAGGTCATCGAGCACCGCCCCGACCAGGGAATCGACGAAGTGTACAGCGGTCAGGTAGCGGACGTGCCGGCGAACCCACTCGGACGCGCCCGGCGGAATCGGAGCCGCGAGTGGGTAGTCGGTGGGCGGCTCGAACGCCACTACCGAATCGTAGTAGAGGAAGCCGAAAAATGGGCGCGACGGGTCCCGCTGGTCGAGCCAGCGGTACCACTCATCGGTCAAGGCCCGATCTTTCGCGCCTGACCCGGGCACCGACGTCACGGTTTCCTGGCGCAGGTCTGGTATGCGGGCCAGCGCGGTCCGATCGAGCCCCACGACCCTGCTGTACACGGGCGAGCTCGCGAAGATTCCGAGCTGGTAGCGGTATTGCCTGAACAGGTCCATCAGCACCGGCGGCCGGGCTAGCTCGACGAAGGCGTCCCGGTAGGTCGCGGGAAGGCTGTAGAAGAGAGAGAACATGCCGGCCCGCGAGGCGTTTCCGCCGCTGTAGTGCGCGTCGAACTGGATCGATTGCCGCGCGAACCGGACGAGGTTCGGCGCGAGCCCCGGCTCGAGCGCGTCGTAGCGCATGGCGTCGATCACCACGAGCAGCACGTTGAGCACCGGCTGCGGGGGATCGCACGTGAGCGGGGCGAGGGGATAGTGCAGCTCGCCGTCGGGCGGCCGGCCCAGGGCGGCGACTTGCCTGTTCTGGCGGGCCCTCGACTCGTCCACGAGCCCGAGTCTCGCCAAGCGTCTCGAGTCCTGGAGCGGGAAGTAGAGCGGGAGGTATCGCGTGAACGCGGTCACCGGCACAAAGCTGTGAGCCTCGGCCCACGCGTGGATGAGATGGCTCGACACGAGGCAGATTCCGAGGATCACCGCGAGGAGCCGCCCGTAGCGATGTCTCGGCGGTCCGACGCTGCGCTTCCAGACCCAGGCCGCCAGCATCGCTTCGAAGGCCGCGCCCAGGAGGAAGTAGAGGGCGAGGAACGCCCAGGTCAGCGGCGCCAGCATGATGAAGGTCAGGACGCCCAGGTGGTAGCGGTTTTCCGCGAAGACCAGGCTGTCGAGGAGCAGGAAGCTGGCCACGACGCTGACAAGGAGGACGCCCACGGGCAGGATGAGACCCGGACGCGGGACCAGCAAGATCACGGGCACGAGCAGGAGAAACGGGAGATAGGCGAGCGCGGTCATCTGCCCCACGTAGGCGAGGATTGCGTACACCCAGGCGACCGATGGCTTCAGGGCGGAGTAGTACCAGAGATAGCGCAGGCCGATCACGCCGAGGAGCGCGGCGTTGGCGACGGCAAACCAGCTCGCCCAGCGGAAGAGCCTCCGGCGCGGATTCACCGCGCTCGCCCCGCCCCCGGCGAAGCGGCCGGCAGGGTACCGGATGCGGCGGCGCCCGCGCGCTCGTCCGCGATGCGGGCGATCTCGCGCGCCCCCGCCTCGACGCTCCGGCCCACGTTGAACGTCCACGCGTCCCGAAGCCCGGCCATGCGCTGGCGGAAGTCGCCTGCGTCGCGAAGCAGCTCGGCCACGCTCTGCGGCGCGTCGGCCACCCTGTCGGGCGAGAGGATGGATCCGAGATCCCTGCGGATGCGCATCTCTATCGGTTCGATGCCGAGCTCAGCGTAGCGTGGGTTCCGCACGCGGGGAGGCACGTCCACGAACAGCACGGGCTTGCCCAGGCCCAACGCGTATTCGATCGCCATTGCGGACCAATCGCAGATGAGCAGGTCGGACTCCAGCAGCGAGGCGCTCTCGTCCATCCGGTCCACGTGCCGGAAGCGCGGGTTCGACCCGAACCGCGCGACCAGGCGGTCCACCAGGCGCGGCGCGAGCCTCGCCGTCTGGTAGTGGGGACGCATGATCACGCGCATGCCGGCGTCCAGCAAGGTGGCGATCAAGGGCTCGCCGCAGGCGGGCAGGATCGATTGCTCTCCCCACGTCGGCGCGAGCAGCACCGTCGGCGGGCTCGCCGGCTCGTGCGCGTGGGCTGCGGCGACCTCGATGAGCCGCTCGAGGCGTGGATAGCCGTAGGGGAAAATGTGCTTGGCAGGCAGGCCTTTCAGCTCTTCACGCCGGCGGAGTTCCGCGACGTGATGGGGCCCCGTGCACAGGAGCGTGTCGTAGTGATCGTACGAGTTCTCGTGGTCCACCATGTGGGTGCTGCCCATGCTGTGGAACACGTAGGCGTAGTGCACGGGATGAATCGACCGCTTGAGATGAAAGTTTCCCAGGTCCAGCATCGTCAGGACCATGACGTCGGCCCTGAGCGTCTGGAAGAGTAAGGTGCAAACGACGCCCGCGCGGATGCGGAATGCGTGCACGCCGGGGCGGGGCGGGGACGGCAGGGGAGCGGCAGGGTCGGAGGTGACGTGGCAGACGGTCCGGGACAGCCGGTCGACGAGGAAGTCGATGAGCGGCTGGAGGTGATGCCAGTCCTGGCTGGTCTCCGAGTAGAAGACGATGTTGCGGTCCCGCGCGGCGAGCTTCTGGAAGCGCCGGTAGCTCTGCCAATCCTGCCAGAGCTTCATTGGGGGGACAGGCGCGTTACTCGCCCGTCGCGGGTGGGCCTTTCACCTCTCCCGGCTGAACGTCACGTCCCTTGCCGCGAAACAGGCCGACGACCCGGTACCAGAACATCTTGAGCGCCAGCGCGACGGCCGCGAACAGGCCGATCACGGCCGAGACGAGCATGCTGCCGGTGCCCGGGTCGAGATAGGCGTGCGCGGGAGACGCGATCAACAAGCAGGCCGCGAGGACGAAGGCGACCCGAAGAGCCGGACGGATCATCATTTTTCGGATCCCACGATTGACTGAAGTATCAAAATCGCCTCCTGAAATCAAGATTCGCGTGAGCCCGGACGGCTGCTCACACTCGAAACGTGTAGGTTCGGCCGGGCTCCCGCTCGATGTCGGGGGGAAAGTTCTTCCGCTTGTCGGCATAGTAGCGCTCGCGATGATCGCCGGCCGACGCGCGGTTGTAGGTGATGTAGAGCACGCGGCGGGGCTCGACCGTCAGATTCGGGCCCGAGGCGTGCGGCGTGTAGGAGTCGAAGAATACGGCGTCGCCGGCCCGGGTCGGCACGGGCCGCCCGCCGAGGCGCCGCATGTCGTCGTCGGCCAGCGGCTTCCACTCGTCGCCGAGCAGGCCGCGCGTGTGCTGGCCGGCGCACAGCTCGAGGCAGCCGTTTTCCTCCGACGTGGAATCGAGGCTGACCATCGCGGTGATGAACAGGTCGGCGTAGACGCTCCAGCCGGCCTGCTGGTCCTGGTGGGGCTTGAACCCGCCGCCGCCGGGCAGCTTGAAGTTGATCTTGTCCTTGAAGAGCACGGCCGGCTCGCCGAAGAGCCGGGACGCGAAGCCGCGCAGCTTGTCCCCGTCGCACAGCGCGGCGAAGCCGGCATGGAACGGGCAGAAGTTCTCGATCCGCTGGAGAATCCGCTCCTCCGGGCGCAGCACGCTCGGCTCGAAGTACATCCAGCATCGCCCGGGCTCTTCGGGCTGCCGCTGCAGCTCGTCGGTCCACGCCGAGATCCGCCGCATCTCTTCCCCGTCGAAGAGCTGCGGAACCACCACGAACCCGTCACGCTCGAATGTCCCGACCTGCGACGCCACCAGCACCTCCGAATCGGGTTGTGGTCCACCTTCCGATCCTACGCCTCGCGCGCATGGTGCCAGAGTCCGCGCAAGAGGTCAAACTGGAACGCTCGCGCCGGCCGTGAAGGCACAATTTTTATGGACACCGGGTCCCGCCGGTGCGACCCTTGCGCAATGCCGGATTCGACCCTGACCGCCATTATCCTGGCCGCGGGCGTGGCCCGCAGGCTGGCACCCCTGACCGACCGCACGCAGAAATCGCTCCTTCACGTCGGCGGCCGCGCGATCCTCGCGTGGATGCTGGAAGCGCTCCACGCGGCCGGCGTGCGACAGGTCGTGATCGTCGTCGGGCATTATGCAGACCAGGTGGCGGCGCTTGTGGCGGCCGCCCCGCCCGGGATGACGGTCCGGACCATCCAGAATCCGGACTACCAGAAGGGCTCCTCGCTGTCGCTGTATTGCGCGCGCGACGTCATCGTGCAGGGGCCGACGCTCATCATGGACGCGGACGTCGTCTTCCCGAAGGAGTTCCTGCGCCGGCTCGTGGCTGGGCCGGCCGCGAACGCGTTCCTGATCGATCGCGGTTTCGCCGATACGGGCGAGGAAGTGAAGTTCTACATCCAGAACGACCGTGTCATCGCCCTCGGCAAGAAGGTGGTGCCGAAAGCGTGGGACCGCGTCGGGGAAGGCATCGGCTTCTTCAAGTGCGGAGCCGAGGCTGGGCCCGACCTGGTGCGCCTGCTCGAGCAGGTGATCGAGGCGAGCGACGGGCTCTGCGAATACGAAGACGCCCTCCATCTCCTCGTCAGCCGGCACCCCGTGGGGGCGGTGGACGTGACCGGGCTGCCCTGGACGGAGGTCGATTTCGCCGAGGATCTGCGCCGGGCCCAGACTGACGTCTTCCCTGAGATCGTCCGGCTCGACAGCGCCTGATCCGGGCGCGCCGCCCGAGCGCCGGCGGCGTCACGCCAGGACGGCGACCTTCTTCCGGTCGATGAGGGCGAAGTCGATCGCCGCGCCGAGCCCGGGCCCGTCGAAGGCGTGGACCAGTCCCCGCTTGTCGACCTCGATATCCTGGGCCAGGCCGTACTTCTGGGCCCCGGCCGGCAGCAGCACCTCGAAGAATTCGCAGTTCCGGATCGCCATCGTCACGTGGAGATTCGCCACGTTGTTGAGCGAGTTGCCGCCGTGGTGGATCTCGAAGTTCATGTGGAAGGCCTCGGCCAGGTGCGCCGCCTTGACGAGGGCCGTGATGCCGCCCTTGACGGCAACGTCTCCGCGGAGATAGTCCGTCGCCTGGTGGACGAGCCAGGGCGCATAGGCGGTCAACCCGCCCGGCGAGTACTCGGTGGCGAGGATGGGGATGGACAGGTGCTGCTTGAGCTTGACATAGCTCAGCAGGTCGTCGTCGGCCAGCGGATCCTCGTACCAGTAGAAGCCCAGCTCCTCGACGACCTTGCCCACGCGGAGCGCTTCCGGATACTGGTACGCCCACGTCGAGTCGAGCATCACCGTGAAGCCGTCGCCCACCGCCTTCCGGACGGCGCGGCAGACCTCGGCGTCGACGACAGGGTCGGTGGGAGGGTGAATCTTATAGGCCGTCCAGCCCTCCGCCTTGAAGCGCGCCGCTTCCTCCGCGTATGCCACCTTGGCAGGCAGCACGGCCGAGCTGGCGTAGGCCGGGGCGCTCTCGCGGTACGAGCCGAGGAGCCGGTGGATGGGCAGCCCCGCCGCCTTGCCCGCGATGTCCCAGAGCGCCACGTCCATGGCGCCGATCGCCCGGTACGTCGTCTGGCGGCTCTTGTGCCACATCGCCTGGTACAGGCGCTCGCGCGCGAGCGGGTCCTGGCCCATCACGAGCGGCTTCAGGTACTGGATGAGCGATTGCCCGTCCATGTGGGCGCCGCGCATGGCCGAGCCGAGGAACGCGTGTCCGCGGATTCCGTCGTCGGTTTCGATCGTCAGGAGGCCCAGCTGGCTCGCGCCGCTGAAGGTGCCGGTGTGCCGGCCGTACTGGGTCGCCGGGATGCCGTCCCAGGCGAAGAGCGTCAGGTGGACGTCGGTGATTTTCATCGTGTGCGCCCCTTTCGGCCAGGACGTGTCCGCCGCCGCGCGCGAGGCGTGACCGACGGCTCTGAGTCCGTGACGGCGATCGCGGAGATCTCGATCTTGCAATTGGCGTGCGTCGCCAGCCGCGACACCTCGACCGTGGTCGTCGTCGGCAGGTGACCGTCGAGGTACTCGGCCCACACCCGGTTGAGATCGTCCTGCTCGCTGACGTCGGTGAGATACCGCGTCGCCGACACGACATCCTTCATCGTGCAGCCGGCAGCGGCGAGGGTCTTCCTGAGATTCTCCATCGCGAGCACGGCCTGCTCGCGCATGGTCCGCGGCAGGTCGAACTCGTCCTCGCGATGCGGATGGCTGTGGTACACCGCCGCCGCCGTCACGCCCGAGAGAAAGAGCAGCGAGCCTCGGCGGACGAGGAGCGCCGGCGCGTAGGGCATCATCACGTCACGACGACGATCGGCGTGGTGGACCGGGCGGACGTCCTTGGCCATGGTCCCGGCATGATTCACTCTCCGGGCCTTCACGTCAAGCGGCTCAGAGCCCCACGCGGAACCTTGACACGCCGGGTCGGGTTTGCTAGAAACAAGGCCCGTTTCGAGTTGACCGCGGTCCATTCCCGGACCACTTGAGGAAGGATTCGATGAAGACATTCCTGCGGGCATTCGTGTGCGAGACGGTCTTCGCCCTCGATCACGGCGAGAAGCTGGCCGACGGGCCGCCCGGCGTCATCCAGACCGACGAGCGAGTGATTGAAGCCTATTTTGGCCGCTAGCGCCGCGTTGGCACTCTACCTCGGCTGGCGCTCGTGGAGCTGGCCGTTGATTCACGACGCCCCGCTCATGCACTACATCGCGTGGCTCATCACGCAGGGCGCGGTTCCCTATCGCGATATCTTCGACATGAACGTGCCCGGCGTCTACCTCCTGCACCTGGGCGTGATCACGCTGCTCGGAGAGGGCGACCGAGCCTGGCGCATCGTCGATCTCACCTGGCTCGGCCTGACGGCGGCGGCGCTCTTCGGTTTCTCGCGGCGCATGGGCGATGCGTGGAGCGGCTCCGGCGCGGCCCTTCTCTTCGTCCTCTATCACCTCTCAGGCGGGGCGTGGCGGGCGGGCCAGCGCGACTTTCTCCTGGCGCTCTTTCTCGTGCTGGCCGCGTGGGGCGCGGCGCGGGCGTGGGAGTCGGGAGGCGCCCGCGTGCCCCTCATCTGGGGAGGGCTCGCCGCGGGCGCGGGAGTCATGATCAAGCCGCAGGCCGCGCTCTTCTGGCTTGCCTGCGCGGCCGTCGCCCTCTGGGGCGGGCGGCGCGGCGGCGCGCTGCGCGCGCTCGCGCTCTGGTGCGCGGCCGGGCTCGCTGTCCCGGCGGCCATCATGGGCTGGCTCGCCTGGCGCGGCGGCGTCGAAGCCTTCGTTGCCATCGCCACGGGCTACGTGCTGCCGCTCTACAGCCGCGTCGGGCGCGTCTCGGTATGGGACGGGCTCCGCTGGCACGTCTATGGCTGGCAGATCTGGGGCTGCCTGATCCTCCTCGCCATCCTCGGGATGTTCACCCGGATCGAGAGGCCGTACGGGGTCAGGCGCTGGCTCGCGCTGGCCGGCGCCGCCTATGGACTTTTTCACTTCGCGGTTCAGGGGAAGGGATGGGAATACCACTTCTACCCGCTGGCGGTCTTTCTTTGCGCGCTCGCGTCGGCCCCGCTTGCCGCGCAGGTGAAGACGTCATGGCGCGCGAGTCCGGCGCTCGCTCTCTCCCGCGCGCTGGCTCTGGCCATGCTCGTCGTCGCCGTAGGTCTCCTCGGCGTCAAGGGCGTGGAGGCCGCCGACGCCCGCTGGATAGCCGAGAAGGAGGCCCGCGTCTCAGCGCTGGCTCGCGATCTCGCCGGCCTCGTGCCCCATGGCGCCTCCGTGCAGGTCATGGACGTGACCGAGGGCGGCATTCACGCGCTCCTGCGCCTCCATGTTCGGCAGCCCACGCGCTTTCTCTACGACTTCCACTTCTTCCACGACGAAGGCGACCCTCGCATCCAGGCTCTCCGCGCCGAGTTCGCAGGCGATCTCGAGCGGGAGCGCCCGGCCGCCGTCGTGGTCTTCCGCGACACCTGGCGGCGCCAGGGCTATGACCGGCTGAAGGACTTCCCGGTGGTTGACCGGTTCCTGGAGCGCGATTATACGCAGGCCGTCGAAGGCGACGGCTACCGGATCTATGCGAAGCGGGCCCGTTCTTAGCGTCATCCGCGCGTACGAGGACAGGATAGTCCGCGGCTACTGCTGGGGACGCTTCTGGATCCTCCGCCAGCGCTTTCTCGACGAGATAGGCCAGTACCTGCCAGAGCGCGGACGCGTGCTCGATTTGGGCTGCGGTTTCGGCCTCTTCTCGCTCTACTACGCGAGCATCCATCCGGGGCTTCGCGTCGAAGGCCTCGACCGGAATCCGCGCCGGATCGCGATGGCGCGGGCGGCGGCGCGCAAGCTCGGCCTGGAGAACGTCGCGTACGAGGTTGGCGACGTGATGGACTTCAAGGGAAACGAGACGTTCGACGCGGCCTACATGCTCGACATCATCCACCACATTCCGGAAGCGGCGGTGCGCCCTTTGCTCGAACAGGTGCGCAAGATCCTTCCGGCGGGCGGTCGGCTTCTCATCAAAGACGTGGATCGCCGACCATTTTTCAAGCGCTGGTTCACGCACGCCCTCGACAAGGTCATGGATCCGGGCACTCCCGTGCGCTACTGGGAGGCCGACGACCTGGCCCGGCTTCTCCACGACATCGGCTTCACGGTCCACCGCCACCTCATGGTCGACATCCTGCCGTACCCGCACATCCTGTACGTCTGCGAGCGGCGGCCGTGACGCCCACGCTCTTGCGCGCCGAGGGGCTGACGGGGGCGGCCCTGCTGGCCGATCCCGACGTCAAACGTCTTTACCTTGGCGGCTGATTTCTGTATGGTGTAGCGGGTTCAAAAGGGGGAAGACACTCGAATGGATCGGTTCTTGCGGCCCAGCGGGGCCGCCTATCTCGTCGTCGCGGTAGTCTTCATCGGATTGCTGGCTGGTCTTCCGAGCTGGGCAGCCAAGAATTCCACCCATTCGACCCACGGCGCGTCGGCCCCGGCCGAAGCGCCGTCCAAGGGGCCCGCGATCGATCACGCGGCTGGCGGCCACACCGCCAGCGCGCACCACGAAGTCCTCGAGCGCGGCAAGCACATGTACGTGCAGTATTGCCTCTCCTGCCACGGCGACACCGGCAAGGGTGACGGGCCGGGTGGCGCCAACCTGACCATCAAGCCCCAGGACCTCTCCGTGGGGGCCGTGATGAACCCGCTGCCCGACGCATTCCTCCACAGGGTGATCGCCGACGGCCCGCAGTCCGTCGGACTCTCGTCCCTGATGCCGCCCTTCAAGCCCCAGCTCGGCGACCGGCAGATCAACGAGATCATCGTGTACGTCCGGACGCTGGCGCAGCCCGCCTACGATCCCGCCAACGTGCTGCCCGTCTCGGCCACGCGCGAGGGGCCGGTGCAGCCGATTTTCTTCAGCCACGTCATCCACACGGGCTCGTATCAGATCGGCTGCCAGTACTGCCACGCCGGCGCCCGCCGCAGCAGCGACGCGGGGCTTCCCTCGGTGGAGAAGTGCATGGGTTGCCACAAGATCGTGGCCGCGCAGGGCAATGCGCAGGTCCAGAAACTGCACGGCTACTGGGACAAGCAGCAGCCCATCCCGTGGATCCGCATCTTCAAGATTCCCGAGTACGCGCAGTTCCCGCACAAGAACCACATCCAGGCCGGGCTCGTGTGCCAGACCTGCCACGGGCGCATCGAAGCGATGGAACAGGTGTACGCGAAGACCGGGCAGAACCCCGTGAACGATCTCATGAACCTCGCGGCGATGCCCGCGCCGGGGCCCAAGCTCACGATGGGCTGGTGCGTCGAGTGTCACCGCGCGGTCAACGAGAAGGGCGTGCAGGCGGTGCAGCCGTCGTCCGTGGCCTTGGGGGCGGGGCCGCGGCCCGCCACGGCGGACGACACCAAGAAGCGCAACGCGCCGCTGGAGTGCGTCGCCTGCCATCATTGATCCTCAACATGCTTTTCGCATGTTGACCGTGGGCGAGACGGTTAGCGCTACCCGCTTCCTGTAAGCAACGCCTCCCCCCATTTGTTTGGTCGTGTACGATGTCCGTCATGTCTCCGCGCGCGTTCCGGTTCGTGCAGGTGGACGTGTTCACCGACCGCGTGTTCGGCGGCAACCCTCTCGCGGTTTTCCTGGATGGCCGCGGACTTGACGACGCGGTCATGCAGCAGATCGCCCGCGAGATGAACCTCTCGGAGTCGGTCTTTCTCTTCCCTCCCTCGCGCCCGGATTGTGTCGCCGCGCTCCGGATCTTTACGCCCGCGCGCGAGCTGCCCTTCGCGGGACATCCGACCATCGGCACGGCGTGGGTGCTGGCCGCGCACGGGATGGCTCCCCCGGGCTCGGCGCGTTTCGTCCTCGAGGAGAAGATCGGGCCGGTTCCGGTCGAGCTCGAAGGCAGCCTGTCGCGACCGGCCTTCGTCTGGATGGAGCACGGGCCCGCGACTTTCGAGCCCGCGCTCGAGAATCGGGACGCCGTGGCGCGGTCGCTCGGCCTCACCGAAGCCGACCTCCGGCCCGGCGCGCCCATCCAGTGCGGGTCGACCGGCAATCCGTTTCTCTTCGTGCCGCTCCGCGATCGGTCGACGGTGGACCGCGCCGCGCTCGACGCGCGCCTGATCCTCGAGGTCATGGGCGACGGGCCGAGCGTCGGGGTTTTCGTCTTCTCTCCGGACCCTGATCCGGTGGCAGGCTGCGTCTACGCGCGGATGTTCGCTGCCCACACCTCCGGCGTTCCCGAGGATCCCGCGACGGGCTCGGCCAGCGGGCCGTTGGGCGCCTACCTCGTACTGACGGGTCTCGTGCGGAGAGCCCCCGTCGTGGAGATCGTGAGCGAGCAGGGGACGAAGATGGGCCGCCAGAGCTTCCTCCACATACGCCTGGCAATGGAGGGCGAGCGGATCACCGGCATCCGCGTCGGCGGAAGCGTGGTGCCGGTGCTGGACGGAGAGCTGCGGCTCTAGCCCCAGATCTAGCTGAGAATCGCGGTGAGGCTGCGGAGATCGGGGCAGCCGTCGAGGCTCTCGATCATCTGGCGGATGGACTCGACGCGATCCTTCGGCAGGACGATGCCCGCGCAGTCCCTGAACTTTTCCCTCAACTGATCGAGCGACAGCGGCGAGCCGGGATGCCCGGGCACCGGTCTCGGCGCGATGGCGACCTCGCGCCCGTCGCGAAGTTTCAGTGTCACCCGAGTCCACATGTGCTGATCGCCCTCACCCGGAATCTCCGGGTCCACGACCACGCTGACCCGCTGCATCAGGGCCCTGATCGCCGGATCGTCCGTTTTCCCGTCACTGAAGGTCGCGATGCCGACGCGTCCCTCGCAGAGCGCCGCGGCGACCGAGAACTCACCGGAGAACTTGGCTTCGAGCCCGTTCCGCGGGTTGGAGTGGATGAGGATGCGCGGCACGGACGCGCCGACACCTACCGTGACGCGCTCCACGTGCTCGGGCGCGATGTCGTGCGCGCGCCTGAGCTCGAGCGCGCTGTCGATGATCGAATGCGTGCAGGCGCAGGACGGGTAGGGCTTGACGGCCACCCCTGACGCGAGGATCTTCCACGGCGCGCCCAGCGTCTCGAGGGCCCGCTCTTCGCGTTTTCCCGCGCCGAGCACGGCGAAATAGCCCTGCGGCCCCTCGAGCGCCTGCTCGGAAGCGGTGAATCCCTCCCGGGCGAGCAGCGCGGACAGGACGCCGCTCCGCGCCGCGTGACCGGCGTGGAAGGGTTTGGTCATCGTGCCGAAGTTTTCCTTGAGCCCGGAGGCCTGGCTGGCGGCGATGGCGAGAGCCGTCCGGATCTGCGCCGAGTCGAGACCGAGCAGGCGCGCGGCAGCCGCCGCGGCGCCCATGGTGCCGAGCGTGCCCGTGGCGTGAAAGCCCTTGTGGTAGTGGGCCGGGTTCAGCACCTCGGCCAGCGTGGTCTCGACCTCGAAGCCCAGCAGGAATGCGTGAACCAGCGCGCGGCCGTCGGCCAGCGCCAGCTCGCCCGCCGCGAGCCCAGAGGCCAGCACGGGCGCCGTGGGATGGCCCATCAAGGTGAAGTTGGTGTCGTCGAAATCGAGCGCGTGGGCCGCGGTCCCGTTGGCGAGCGCGGCCCAGACGGCGCCGGTACGAAGCCGCGCGCCCACGACGGTGGCGAGCGGCGCGCCGCCCTCCGCCCGGGCGACCTCGCAGATGATGCGGGCCGCCGGCTCGGTCGAGCCGGCCAGCATCACGCCGAGGCAATCGAGAATGGCCCGGCGCGCGGCATCCACGGCCTCGGCCGGGCAGTCCTCCCAGCGGCTCTTGGCGACGAACTCGGCGATCGCGGAGGTGGCGCGCACGGGCCGAGCCTAACACAGGTCTGCTATCATCGGCCGATGACGATCGCCCGGCGCTTCGCGCTCCTTGCCGCGCTGCTGCTGGCGCTGCTGCCGGTTCATGCGCGCGCGCAGATCTTCATCGCCTCGCGCCCGGATCCGCCCTTCGAGGTCGGCCCTCTGACGATCCGTGCGACGGTGACGCCGTCGCTCACGCCGGTGGACGTGGAGGTGCGCTGGGGCCTCGACGTCCCGACCGACAAGAGCCGTGTCGGAATCGAGCAGGACATCTTCCTCCTCTGGCCAGGCGAGGTGACGAGTCCGCTCGGTCAGCGGACGAAGGACGACGCGCTCGCCCGGTACGTCGAGGCGCGGGGATTCACTGTGCTGAACTCCGGCCGCATGCCGCTCTACGCCCAGAACCTCTACGCCGAGGGCGTCGAGGCTTCGCCCAAGCCCGTCGGCGAGGCGCCCTACGTCGTCTTCGTCCAGGACAGTCACGCGCTGGGTCTCAGCCGGCCGGGAACGTGGATCCGCATTCCCTGGACGCCCCAGATGGCGAATGCGAGCTTCATGATGAGCCTTCACATGCGCGTGGAAGGTGTCATCAAGCCGCGCCAGCTCCACTGGTTCGAGACCCTCTTCACGGGCGAGCGCCACGAGTTCTCGATGTCGTTTCACGAGGTAAGGGATCGCCCGATCTTTCCCATGTACGCCGAGCACCGGGACAGGGCCGTGCGGCTGGCCGACGCGCCCGCCGAGCTGGTGGTGCACTTCACGAACGCGGATCACCTGCGCATCGAGCAGGTCTATCCGCCGACGAGCCTGCGCCGGCTCAGCGAGACTCTCGAAAGTACGGAAGTCGTCTCGCTCTTCATGGGCTCGGCCGAGGGTGTCGTGCCGCAGCACGTCACCGTGCAGTTCGGATACTTTTCTCGGCTGCAGGGCGTGATGATCGTCCTGATCCCGCTCCTCCTGCTGGCGGCCGGTCCCGCGCTGGGGCCCGCGATCGGACGCGCGATGCCGGGGCTCGTGGCGCGGGTGCGGGCGCGGCTGCACCTTGGCGCATCGGGGGCTCCCCCGAGGGGGAGGGGTGTGGTGTTGGGGTCCGAGACGCTCGACCGCATCGCGCCGGGCAAGACTACACGCGAGGACGTCCTCCGGTTGTGCGGCGCCGACGTCGAGGAGGAGCGACGGCTCGAGCAGCCGGATCACATCGCGCTCGTGTATCGCGGCTGGCGCGCCGTGCCCGTGACACGCCGGCGCATGCGATGGGTTGCCACCGTCGAGGCGTGGGAGGTCATGGTTCAGGAGGCGCGCATCGAGCTCGAGCGAGATGTCGTCAAGGACGTCCAGGTGCGCATCCGGAGAAGCCGCGGAGCGGAGCCCGAGCCGCCGGCCTGAATGGAGCACCGCTCGCCTACATGGATTCCGGCTGTAATAGTGTCCGATCCCGAGCAATACCCCGGCGTCCCGGGCGAGGAGACTTGGACGCTGGTCCCGTCTCCGTAAACGACTGATTCCGAAGGGCGCGAGCATTCGACGATCGCGGCTTGACCCGACGACCTTCCGAGGACTACACTCCCAAAACGTTCCGTGGCGGAGATGTGCCTATTGGGCTCGAGCAGGAGGCTCCGAAGTGACGTGTCCGCGCTGCCAGGCAAGTAGCCGCGAAGGCGCCCGGTTCTGCGAGCAGTGCGGCGCCCGCCTGGCGCGCGCCTGCCCGGGCTGCGGCGCCGAGGTGGCGGCCGAGGCGCGCTTCTGCGGCGGCTGCGGCGCGCCCCTGGCGGCCGGCGCTCCGGCGGCCGGCGGGCGCTTCGCCGATCCGCAGAGCTACACCCCGAAGCACCTCGCCGACAAGATCCTCACGACCCGCTCCCAGCTCGAGGGCGAGCGCAAGCTCGTCACCGTGCTGTTCGCCGACGTCAAGGGCTCGATGGAGCTCCTGGCCGATCGGGATCCGGAGGAAGCGCGCCGGATCCTCGACCCCGTTCTCGAGCGGATGATGGAGGCGATTCACCGCTACGAGGGCACCGTCAACCAGGTCATGGGCGACGGGATCATGGCGCTGTTCGGCGCCCCGGTCGCCCACGAGGACCACGCGGTGCGTGCGTGCCACGCGGCGCTGCGCATGCAGGAGACGGTCGGCTGGTACGCCGACGAGCTGCGCCGGAGCCAGGGCATCGACGTGCAGATCCGAGTCGGCCTCAACTCTGGCGAAGTCGTCGTTCGTGCGATCGACAGCGACCTGCACATGGACTACTCCGCGATCGGCCAGACTACGCACCTGGCGGCCCGGATGGAGCAGTTGGCGCGGCCGGGCACGGCGCTCATGACGAAGGACACGCTGCGGCTGGCCGAGGGTTACATTGAGGTCAAGCCGCTTGGGCCGGTGCCGGTCCGGGGACTCGCCGAGACGGTCGAGATCTTCGAGATCGTCCGCGCCGGGGCCGTCCGGTCGCGGCTCCAGGCGGCGGCGGCCCGGGGCCTCACGCCTTTCGTGGGGCGCGACGGTGAGCTGGGGCGGCTTCGCGAGATCCTCGAGAAGTCGCGGGCGGGGCAGGGGCAGATCGTCGCGGTGTCGGGCGAGCCCGGCGTCGGCAAGTCGCGCCTGTTCTGGGAGTTCACGCACTCGCATCGCACGCACGGCTGGCTCATCCTCGAGAGCTCGCCCGTGTCCTACGGGCGGATGACGTCGTACCTGCCCATCAGCGAGATGCTCAAGACCTACTTCGGCATCGAGGATCACGACGACCAGCGGCGCATCCGCGAGAAGGTCACGGGCAAGATCCTGACGCTCGACGACACCTTGCGCTCCACCATTCCAGTCTTCCTCGGGCTCCTCGACGTGCCCACGGACGAGGCCGGGCAGGAAACGGAGCCGCGCGAGCGCCGGCGCCGCACGCTCGACGCGCTCAAGCGCCTGTTCCTGCGCGAGAGCCAGGTGCAGCCGCTCCTCGTAATCTTCGAAAACCTCCACTGGCTGGACGGCGAGACGCAGGCCTTCCTCGACAGCCTGGTCGAGAGCCTTCCGGCCGCGCGCATGCTGCTGATGGTGAACTACCGGCCGGAGTACGCCCACGGCTGGGGCAGCAAGAGCTACTACACGCAGTTCCGCATCGATCCGCTGCAGCCCGAGAGCGCGGATGAGCTCCTTCAGGCCATCCTGGGCAGCGACGCCGCGCTGACGCCGCTCAAGGAGCTCCTGGTGACGCAGACCGAGGGCAACCCGTTCTTCCTCGAGGAGTGCGTCCAGTCCCTGGTCGAGACCGGCGCGCTCAGCGGCGATCGCGGGCAGTACCGGCTCGCCAGGTCCGTCGACACCCTGCAGATGCCGCCGACCGTGCAGGCGGTGCTGGCCTCGCGCATCGACCGCCTCGAGCCCGAGGACAAGCGGCTGCTCCAGGCCGCCTCGGTCATCGGCAAGGACGTGCCCTTCGCGCTTCTCGATGCCATCGCCGATCTGCCGGAGGAGACGCTGCGCAACGGGCTCATGCGCCTGCAGTCGGCCGAGTTCGTCTACGAGACGACGCTCTTCCCGGCGCTGGAGTTCACGTTCAAGCATGGGCTCACCCACGACGTGGCCTATGGCAGTCTGGTCAGCGGGCGACGGCGCTCGCTGCACGCTCGCGTCGTGGATGCGCTCGAGCGCCTGCACGGCGATCGCCTTGGCGAGCACGTCGAGCGCCTCGCCTATCATGCGGTCCGCGGGGAAGCGTGGGAGAAGGCGATCGTCTACCTCCGACAGGCCGGCGCGAAGGCCTCCTCGCGCGCCGGAAACCAGGAGGCCGTCGGGTTCCTCGAGCAGGCGCTCCAGGCGCTCGTGCACCTGCCCGAGGGGCACGCCAAGCTCGAGCAGGCCATAGACATCCGGCTCGAGCTGCGACCACCGCTGCTCCAGCTGGGCCGGCTGCGCGAGGTGCTCCAGCTCTCGAAGGAGGCCGAGGAGCTTGGCGCGGAGCTAGGCGACGAGTCGCGCCTGGCTCGCGTATACAGCTATCTCGTGAACTACCACTACCTGACCGGCGAGCCAGACCTTGCGATCGACTACGGCGAGCGGTGCCTGCGCATCGCCGACGCGACGCAGGACCTGGCGCTGCAGGCGCTCGCCCGCGGTTACCTCGGTCTCTCGTGGCACGTGCAGGGTCAGTACCGGCGCGCGGAGCTCATCCTTAGGCAAAACGTGGAGGCGCTGCAGGCGCAGGGGACCGTGGCCGACCAATCGGCCATCTCCTACGTCACGTCGAGCGGGTGGCTGGGCTTCACGCTGGCCGAGCTCGGCGACTTCCACGCGGCCGATGCCTGCGTGGACCAGGCGATGCGCGTGGCGGACGGCGCGGGCCACGTGTATGGGCAGACCATCGCGCGGACCCTGGCCGGGCTCGTGTGGCTGCGGCGGGGTCATTTGGACCGGGCGCTCGGCCTCCTGCAGCCGAGCCTCGAGGCGTGCCGCGAGAAGCACCTGGACGTCTGGCGCCCGCTTCCCTCCTCGCTGCTCGGGCTCGGGCTGGCGATGTCGGGACGGCTCGCCGAGGCGCAGCCGCTTCTCGAAGACGGCGTGCACCTGAGCGAGGTGCTCGGCGTCAACGCGCTCCTCGCGCTGTGGACGCTTCACTGGGCCGAGGGACTCATGATGGCCGGCGAGGGCGACCGGGCGCGGGCTATGGCGCAACACGCGCTCGATCTCGCCGTCGCGCACAAGGAGCGCGGGCACCAGGCCTGGGCGTGGCGCCTACTCGGCGACATCGCGTCGCGCGGCGGGGCGCCGGCGCTTGCCGAGGCCGAGCAGCACTATCGCCAAGCGCTCGCCATCGCCGAGGAGCTCCGCATGCAGCCCGTCATCGCCCACGTCAAGCTGGGGCTCGGACGGACGATGCGCCTCTCGGGCGACCGTGACGGCGCCGAAGAAAATCTCGTGACCGCGTTCCTGCTCTTCCGGGGCATGGACGTTCCCTACTGGGTCAAGAAATGCGGGGAGGAGATGATGAAGCTCGGAGAGATCTTCGTCGTCGCGCGATACAATCCGCAGCTCTACGACTACCTGCAGCGCGAGTTCAGCCACGAGGAGCGGATCCGCATCATCATGGACCGCCGCGTGGGCGAGCGACGCCAGCGCGGCGACACCCCGGCGAGCGATCGGCGGCAGGGCGACCGGCGCCACCATCACGAGGTGGACGCTCACCTGCGCGAGCGCGGCTTCGTGATCCTGCATCCGGGCAACGGACGCTCGTCATAGCTTTCGGCGTCCGGTAGAGCCCGGCACATCCCTGGAGGAGTACGGCATGGGCATTGCGCTGTCCGACGACATCAAGAGCCTCATCCGCGGCGCCAACTTCGCCCACCTCTCGACGCTCATGCCCGATGGCTCGCCGCAGGCCGCGCCCGTGTGGGTCGACCTCGAGGGCGACCGTATCCTCATCGCGACCGGCGAGGCATCGCTCAAGGCCAAGAACACGCGGAGAGATGGGCGCGTGGCGCTCTCGGTAGTCAGTTTCGACAATCCGTACGTCGAAGCCCAGATTCGCGGCCGGGTGGCCGAGCGATGGAAGGACGCCGACTTCAAGATCATGGACCGCATCTCGCGCAAGTACACGCGCAAGGAGTTTCCGATGCGGCAGAACCCCGAGCAGCGGGTGGTGCTGGTGATCGAGGTGGAGCGCGCGCGGTTCACCAAGCTGCCCTTCACGCACACGCCCGCCTGACATGCGCGCGGTATCCGTCGAGCTCAGGACCGACACGATCGATTCTGTCCTCGGTCCCATCGTGGTCGTCGTGGACGCGCGCGCGCTCTGCGCGCTCGATTTCGGCGACTGCGAGGAGCGGATGAAGGAGCTCCTCGCGCGCCGGTTCGACGATTTCGAGCTGCGGCACGAGGACAATCCCTTGGGCGTGAGCGACAAGGTGCGTGACTATCTGTCCGGCGACCTGCATTCGCTCGACGGCGTTCCGGTGGACCCGGGCGGCACGGAGTTCCAGCGCACGGTCTGGTCGGCGCTTCGGGCGATTCCGGTCGGCTCGACCCGCACGTATGGCCAGCTTGCCGCGTCGATCGGCCGGCCCACCGCGACCCGCGCGGTCGGGCTCGCCAACGGCCGCAACCCCGTGGCCATCGTCATCCCGTGTCACCGCGTGATCGGCAGCAATGCCGGGCTTACGGGCTATGGCGGCGGGCTCCCGCGCAAGCAGTGGCTCCTTCGCCACGAAGGCGCGCTCCTCTGAGCGGGACGGCTCGCTGGAGCCGTGATCCGTGAGCCGCCGCGTGGCCATCGGCGCGGTTCTTGTCGTAGGCCTCGCGCTCGCGTGGCCGGCGGCTCGCGTCTGGCAGGCCCGGGCCCAGGTCACCGGCTTGTGCGAGGAAGCGCTGGTGGGAGCGCAGGCCGTCGACTACGAGGCGAGAGCGAGGGCCAGCGGCCTCCTGGTCATGGCGTGGCAGGATCCGAAGCCCGGTCGCCCCGCCATCATTTCCGCCTCCGGCGGGCTCTTCTTCTTCCGCTGGGTCTGTGTGGTCGAGCACGCGGGTGGCAAGGTCACGGCCACGCGCACCTTCATTCTGGACTGACGGGGGCGCTCGTCGAGACCATGCTGAAGCAGGTCTAGTTGGCGCGCGAGCGCGCGATCCGCGCGCGAATCTCCTCGATCGAATCGCCACCGCCCGAAGCGGCCTTTAGCTGCAGCCCGGCGTCCGGCGTCTGCCCGGGGATCAGCGGCGGCGGAGACGATGTCGGCGTGACCGGCAGCCAGCCCTCGGAGCACTCCGAGACGTAGGGGTAGTAGCCCTGCGGGTTCCGACAATATGCCCAGTACTGCGCCTGCGCCGGAGCGTAGGCCGCGCTCTGGACGTAGCCCGGATAATCGTAGCCATAGGCGTAGCCCTGGTCGGGAGCGTACGCGGGACTCCCCGCGTAGAAGCCGGAGCCGAAGAAGCCTGGACCGAAGAAGAAGGGCTGCCGGAAGGACGGATGCCGGAAGAACGTATGCCTGACAAAGGACGGCGGCCTGTGGGCGGCCGGAAGGGGCGCGGCCACTACGCCGCGCATCGCTCCGGGTCTGCCGGCGCCTCCTTGAGTGACCGTCGGCTTGACTTGGGCTTGATGCGTCACTGGGGTCTGAGCCCCCGCGAGATTCGCGAGGAGTAGCGCAAGGACCGCCAGGAGCACCGCGATCGAGGTCTTCATGGTCGTCCCCCTTTGTCTCGGCCCTATGGTACTCCCGCCGGGGCGATGGGGAGAGTCAGCGTCACCCGGCAGCCGCGGTCGCTTCCGCCGACCGACTCGGCGGGCCCGATGCTGATGGCGCCGCGATGCACCTGGGCCACGCGGCCTGCGAGCGTCAGGCCGAGGCCGAAGCCGCTCGATGCCTCTCCCTGCGTCCGCGCCTTGTCGAGCCGGTAGAAGGGCGCCAGGACCCGCTCGCGCTCCGCCGCGGGTATGCCGTCACCCTGGTCGGTCACCGACAGGGCGACAGTGTCCCCGTGCCGCTCGGCCTGGAGCGTGATGGGCGGGGCGCCATACTTGGCCGCGTTGTCCACGAGGTTCCAGAGCGCGCGCCGGAGCAGCGCGCGATCCGCGGTGAGCTCGATCGCCGGACCGCCCGCGACCAGCACGGCGCCCGCCGACAGTCGCGGGTCGCCGCCGGCCCGCTCGGCGACATCCATGAGGATCTCGCGCGCGTCGGTCCGCGCGAGTCGAGGCGGAATGCCCGTCGCCTCGAGACGCGTCGCGGTGAGGACGTCCTCGATCAGGCGCTCCAGCTCGTCCAGGTCCGATTCGACGTCCTTGACCCGCGCGTCCGCGCCGCCCTCCAGCGGCAGCAGCTCGAGCGCCACGCGGATTCTCGTCAGCGGCGAGCGGAGCTCGTGCGAGACATTGGCCATCAGCTCCTTCTGGCCGGCGACCAGCCGCTCGATACGCTCGGCCATATCGTTGAAGGATCGCGTCAGCTCCGCGAGCTCTTCCGCTCCGCCCCGCTCGCTCGCCGGCACGCGGGCCGCGAGGTCTCCCGAGCCCAGCCGTCGCACGGCCCGGGTCAGGCTCTCGACGGGCCGCGAGATGCGGCGCGCGAGGAGGGCGGAGGCGACGCCGATGAGGGCGAGGACCAGGCTCAGGATCAGTGCCGGGCGCCCGAGGGCCGCCCACATGGGGCGCGGGTGGGCCGCGCTGACAACGGTGCCGATGACGATGCCGGTTCCCGGCTCGCGCAACGGGCCCATCGTCGACCAGTCCGGGCTCGAGTGGACGACGCGGCGGCCGGCCTGCGCCTGGCCGATCTCCTCGGCGGTGAAGGCGGGAGGCTCGGCCCCGGCGGATGCTAGAACGCGGCCGTCGAGATCGCGCACGACGAGATCGATGTCGAGCTCGTCGTGGAGCAGCTTCACGCGGCGCGCGAGCGCGGGCGGGTCGCCGAGCACTTCACCGACGAGCCGGCTCACGTGGCGGGAGGTGCGCCACGCCGACTCCTGCACGAAAGCGCTGCGCGTGGTGAAGGCGAACACGAGGCTTGCCGCGACCGCCACCACCACGAGCATGCCCAGGAAGTGGAGGTAGATCCGCGCGAAGAGGCGGCGCATCTCAGTCGGCCTCGCGCGCGAGCATGTAGCCGACGCCCCGCACGGTCTTGATGTATCGCGGCTCCTTGGGATCCGGCTCGAGCTTGGCGCGAAGCTTGGCGACGTGGACGTCGATCGAGCGGTCGAAGGGCTCGCTCTCGCCCTTGAGCGCGTCGAGGATCTGCTCGCGCGAGAGCACCCGCCCCGTCGCGCGCGCGAGCGTCGCGAGGAGCTCGAACTCGTGGTGCGTGAGCACGCGCCGCCTGCCGCCCACCGTCACCTCACGCGCCGCGAAGTCCAGCTCGAGCCGCCCGACGCGCAGCCGCGCCGGCGTCGCGGCGGGGCTCGCGCGCCGCAGCACCGCGCGGATCCGCGCCAGCAGCTCGCGGGGGTTGAAGGGCTTGGCGAGGTAGTCGTCCGCGCCGACTTCGAGGCCGACGACCTTGTCGACATCTTCGCCCTTGGCGGTGAGCATGATGACGGGCAGGCCCGACCACTCCGCCGTCGCGCGGATCTTGCGGCACACGTCGAGACCGTCCATGCCGGGCAGCATCAGGTCGAGCAGGACGACGTCGGGACGGCTCTTTCGGAGCGCCACGAGGCCGCGCGGCCCGTCGCCCGCGGTCGCGACGTCGATCTCGTGCTTGCCGAGGTACTCCGCCAGGAGGGCGCCCAGGCGGGCGTCGTCGTCGATGAGGAGGGCGGCCGTCCGATGCGCCATACGTCTACCGTATCACTCCCGCGGGTCAAGCCCGTGTGTGCCGCGTGTGAAGAAGTGTGAAGCCTCCGCGCCTTGCGCGGGGCCGCTCCTCCGGTTATTATCTAATTGGTTACTTGAGCCCAATGGCGACGCTGTCACTCCTTCGAACCCGCCAGCACCCGGTAGGGCGCCACCCGGCGCGCACCCGCGAGCGCATCCTCGCCGCCGCGCTCAGGGAATTCTCCGACAAGGGCTTCGCTGGCGCCCGCGTGGACCGCATCGCCCGCCGCGCGCGTATCAACAAGCGGATGCTCTACCACTACTTCGGGAACAAGGCGAGTCTCTTCCGCGAGATCCTCGCGCGCAAGGTGCGCGAGCGCTCCGCGTGGGCCGTGACGGCGCCGGCCGACGCCGCGGAGAGCCTGGCGTTCTGGTTCGAGTCCGCCTGCCGGGATCGCGACTGGGTGCGGCTCATGGAGTGGGAAGCGCTCGGCTTGACCAACGGCTCCGAGTGCGGGGACGTCGAGCGGCGCGCGGCCTTCAAGAAGGGCGTCGGGCAGGTGCGCGCGCGGCAGGCGGGCGGCCTGCTGCGGGCCGACGTCGATCCCGGCCACCTCCTGCTCGCGATGGTCGCGCTGACGACGTTTCCCGCGGCCTTTCCGCAGTTCACGCGCCTGCTGACCGGCCTCGGGCCGACGGACCGCGCCTTCGTGACCCATCACACCGCTTTTCTCCGGCAGCTGTCCGACGGGCTCAGGCCGGTGCGCCACCGCCAGGCAGCCGTGGCCCGCCGATGACACCCCGGCGCGCAGCGGCGCTCGCGATTTGCGTCTCGATGCTGTCGCTCGGCGCCTGCTCGCGGGGCGAAGGCGAGCAGTCCAAGGCCAAAGCCGCGCGGCCGGCCGTGCCCGTCACCGCGGCCGCCGTCGAGGCCCGCGACGTGCCCGTGCAGATCCAGGGCATCGGCAATGTCCAGCCCGCCGCGACCGTGTCCGTGTACTCGCTCCTCAGTGGGCAGATCTTCAAAGTTCATTTCGTCGAAGGGCAGGAGGTCAAGGCGGGCGAGCTCATCTTCACGATCGACCCGCGGCCTTTCGAGTCCGCGCTCCAACAGGCGCAGGCGACCATGGCCCAGCACCAGGCGGCGGTCGCTCAGGCCGAGGCGAACCTCGTGCGTGACCAGGCGCAGGAGGACAATGCCCGCGTGGAGGAAGAGCGCTACAAGAAGCTGGTCCAGGGCGGCTTGATCGCGCGCGAGCAGTACGACCAGATCCTCACGGCGCACAAATCGGCGCTGGCGACGCTGGAAGCCGACCGCGCCATGGTCTCGAACCAGAAGGCGCTGGTTCAGGCGGACGCCGCGGCCGTGGACAACGCGAAGGTCCAGCTGAGCTACACCGCGATCCGGGCGCCGATCGAGGGACGAACGGGCAACCTGCTCATTCACCAGGGCAACGTCGTCAAGGCGAATGACATCGGCAACCCGCTCGTGGTCATCAACCGCGTGCACCCGATCAACGTCGTGTTCGCCGTGCCCGAGCGTTTCCTCGACGACATCAAGGCTGCGCGGGCCCAGGGCCCGCTCGCCGTCGAGGCGACCCCGCAGGGGCGGACCGTCACGTCCCGCGGCACGCTCAGCTTCGTGAACAACACCGTGGATATGACGACAGGCACGATCCAGCTCAAGGCGAGCTTCGACAACGCGGACAACGCGCTCTGGCCCGGGCAGTTCGCCACCGTCACGCTGACGCTCCGCACCGAGTTCCGGGCCCTCGTGGTGCCCTCGCAGGCGATCCAGGCAGGCCAGCAGGGGCAGTACGTCTTCGTGGTGAAGCCGGACTCGACCGTGGAATCGCGGCCCGTCGTGGTGGCCTTCGCCAATGGGCCGAGCAGCATCATCCGCACGGGCGTCCAGGCGGGCGAGCGCGTGGTGACGGACGGGCAGTTGCGGCTGGTGCCCGGGACCCGCGTCGACGTCAAGCCGGCGGGCCCTGTGATTCCAGCGCCAGCGCCGACCACCAGCCCCGCGCCAGCGACAAAATGAATACCGATCTTTTCATTCGCCGCCCGGTCATGACGACGCTGCTCATGGCGGGTCTTCTCATCTTCGGCACGCTGGCGTACCGCCAGCTACCGGCGAGCGACCTGCCCAACGTGGACTTCCCCGTCATCCAGGTCGCCGCGAGCCTGCCGGGCGCGAGCCCGGAGACCATGGCCTCGGCCGTCGCGACGCCCCTCGAGCGGCAGTTCTCGACGATCGCCGGCATCGATTCGATGACGTCCACCAGCGCACTCGGCCTCACGCAGATCACGGTGGTCTTCACGCTCGACAGGAACATCGACGCCGCGGCCCAGGACATTCAGGCGGCGCTCGCGGCGGCCGCGCCGCTGCTGCCGCCGGGAATGCCGACGCCGCCGTCCTACAAGAAGGTCAACCCGGCCGATCAGCCGGTCCTGTACCTCTCGCTGAGCTCGCCGACGCTGCCGCTGTACACGGTGGACGAATACGCGCAGACCAATCTCGCGCAGCGGATCTCGACCATCAGCGGTGTCGCCCAGGTGCAGGTCTTCGGCTCGCAGAAGTACGCGGTCCGCGTCCAGCTCGACCCGCGAGCCATGGCGACGCTCGGCGTGGGCATCGACGAGGTCCAGAGCGCCATCGCCCAGTCCAATGTCAACCTGCCGACCGGGACCATTTACGGCCAGTACCAGTCGTTCAACGTCCAGGCGACGGGCCAGCTCACGAATGCGGCCGCCTACCGGCCGCTCATCGTGGCCTACCGGAACGGCTCGCCGGTGAGGCTCGAACAGCTCGGCTCCGTGATCGACAGCGTGCAGACGGACAAGGTCGCGTCCTGGTACAACGACGAGCGCTCGGTCATCCTTGCGATCCAGCGCCAGCCGGGCACCAACACCATCGAGGTGGTCGACGCGATCAAGAAAATCCTCCCGAGCTTCCAGGCGCAGATGCCCGCGTCGATCAACCTCAACATCCTCTACGACCGGTCGGTGTCGATCCGGGCCTCGGTCGGCGACGTCCAGTTCACGCTCATGCTCGCGATCGCGCTCGTTGTGCTCGTGATCTTCCTCTTCTTGAGAAACGTCTCGGCCACGGTCATCCCGAGCCTCGCGCTGCCGATGTCCATCCTCGGCACCTTCGCGGGCATGTACGCCCTCGGCTACTCGGTCGACAACCTCTCGCTCATGGCGTTGACGCTCGCCGTCGGCTTCGTCGTGGACGACGCCATCGTCGTGCTGGAGAACATCGTCAGGCACATGGAGCATGGGATGGGCCGCATGGAGGCGGCGCTCCTCGGGTCTCGCGAGATCGGCTTCACCATCATCTCGATGACGCTGTCGCTGGCGGCCGTGTTCATTCCGGTGCTGTTCATGGGCGGGGTGGTCGGCCGCCTGCTCCACGAGTTCGCGGCCGTCATCGGCATTTCCGTCATCGTCTCGGGCGTCGTGTCTCTCACCCTGACGCCGATGGCATGCAGCCGCTTCCTCAAGCCGCCGGCCGAATCGCACGGCCGGCTCTACAGCGCCTCGGAGCGCGTCTTCGACGGCATGCTCGCCGCCTACCGGCGGACGCTCGAGGTCGTCCTCCGTCACCCGCAGGCGACCGTCGGCGTGTTCCTGGCGACGGTCGTGGGGACGGCGGTGCTCTTCGTCGGCGTCCCGTTCAC
>WNFP01000320.1_pt1 | contig 59248 bp, 60 predicted proteins | sample 5400201 | NCBI WGS metagenome assembly WNFP01 (sample SAMN13153355, study PRJNA577476) | soil metagenome | isolation source: 115 cm saprolite under Madrone tree | place: USA:California | collected 2016-06-14 | reverse complement strand
AATGTACGGCGCGGCCTGAGGGGTCATCTTTATGACGCGCGCGCGCATAATTTGTTTCGTTTTGCCACCTTGCTCTGAGAAGGTGACGGTAGTCAGTACCTCGAACATCGGATTGCCTTTATCGTCCAGCGCGGCGCTGTTGAAAACAATGCGTTCCGGTTCGATTACTTCCTGAAAGACGCCGGTCATGGGATAAACGATGCCGGTGGGGGCGCGCATGTGGATGCGGATGGCGCCGCCGGGCCGCGCGTCCAGTTCGCAGACCGGGTTGGTGAACTGGTGCGGGCCCACCACACGGCCACGCATTTTGGATCGGTCCAGGCCTTAAACACCAGTTTTCTCGGTGCGTCGAACACCCGCGTGAGCACCAATTCCTGCTCGCTACTTGCCATGAGGTTTCCCGTGGCCATGCTTTTTCCCCTTCTTTTGCACGTCGCGCAAATAATCGTCGAGGCGATCGAAGCTCTCCATCCAAAACTTCCGGTAGTGCGCCACCCAATCAGCGACGTCTTTCAAGGGCGCGGCGGTGATCCGGCAGGGCCGCCACTGCGCCTCGCGTCCGCGTGTAATCAAGCCAGCATGTTCCAACACCTTCAGGTGCCGGGACACGGCGGGCATGCTCATCGAGAAGGGAGCCGCCAGCTCGGTGACGGTCGCTTGGCCAGCGGAAAGCCGCGCAAGGATGGCGCGCCGAGTGGGGTCGGCCAGAGCGGCGAGGGTAGTGCTGAGGTGGTCCGGCATGAGGTGTATTAAATGTTCCTGTTAAATAACACGCTTGTTAAATACAACACCTTTTACGCCTTGTCAAGTTTTTTTGCAGATCGTCATCCCGAAGACGGGAGCACGCGGAAAGGAACTCATTTGATTGGCCGCAGGTGAATTGTGCGGCGGATAGTTGAATAAGAGTGAAACCTCCGGTCAGGCTCGTCCGTCTGTTGAACAGGCGCCGATGAGTTAAAATTCGAAGGTGGCCAGCGATGCGACAAATTGTGGCAGCAATTTTGTTGACCGCTTGGGCAGGCCTTTCGCAGCAAGCCGCAGGGCAAGCGACGCAATCTGACATTCCATCCCCCGCACAAAACGCCAGCGGCAATCAGAAAGCTGCGATTATTGTTCCGGCCGGGACCAAAGTCGCATTGGCTCTGACGAGTCCGATTTGGGCGAGATCAGCCAGGGTCGGAGACAGCATCCATTCGGCAACATCTTTTCCTGTGGCCGTCGGCAATCAGATGGCGATTCCGCCGGGCACGTACGTCGAGGGCACGATTGACGCGCTAAAGCGTCCCGGTTGGCTCTCAAATCACGCCGAGTTTCAGTTCCATTTTACAAAGTTGGTTTTCGCCAACGGTTACACCGTCGAGCTTCCGGAAGTCGTTGAAGATCGCGGCGACTCCACGAATCCGCCTGCAGGCATGGTGTCCCAGTTGGCCGCAGGGACGAGAGCAACGCAGGCCTCGACGCTGTATGTGGAGGCGGCGGTCGCGCGAGTTTACGTGGAAGTCACGCCGAGGAACGACGTTTTGCTGGATAACGGCGCGCCCATCGAAATGCTGTTGCAGAGCCCGATCTCGCTCGATGCCGGCTCTGTTGCCGCGGCAGTCAGCCGATCCAAGCCGCTGAAATTTACGGCCACAAAATCGTCGACGCGATGCGTGCCGACTCCGGGCACGCCGGGAACATCAGACACGGTCATTCCCGGCTCGCCTGGCACGCCGGATACGGTAATTCCAGGAGCACCCGGTATGCCGCCAACGGTCGTTCCGGGAAGTCCCGCGACTCCGGCGACGGTGATCCCGGGCACTCCAGGGACACCAGGCACGGTATGCCCCGGGCCGCCCATAGTGACCTCGGTGCCGATCGGGAAAGACGTGCACACGAAAATGATTTCCGTGACGAGTGCGATGCAGGCAGGTGGCGCACAACTTGTTGCCGGAAAATATCAGGTTCGGTGGACGGGGCTTGGCCCAACGGCGCAAGTAGAGATCGTCCTGAACAAGAAGCAGGTTGTTCAAATGAGCGCGCGAGTTGTGGTCCTGGGAATCAGGCCGGCCACTGACGAAGTGGTGCCGCGCACGAATGCCGAGGGAACCATGTCGCTTGGATCGCTGCAATTTGCGGGTGAGACGTTCGCGCTATTCTTCGACTAGCGCGGGGTAGAGTTTCCGCGGGACACAATCAGGCGCAGGGGTGTGTCCAGAGAAAAGGCTGTTCGTTTGCTGCGCTGGGAACGGAGGAAACAGGTCATGCGACAGCTTCTAATGTTGGCACTTCTTGCGGCAACGAATAGTGCCGCGCAGGAACTCCAGGTCCCCCAGGCGGCGCCTCCGGTTCAGGCACAGGCGCCGGCCGAGCAGGAGAAACAAGCCGTCACAGTTCCTGCCGGCACTCGCGTGGCGTTGACTCTCACAAACGCGATGCGCGTAAAAACCGCCCATCCGGGAGATTCCGTGCGTGCCGTCACTGCATTTCCCGTGACGGTAGGGAAGCAAGTGGTGATTCCGGCGGGCACCTACGTCGAGGGGCTGATCGATCGAGTGCTGAAGCGAGCTCCGACGGGCCATGCCGGCCTGGAGATGCATTTCACGCGGATCGTTTTTGCAAATGGTTATAACGTGGTGCTCGACGGCGCGAACGCGATTGCGCAAGCTAGTGAACCCGATTTGAATCTACTCCAGGCCGCCTTTCCAGAAGGCAGAAGTACAGCGGCCTTTGCGCCAGGCCAGCAACAACCGCCGCCATTGCCGCCGCTGCCAAGAGTAGGACCGAGCATCGGCGAAGTGACGGGAATCGGCGTAGGGGTTCTCGCGGCAGTCACGGTTACAGCAATTCTTCTGGGGCGGCGGCACGCAGGGGACGTTGTTTTTGACGAGGGCTATCAATTCGAAATGGTGCTGGAGACTCCGCTCATCTTGGACGCCGATCGCGTCGCCGCTGCGGTGGCTGGTTCCACCGCGCGGTAGCGAAGCAGCACGAAAAGACGCGAGCCAGCATTCTCGTGAGAACCTCATTCTTGGGTTGACCGATGGCGGATTCAAGTCAAGAATGATTGCATCATGCCGCTTAAACTATCGGACAAGAAACTGGCTGTTCTCGGTGCGGGAAAGCTCGGTGGGATTCTTCTGCGGGCTTACTTGAAGCAGGATCTTTTTTCGCCAAAGCGCGTAACCGCGACGGTGAAACACGCTGAAAAGGCCTCTGCCCTGGCAAAAGAGTTGGGCGTCTCCGTGTCTACCGAGAATCGCAACGCGGTGCGCGGTGCGGACATCGTGCTCCTGGGCGTTAAACCGCAAGTCGTTGGCGATGTGCTCAAGGAAATTGCTCCGGAATTGAATGAGAAGACGCTGGTCATTTCCGTCGCCGCATCCGTGCCGACCAGCTATATCGAGCAACGCCTTGGCGGAAAAGTTCCGGTGATCCGTGCGATGCCCAACACGCCTTCGGCCGTGGGCTGCGGAATGACCGGCATTTGCCGCGGCGCTCATGCAAGTGCGGAGCACCTCGAAATGGCGCGTGCCATGTTCAACGCCGTCGGGCGAACGGTGGTCGTTGACGAAAAAAATATGGATGCAGTCACGGGCCTCTCGGCCAGCGGCCCGGCCTTTGCCTACATTATTCTCGAGTCGCTCGCGGAAGCCGGCGTCAAGGTCGGCTTGCCGCGTGACCTCTCCACATTACTGGCTGCGCAAACCATGAAAGGCGCGGCCAGTGTAGTTCTGGAAACGGGCGATCACCCCGCGCTGCTGAAGGACGCCGTGACGACGCCCGCAGGCTGTACGATCGACGGAATCATGGAGCTGGAAGAAGGCAAGCTCCGTGTGACGCTCATCAAAGCCGTTGTGAAGGCCACCAGCCGCGCCGGAGAGCTGCTGTTTGAGAAGTAAGCCAGCCCTGGGATTGACAGCGGTGATAGGATGCTGCGTGTGAGGGAGTAATGCAGAGCGCATACATTCCCGTGCTGATTTACGCGGTGCTGGTGATTGCGTTTCCCGCGGTCACGCTGGTCCTGGCAAAGTTTATTCGTCCGGCGTCCACATCCTTTGGCGCGAAGCTCAAGCCGTACGAGTGCGGGATTCCTCCAGAGAGTGATGCGCGCGGACGCTATTCGGTGCGCTTTTACATCGTGGCCATGCTGTTCGTGATTTTCGACGTGGAGACGATGTTCCTCATTCCCTGGGCAATTCTGTATAAAGGCTGGGTCGCAGAGCACCAGGGTCTCTTCGCGCTCGTTTCGATGGTCGTGTTCCTCGGCATCCTGCTCGTCGGCTATTTATGGCTGTACAAAAAGGGCGCTCTTGAGTGGGCTTGAGTTGCAAGCTCATTCATTCCTTAAGGCACATCATCTCGTTCGCAAGTTGTTCTGATTGACTCGGTTGGCGGCGTGTGTTAGAAACGCGGCGTTTGAATTTTCGGCTGCTCCCTTGTTGCAGTTTGTGAACGCAAAGCGGTTCACCGCAGCCTGCCGAACCCTGGGTCCATGGCTGAAGAGCCGAAGGAACCTAAACCGCCTCAAGTCCCCACGGGCGACAAGCCCGCAAGCAGCTCACCCCCTGTGTCTGCTCCTCCTGCCAAATCAGCGGATGCCAGCGCGCCCGCCGCTCCTCCAAAAGCCGCGGCTCCTGCTCCTCCCAAGCCGCCCGTAGTGTTGCAAACCCCTCTCGACAACGAATTTGTCACACGAGTTCGGGTCAAGTTCGGTGCGGCGCTTTTGGAAGCCATTCAAGACCGCAAGCAGGCCATTCTCCTTGTGGATCGCTCACGGCTGGCAGAAATAGCCCTGCACCTGCGCGATGAAGAAAAATTCGACATGCTTGCCGATTTGACAGCGGTCGATTGGCCAAAGCGAGAAAAACGCTTCGACGTGGTGCTCAACCTTTATTCCTTCGCCAAAAATGAGCGGCTGATGGTGAAAGTACATGCTGCTGACGCGGAGGAAGTACCGAGCGTTGTCAGCGTCTGGCCCACGGGGAATTGGCAGGAGCGCGAAGTATTCGATATGTTCGGAATTGTCTTCTCCGGGCACCCGGATTTGAAACGCATTCTGTTGCCGGACGAGTGGCAAGGCTATCCGCTGCGGAAAGACTACGACATCCTGCAGCAGGACACCGCATGGGTCCGTGAAAATCTTGGTATTGAAAGTGGGCAGTGAGCGAGTCCTAACGGAAAAGGGAAGAAGACGCTGACTATCGAGACCACCAACGACCATAAGACACTGCTCGGCGCGGACGAGCTGATCATCAACATGGGCCCGCAGCACCCGTCCACCCACGGCGTGCTGCGCGTCAAGTTGAAGCTCGATGGCGAGCGCGTGATCGGCTCGGAGTGCATCATCGGCTATTTGCACCGCGGCGTGGAAAAAATCGCGGAGAATCGTACTTATCAGCAATTTGCACCGTATGTCGACCGTATGGACTACGTCGCGGCCGTCAGCAGCGGTCTCGGATACTGCGAGGCCGTGGAAAAATTGCTTTTGGCGGAGGCTCCGCCACGGGCGCGCGTCATTCGAACTATCTTGACGGAGCTGCAGAGAATCGCCAGCCATCTCCTTTGGCTTGGAACGCATGCGCTGGACATCGGCGCTCTCACTCCGCTTTTCTACTGTTTCCGTGAGCGCGAAGAAATCCTGAAGATTTTTGAAAAATATTGCGGAGCGCGCCTGACCACTCACGCTTTTCGCATTGGCGGACTGCAGTACGAAGCCTACGACACGTTCGAGAAGGACGTCGAACGTTTCTGCAAGGATTTTGAATCGCGGATCGCGGAATACGAAACGCTGCTCACGAACAATCGCATCTGGATCGGGCGCACAAGGGGCGTGGGGATTCTGACGGCGGCAGACGCCATCGCGTTTGGTGTGACCGGGCCGGTGCTCCGCGCCAGCGGCGTGAAATGGGACATCCGCAAGGCCGCTCCTTACGCGGCTTACGATCAATACAAATTTGAGATTCCCGTCGGCACGACCGGTGATACGTACGATCGATATCTCGTACGGATGGAAGAGATGCGGCAGTCGCGGCTGATTTGCCTGCAAGCCATCGAAAACATTCCCAGCGGTCCGATTCTCGGAAAAGTAGGCAAAGTGCTGAAGCCGCCGCCGGGTGAGGTTTATCACGCCATCGAAGCGCCGAAAGGCGAAATCGGCTATTACATCGTGAGCGATGGCACCGTCATGCCGTATCGTGTGCATATCCGGCCGCCCTCTTTTATCAATTTGCAGGCCTTCGACCGCATGGTGCGGGGACATCTCGTGGCCGATGTAGTCGCCATCATCGGAACGATAGATATTGTGCTTGGAGAAGTCGACCGATGATGGAAGCCCTCCTCCATGGAACGATCGACTTCCTGAAGCTCTATTGGGCGCCGCTGCTTTGTGGCGTGGCCGTTGTCGCCGTTCTGCCGCTGATTGTCGGCTACATCGTGCTGGTGGAACGCAAGCTCATGGCGGACATGCAGGCTCGGCTGGGCCCCATGCGCGTGGGGCCGCACGGTTTGCTGCAACCGATTGCCGACGCCGTGAAGCTGCTCATTAAAGAAGACATCATCCCTGATAACGCCGACAAGCTCGTCTTTTGGCTGGCGCCCGTGCTTTCCGTTGGCGCAGCGCTGCTTTCGCTCGCTGGCTTGGCCATTGGCCCGGCATTTCAGATCGCGCAGGACATCAACATCGGCATTCTCTTCGTCGTGGGCATCAGCGCGTTGGGAATTTTTGGCATCGTGCTCGGCGGTTGGGCTTCGAACAGCCACTATTCGCTGATGGGAGCGCTGCGCAGTTCGGCACAGTTGGTGAGTTACGAAACCGCCGCGGGCATGGCGCTGGTGAGCGCGCTCCTGTTCACGGGCACTCTGAACATCAAATCGATCGTGGAAGCGCAGAGCAAAGAAGGCATTTGGTTCGTGATGCTGGCGCCTGTTGCCTTTTTCACCTATCTCGTCGCTTCCATTGCAGAAACCAACCGCGCACCGTTCGATTTGCCCGAAGCCGAGTCTGAACTTGTCGCCGGATACATGACGGAGTTCAGCGGATTCCGTTGGTCGCTCTATTTCCTTGCGGAGTACGCGAACATGATCGTCGTGGCCTCCGTAGCAACCACGTTGTTTCTTGGCGGCTGGCTTCGCCCCTTCGCCAGTGTCCCGTGGCTGAATGTTCTGGATTTTCTTCCCGCGCTTCTGACGGTGGCTGTCGCAGCATATTGCATCGTCCGAGTGCCGAAACAGCCGACGCGCGTGCAGCAGTCGTTTATGATGGCAGTGGCGGGGTTGTGCTTCGTCGTGGGTCTAGCGCTGGTCGCGCCTGTGGTTTTGCCGGTCGCGAAACCATTTTATGCCGGTATTCACGGCGGCTTCTGGTTCATTTCCAAAGTCAGCCTCTACATTTATTTCTTCATGTGGCTGCGCTTCACGATCCCGCGCTACCGCTTTGACCAGTTGATGCGCCTGGGCTGGCATTTCCTGATCCCGTTATCCATCATCAACGTTTTGCTGGTCGGCGTGGCCTTGATTGCCGGATCGTACTTCCATTTGCGAGGGTGGGGACTTCTCCTGGTTACGACTCCTGCGGCCGTTATTACCCTTGTGGCCGCGCTTCTCATTCTGGCTGTCGACAAAGAACGCGACGCGCGGCACGATCCCAACGCCGCTTCGGATTTCTATGCTGGATAAGATCCTGTTTTATTTCTTCGCGGCTGTCGCCGTGGCCAGCGCCGTGCTCATGGTGACGCGGCGAAATGTCATTCACAGCGCCATCTTTCTGATCACCGCTCTGCTTGCCACCGCCGGAATTTTCCTGCAGTTGCGCGCCGAGTTTTTGTTCATCGTCCAGATCATTCTTTATGTCGGCGGCATCATGGTGCTGTTCGTCTTCGTCATCATGCTGGTCAATCTGGACGTGGCGCTGCAGCAGATTCAGTTCGCGCGGCAGAAATGGGTTGCGCTTCTTGTTGCGCTGGCACTGGCCGGCCAGGTCGGCCTCATGTTCTGGTCCTCCGGTAAAATGCCCGGGCAGGGCTTGCCGGTGTTGACCGCGGCGGTTGCCTCAAACTTGCCGCCCAATTCCGAAACGGTGGCACACAGTTTATTCGATGCTTATCTCTTGCCGTTTGAGATTGCCTCGGTCTTGTTGCTGGTGGCCATGATTGGAGCCGTCGTCATGGCCAAGAAAAGGACGTAACGCAGCGATGCTTCCGATCGGACATTACCTGTTCCTGAGTCTCGCGCTCTTCATCATCGGCGTGATCGGAGTCGTTACGCGGCGCAACGTCATCGTCGTGCTCATGTCCATCGAGCTGATTTTGAATGCCGTGAACATCAACCTGGTCGCTTTTTCCCGTTTGTACGGTGACGTCGCAGGGCAGGTCTTCGCGCTGTTTATCATCGCGGATGCGGCGGCGGAAGCCGCCGTCGGCCTCGGAATCATCATCGCCTTTTTCCGGAACCGCGAAACGGTCTTGGCGGACGAAATGGATTTATTGAAGTGGTAGCGTGACGAGATGAAGGAAGAAATGAAAACGGCATGACGCTCACGGGCTACTTTCTCGGCCATCTCTGGCTGATCCCGCTGTTCCCGCTCGCGACGGCGGCGCTGATGCTTTTCTTTGGCAAGCGTCTGCCGAACGTCGCCGTCAGCGTGCTCTGCGTTGGAAGCGTCGGCTTGTCTTTCATCTATGCGGCGGGCGCGGTGATTCAGTTACTGGCCGCGGATCCAGAGCACCGCGTCGCCCAGCAAATCATGTTCGAATGGCTGACCCCCGGCCCGTTACAGATGACCGGCGGCCACACCATTCGTTTTGTCGCCGACTGGGGATTTCTCCTGGATCCTCTTTCCTGCGTGATGGTGCTGGTTGTTACCGGCGTGGGCTTCCTGATTCACGTCTACTCCGTCGGCTACATGGGTCATGAAGGCGGCTACTACCGCTTCTTCGGCTACATGAACCTTTTCATGTTCAACATGCTCACGCTGGTCCTTGCCAACAACATGCTTCTCATGTTCGTAGGCTGGGAAGGCGTCGGCCTGTGCAGTTACTTGCTGATCGGTTTTTATTTCCTGAAAAAATCTGCTTCCGATGCCGGCAAAAAAGCCTTCATCGTGAATCGCATCGGTGACGCCGGTTTCATCCTCGGTATTCTCCTAACCGCCGTCACTCTTGGCACCATCCGTTTTACGGCTCAAGGTTTGCCGGATTCCGCGGGCTACTCCGGAATTTTTCAGGCGCTGAACGCTGCTGTTGAGTCACACGCGCTGGCCTACGGCGCGCCAGTGCTTACCGGCATCGCGCTCCTTCTCTTTATAGGAGCGATGGGAAAATCTGCGCAGATTCCCTTGTATGTCTGGCTTCCCGACGCTATGGAAGGCCCGACTCCGGTAAGCGCATTAATCCATGCCGCCACTATGGTCACCGCCGGCGTTTACATGGTCGCGCGCATGAATGCCGTCTACCAACTCGCGCCTCTTGCCATGGATGTCGTCGCCGTGGTCGGAGCCGTAACCGCCATTTTTGCCGCTTCCATAGCCATGGTGCAGAACGACATCAAGAAGGTCCTTGCCTATTCCACGATCAGTCAGCTTGGCTACATGTTCCTCGCTCTCGGCGTCGGCGCTTTTGCCGCCGGAATCTTCCACCTGATGACTCACGCTTTCTTCAAAGCCCTTTTGTTCCTCGGCGCAGGCAGCGTAATCCATGCCATGGGCGGCGAGCAGGACATACGCAAGATGGGCGGCCTCAACAACAAGATCAAGTACACCTATGTCACGATGCTGATCGCCACCATGGCAATCGCCGGAATTTTTCCCTTCGCCGGATTCTTCAGCAAGGATGAAATTCTCGGTCAGGCCTTTGACCGCTTTTTCTTGTTGTGGATTATCGGCTTCATCACCGCAGGCCTGACGGCGTTTTATATGTTTCGCCTGCTCTTCCTTACGTTCTTCGGCTACTGCCGCGCTGACGAGCATGTTGAGAAGCATATCCACGAATCGCCCTGGGCAATGACCGTTCCGCTCATCATTCTCGCGGGACTTTCTGTCATTGGCGGCTGGATCGGATGGCCTAGCGCGCTCTGGGGGGAGAACCGTTTCGAGCGGTTTCTCGAACCCGTCTTGACCGGCGTAATACCTGAGACAGGAACGGTCAAGATCGCGCACCACGCTGTGGGAAAAGAAATCTTTTTGATGGCGTTGTCGCTTTCCATTGTCGCGGTAGGCATTTGGCTCGCCTACGAATTCTATCGCGCCAAGCGATATGCGCCCGAACTCGTCGCCGGGAAATTACCCAATCTCTACCAATTGCTTCTGCACAAATATTACGTGGACGAAATCTACGACGCCGCCGTCGTCGAGCGCACCAAAGACCTCGGCACTCTCCTCGGCCGTTTCGATGCCAACGTCATTGACGGTGTCGGCGTCAACGGCGCCGGCTGGCTCGCGCGTTTTATCTCCACTCTCTCCATGTGGTGGGACAAGTGGATCATTGATGGGTTGCTGAATTTCACCGCCAAGCTGATGCAGCTTTTCAGTTATCCGGTGCGCTTGCTGCAAACCGGGCTTTTTTCCAGTTACGCGGTGCTGATTTTGGTCGGGTTAGTCGTTCTTCTGGCGTATTACGGGCACCATGTGCAGGTTCTTCTGCGCAGCGTGCGCTGAGAGGCAATGAGAATGGACTTTTTTGCACATCACATCTTGAGCGTGATTCTGTTCACGCCCCTCGTGGGCGCGCTGCTCATGCTCTTCATCCCGCGAGAAAACGAGCAGGCTCACAAAATCGCCGGCAACGTCTTTGGCGCGCTCGGCTTCCTGGTCTCGCTTCCGCTGCTTAGTTGGTTCAAACCGGGATGGGGCGGCTTCACCTTCGAAGAAAGCGCCGAATGGATCCCCTCCATTGGCGCCAAATATCATCTCGGCATTGACGGCATCAGCCTGCTGCTCGTCATGCTCACCACATTCCTCGGCATGATTGCCATCCTCTCTTCCTGGAGCGCCATTCATCTCCGCACCAAGGAATACTACATTCTGCTTCTCCTCCTCCAGACCGGCATGATCGGCGTTTTCGTTTCTCTTGATTTCTTCCTCTTCTACGTTTTCTGGGAAGTGATGCTCGTCCCCATGTATTTCCTGATCGGCGTCTGGGGTAGCGACCGCCGCCTCTATGCCGCCATCAAATTCTTCCTCTACACACTAGCCGGTTCCGTCGTCATGCTCCTGGCCATCCTCGCGCTTTACTTCTACGCGCCTGTAGCAGCCGGTGGGACACGCACCTTCGACGTCCCCACGCTGCTCGCCGCCGCGCAGCATTTCACCGACCCTTTGAAAGTTTGGCTCTTCTGGGGCTTCTTCTTCGCCTTCGCCATCAAAGTCCCCATGTTCCCCTTCCACACCTGGCTTCCCGACGCGCACACCGAAGCACCCACGGCCGGCTCCGTCATCCTTGCCGGTGTTCTCCTGAAAATGGGCACCTATGGTTTCATCCGCTTCTCGCTCCCGTTGCTGCCTGCCGATCCCGTGATGCGTTCCCGGATCATCAAAATTGTCATTTTCCTGTCGTTAGTCGGCATCATCTACGGCGCGCTCGTCTGCCTCATGCAAAAAGACATGAAGCGCCTCATCGCCTACAGCTCGGTCAGCCACCTCGGCTTCTGCACGCTGGGAATTTTCGCCCTCACGCCCAACGGCCTGGCCGGTAGCGTCCTCCAGCAGATCAATCACGGTATCTCCACCGGCGCGCTCTTTTTGATCGTCGGCGTGCTTTACGAACGGCGCCACACACGCCTGATTTCCGAATTCGGCGGCCTCGCCACGCCCATGCCCAATTTTGCCGCGATCTATCTCATCGTCAGCCTGAGCTCGCTAGGCATGCCGCTCCTCAACGGCTTCATCGGAGAATTCACCATTTTGCAGGGCGCTTTCCAGGTCAGCAAAGCCTGGGCCGCCTGGGGCTCGCTCGGAGTTGTGCTTGGTGCAGCCTACCTGCTGTGGCTCTACCAGCGCGTAATGTTCGGCCCGGTCACTCAATTTGCCAATGAAGAATTGCCGGACTTGAATCTGCGCGAGTACGCCACTCTCATCCCTCTCATAATTTTGGCTTTTTGGATCGGCATCTACCCCAAGCCTTTCTTCGCCCTCATCGAAAAGCCCGTTGAAAAGATTGTCCAGCAGGTGAATCCCAATTTCTATCCAGCGGAACATGCAGAATTGCCTCCAGCGGAACTCCCAACCGCCCCGGCGGAGACGAAATAGCCCGCCCGCATGAACATCCCCATCATCAATTCGATTCTCGGCTATCTCCAGGGCGACGGCGCCACCATCCTCCCGGAGATCGAGCTCGTGCTCTTCGGACTTGGAATTCTGGTGATCGATTTCTGGATCGAGGAAAAAGAAAAATACTTGAACGCCGGAATGGCGCTGGCGGGCACTTTTTTCAGCGCCTTCACCCTGTGGCGGCTCCGCGGAGTCGCGGCGGCACGGGGTGAATTCGGAGGATTCCATCAGTCGGTCATTGTCGATCCCTTCTTCCTGTTCTTCGCCACGCTCTTCCTGGCCGCTACCGCGCTCGTCATTCTGTTGTCCGTGAAGTATCTGGAGATCGAACGGGAGCAGGAAGGCGAATATTACGCCCTTCTGCTGCTTTCCTGCGTCGGCATGATGCTCATGGCCTCCGGCACAGACCTGATCGTCCTGTTTCTCGGCCTCGAGACGATGGCCCTCAGCTTCTACGTTCTCACCGGCTTCCTCCGCCGCGAAAAACGTTCGAATGAAGCCGCCCTGAAATACGTTCTCCTCGGCGCTTTCAGTTCCGGGATCCTGGCCTACGGCTTCTCGTTGCTGTACGGACTCAGCGCCTTTTCTCAAAGCCACATGCGGCCTTCGACGAACATCGGACAGATCGGCGCGGCTCTCTACGATCGGCTCCGGCTCTCGGTAGGAAGCGGATCGCCGGATTGGTTGGCTATTCTTGCTTTTGTAACCATCCTCGCAGGACTGTTCTTCAAGATTGGCGCCGTGCCATTTCACCAGTGGGCGCCGGATGTGTACGAAGGTGCGCCAACGCCGATCTCTGCTTATGTGAGCGTCGCCTCCAAGACCGCAAGTTTCGCGCTGCTCCTCAGGTTGATATTCGTGTTTGGCAGCACCCACGTTGCTTGGATGTACCTCATCGCCGGCGTGGCAGTTGCGTCGCTCACTTGGGGAAACTTGGCGGCGCTGACACAGACCAACGTGAAACGCCTACTGGCGTACTCTTCGATCTCGCACGTAGGCTATATCCTGCTCGGCCTGGTTGCAGGAAACAGAACAGCTCTTACAGGCATCGCCTACTACTTGCTCTCCTACGTGTTCATGACCGCTGGTGCCTTCGCGGTCATTATCGTTCTCCGGCAGAAAGGCATCATCGGCGAGGAACTCGACGACCTCAACGGCTTGTACCAGCGCAGCCCCGCCGCCGCTCTTCTCCTCCTGATCTTCATGCTCTCCCTCGCCGGGATTCCGCCTACCGCCGGTTTCATGGGCAAGTACTTCATTTTCCTTTCATTGATTGAAAGCCACCATCCGGTCCTCGCCGTCTTCGCCGTGCTCTACATTGTTCCTGCCCTTTACTACTACTTCCGCATCGTCGTCCACGCCTGGCTCAAGCAGCCGGGCGAAGCCCCCCGTCCCATCATGACCAGCGCTCAGGCCGTCGCCCTCGGCGTGACCGTGTTTGTCACTCTCGCCGCCGGGTTGTATCCTGAGCCGTTCACCCGGCTCGCCCAATATGCCTTCGGACAATAAACCCGATAAGGCCAGCTCTCAGGAACCCGCCGCAGACAAAGCGAAGAACTTCTCTAATCAGTTCGGCCTGGCCTTGGAGCTCCCCTTCGTTCTTGTCGCCGCGGTGGTCCTGGGTGGAGGGATGGGATACTTCCTCGATCGCTGGCTGCATACCAGAATGATCTTCACCCTCCTGCTGGGAGGCGTAGGATTCTTCGCGGGGATTCGGGATATCTTGCGGCGGTTTCCGGGAAGCAAAGATGGCTCCAAGCGAAGTTGAGGCGCCCCACGGTCGGGCGACGGAGCGGCGTATCGCTTGGCTCACGCTTGCTCTAGGTTTCACGACTGGTGCAATTGTCGGCCTGCTTGGTCACACGCGATGGGGCGCCGGGTTAATGATTGGCACCGCGCTCGCCTGGTTGAACTACCGCTGGCTTCGCCGCGGAGTAAACAGACTCGTCCTCGCATCCAAGGCCCAAGCGGGATCGGAAAGGCCTCGAGTTCCATATGGTACTTACTTCTTGATGCTCTTCCGCTACGGCTTGATAGCCGTCACCGTGTATGTTATTTTTGCATATCTGAAGGTTCCCCTTTTGAGCATGGTTGTGGGTTTGTTTGCTCTTGCAGTCGCGGCAATCGGGGCAAGTGTGTACGAAATCTTGCATCCTGTGGACTAACGAATGGAAAACCACGTCAGCTGGCTTGCGCAGTTCGTGAACCAGGTTCTCGGGCGTTTCGCCCTTGCCATCCTTTCCGCGCTGCACATCAAGCCGAACAATCCCGAAGCGCCCATTCCCGAACATGTCGTGATGGCTTTCTGCGTATTGTTGCTTGGCACGGTGCTGGCTCTGCTGCTTCGTTCGCGGCTTTCAGTGGAACGTCCGGGTGGCATGCAGCAGGTCGCGGAACTGCTGCTGACCAACCCCATGGGATTCGGATTAAATGACATTCTAAAAGAAAATTCGGGCCATCATTGGAAAAAGTATGTTCCTCTGGTGGGGTCCGTTTCTCTTTTCATCCTCTTGTCCAATCTGCTCGGCGTATTTCCATTGTTCACCTCTCCCACGGGAAACGTTTCAGTCCCATTTGCCTGCGCCATCGTTACTTTTTTCTATTTCAATTGGCAGGGCCTCAGGCACCATGGACCAGTCCGCTACATGGGAACGTTTACAGGTGGTGTGCATCCCGCGCTCTGGATTCTGATTGTTCCGGTTGAGATTCTAAGCACGACTGCCCGGCTGATGTCGCTCACGGTCCGGCTGTGGGCCAATATTTTTGCCAGCGACATGATTTACGGCCTGTTCCTGGGGCTTTTCGCGGGCCCCGTGGTGTGGGGATTGACCAAGTCGCCCATTCTTGCGGTTGTTCTGGGCATTTTTCCAGCCTTGATCCCGTTGATTTTCGTGGCCTTGCATATTTTCGTTTCCGTCATTCAAACCTATGTGTTCACAGTCCTGCCCGCTGTGTACATCGGCATGGCCGCGTCGGATCACCACTGACGAAGGCATCGAGTTTCGTTCGGCCGTTTCAGCGTGAGCCCGGCTGCACGGTGTCCGGGAACCACCTCCTGGCGGCTAATTCATGAGGAGGAAGTAATGAAGAAAACAGCAGTTGTTCTGACGGTGCTCCTGGCCATCTTGGTCGTTGCTCCGGCGTCATTCGCTCAAACCGGAGGAGCCGCGGAAAAGGCGCCTATGAATACCACGGCGCTGATTATCGCCGCGGGGTTCGGCGTGGCTATCGCCGCGTTCGGAGGAGCCTCAGCGTGCGAAGGCATCGCTCGCAATCCGGGAGCTGCGGACAACATTCGCGCGGCCATGTTGTTGGGCATCGTTTTCGTGGAAACCCTCACCCTTTTCACATTCGCGGTGGGATTCCTCCTCTATTTGAAGCTGTAGTCCCGCGACTAACTGGAATCGCAACGGTCCGGCGGCGCAAGCCCCCGGGCCGTTTTCTTTTCGTTCTGGAATGTAGGGGCGGACTTCAGTCTGCCCTTCTTTCCTGCAATTGCGGTATCAGTGCCCGAGAAGGTTGGGCTGGAGAATGAAGTTCAGCACCTGATTGGGAAACAGTCCGAAGTAAAGCGTGCCCACCACCGTGAAAGCCAGAACAAAACTCACCGTCAGCGGAAATCCCACCGGAGCTGCCGCTGGGGCTTCCGTGCTCGGGTCGCGCATGTACATCACCACGATCACGCGCAGATAGTAGTAAGCCCCGATCACGCTGTTAATCGCCATCAGCACCGCAAGCCACAGCAGGTGCGAATTCACTGCCGCCTTGAAGATGTAGAACTTGCCGAAGAACCCCGCCGTAACCGGCAAGCCGAGCAACGAAAGCAGGTAAACGCTCAACGCGGCCGCCACCCAGGGCTGCCGCTGCGATAACCCCGCGTAATCGTCCAGCGAAAGATTTTTTTCTCCGGCGCCGCCCAGCTGCGAAACGATCGTGAACGCTCCCAGCTTCACCAGCGCGTAGCTCAGCAGATAAAAGAGCACCGCGGCGTAAGCTGGCCCCGCATTGGCCGATCCGCCCTCGTCGCCCCGCGCCATGGAAGTCACCGCAGCGAACGCTACCAGAATGTATCCCGCATGCGCGATCGAACTGTACGCCAGCAGCCGCTTGACGTTCGTCTGTACCAGCGCGCCCAGATTCCCGGCGAACATGGTCAGCGCCGCCAGCGCCCAGAACGCCCAGAACCAGAAGTGCGTGGCCGCCGGCACCGTCGCAAAAATGCGCAGCAACAAAGCAAAAGCCGCCGCCTTCGGTCCCGCGGAAAAAAGCGCAGTAACCGGCGTTGGCGCGCCTTCGTAAACGTCCGGCGTCCACACCTGGAACGGCGCCGCCGCCACTTTAAAGCCGAGTCCGATCAGGATCATCGCCAGCCCCAGCTCGAACAACGTGCTGTGCAGCAGCTCTGGCGATCCCATCTTCGTCAGCATGGTCGTCCCGCTCGAGCCATACACCAGCGCGATCCCGTAAAGAAAAAACGCCGTCGCAAACGACCCCAGCAGAAAATATTTCATCGCCGACTCACCGGACTTGAGCGAATCGCGCCGGTATCCCGCCAGGATGTAGCTGGAAATCGAACTCATCTCCAGCCCGATGAACGCCGTAAGCAGTTCCTGCGCCGAGGCCAGCACTCCCATGCCGGCCGCGGCAAAAAGCAGCAGCGAGTAAAATTCCGCAAAGGGAAGCCGCTCGCGTTCCAGGTAAGGCGCCGCTGCCAGAACAACCAAAAACGCCACCGCACCAGCGAGTAACCGGAAAAAGAAACTGAACGAATCGGATTGCACCAGTCCGCCAAAGCCCGGCCCAGCGTGCATCGCCGCCGTGACCGAAGCCGCTGTTCCCGCCAGCGTCCCGATCATTGCGAGGAACGAAAAAAAGTGCCGGCTGCGCACGAACGGCTGCATCAGCATCACGAGCACGCCGAACCCGCACCACACCAGTTCCGGAAGCACTCGATAAGCGTCAATGGCGCGCGGCAGCATTTAACGGAGGCCCAGCCTTTCAGTGGTCATGATTTTCGGCGAGGCGTTTCGAGAATCAGGCCTGGCTTGCGGCGGAATCAGGCTCGGTGTGATCATACTCGGCGCCGCAGCTTCATAAGGCCGCTGCGGCTCCACTTGATCAATCACGTCTTGCGAGGCAGCAGCAGTACGCCTTGTGATAAAGGTTGAGCCGATGCCCATCCACAGGGTAACGACCGCCATGGTCACAAGAATCCACTTCTCGCGCGCTGAGGCATCGGGAAGCGTCCGATTTTTCTCTCGCGTTATTTCGCCGAAAAACACTCGCTGATACGACCACAGCAGATAGCAAGCCGAGAGAATCACGCCAAGCGCGGCCCACGAGGCCCAGCCCCAGTGCCGCTGGTAAGTGCCGAGCAGCACCAGGTATTCACCGACAAATCCATTGAGCATCGGCAATCCCAGCGACGACAGCGCCACAAATAAAAAGAACGCCGCCAGCTTCGGCATCGGTGTAGCCAGTCCGCCGTACTCGCTGATTTCAAACGTGTGCCGCCGGTCGTACAGCATGCCCACCAGCAAAAAGAGGGCGCCTGTCGAAATGCCGTGCGCCAGCATCTGGTACACCGCGCCCTGCATGGAAATGCTATGAAACGCGAAAATGCCCAGTACCACGAAACCAAGATGACTGACCGATGAATACGCAACCAGTTTCTTCAAGTTCGGCTGCACCATCGCCACCAGCGCTCCGTAAATGATTCCAATAATAGCCAGCACGGCCACCCAACCCGCGGCGCGCCGTGAAGCTTCGGGGAAAAGCGGCAAGCAAAACCGGATCATGCCGTAAGTGCCCATCTTCAGCAGCACGCCTGCAAGCATCACGGAGCCAGCCGTCGGCGCTTCCACGTGCGCATCCGGCAGCCAGGTGTGCAGCGGGAATAAAGGCACCTTGATCGCGAACGCTACAAAAAATGCCAGGAACAACAGCATCTCGCTTCGCGAACTGAGAGCGATACTGCCGTTTTGCAACATCAATTGAATTGTCGGCAGATCGAATGTTGCGGCCGTCCAGTTCGTTGCAACGCCCGTGGCGTTGTACAACCAGATGATGCCGATCAGCATGAAGATCGAACCCGCCATGGTGTAAAGGATGAATTTTACGGCGGCGTAAACGCGGCGCTCGTGTCCCCAAATGCCGATGAGCAGCGCCATGGGAATCAGCATCACTTCCCAGAAAAGGAAGAAAAGAAAAAGATCCAGCGAGAGAAACACCCCAACCACGCCGACTTCCAGCATCAGCAGCATCACAAAAAATTCTTTGACGCGGTGCTCGACGCTCTTCCACGAAGCCAGTATCGAAATCGGCGTCAGGAACGTCGTCAAGATCACCAGAAATAAACTGATTCCATCAACGCCCAGGTGATAATTGATCGGCGGTTGATTAATCCACTTCAAGAATTCTTCGAGATGATATCCGGTCGTCCCGATAGGAACGGACCGGACCATCAAAAGCGAAAATATGAATTCCGCGAGCGAAACGATCAGCGCGATAATCCGGATGAACTTGTGATCGTCGCCGCGCAACAGCAAAAGTGCCAGCGCCCCCACGGCAGGGAAGAAGATCAGTACCGAAAGCAAATGCCCGCCGTGCAGCATCACCGCACCATCCCAGCAAACGGGTTAAAGCCGAACGGCCAGAAGAAGATAACCGCAATAACCACAATCGCTCCCGCAACCACCCAAACCGCATAGCTGCGCGTATTCCCGGATTGCGTATGCCGCAGACCGTCGCCGATAGACGCGGTCCCGCTTGCAATCCCATTCACGGCCCCGTCGATGCCGGCAACATCAGCGCCCTTCCAGAGCACCACGGTCGAAATCCAGAGCAGCGGTTTGACCACCACCGCCGCGTAAAGTTCATCCACATAATATTTGTTCAGCAAAGTCGTGTAAGCGGGCTTCAGCGACCTGGCCAGCCCGTCGGCCTTCTCCGGCCTCTTGAGATACAGCCAGTAGGCGAACAGCGCACCAGCAAGCGCAGTCGCCACGGCGACACCGGCGAGCCAGAGTTCCAGCGAATGCGCTTCGGCCCCCGCTCCCGCCGCTTCCGCGCCCCCGAAAACCGGCTGGAGAAATCTTACGAAATAGTCCGTTCCTCCCGGCAGGAACGCAGGCGCGGCGAGCCAGCCGCCCACAATGGAAAGCACTGCCAGGATCATCAGCGGCGCCAGCATGTTGCGCGGTGATTCATGCACGTGCACTTTGTGCTCGTCAAAGCGCTGTTTACCGTGAAACGTCAGGAAAATCAGCCGGAACATGTAGAAGGCCGTCAGCAGCGCCGTGGCCAGCCCGAACGCGTAAAGCACGTAGCCAGTGTTCCGCCCGCCGTATTCACTCTGGAAGGCGCTCAACAGGATCGAGTCCTTGCTGAAAAATCCCGCAAATGGCGGAAATCCCGCGATCGCCAGCGTTGCCGTCAACATCGTCCGGTATGTCCAACGGATCTTTTTGCTGAGCCCGCCCATGCGGTTCATGTCTTGCTCGCCGCCCATGGCATGAATCACGCTGCCAGCCGCGAGGAAGAGCAACGCCTTGAAAAACGCATGCGTCATCAAATGAAAAATCCCCGCCGAAAATGCGCCAACGCCGCAGGCAAGAAACATGTAACCCAGCTGGCTGATGGTGGAGTACGCCAGAACTTTCTTGATGTCCGTCTGCACCAATCCAATCGTTGCCGCAAAAAACGCCGTCGCGCAGCCCACAATCGCAACCACGAGCATCGCCGTCGGAGCATGCGCAAACAGAATGTGCGAGCGCGCAACGACATACACTCCCGCCGTCACCATCGTCGCCGCGTGAATCAAAGCGCTGACCGGTGTCGGACCCTCCATCGCGTCCGGCAGCCAGACATACAGCGGCAGTTGTGCGGATTTTCCGCACGCGCCCATGAACAGCAGCAGGCAGGCGATCGTGAACGTGCCGAGATGCCCCATCGCATCCGCCGGCCACGGATCGGCCTTAGCAAAAAGCTGCACAAAGTCGAGCGTCCCGAATGTCTTGAACAACAAGAACATTCCCAGCATGAATCCAAAGTCGCCGATACGGTTGACGATGAACGCCTTCTTTCCCGCATCCGAAGCCGATTTCTTGAGGAAGTAGAATCCGATGAGCAGATAGCTTGCGAGTCCCACGCCTTCCCAGCCAACAAAAAGGAGCACGTAGTTCGCCGCCAGCACCAGGATCAGCATGAAGAACATGAACAAATTAAGGTACGAAAAAAACCGGTAGTAGCCGCCCTCATGCGCCATGTACCCGGTTGCGTAAATGTGAATCAGCCAGCCCACTCCGGTCACCACCAGCACCATGACCACGGTGAGCTGGTCCATCTGCAGGTCGAAGCCAGCGCGGAAATTTCCCGCGGCGATCCAGGTGAAGAATGCTTTGTGAAAGGGTTGATGATTCTGCGCGAAATAATCGAAAAACTCGCGCACTGCTTCAATCGCGCCCAAAAACGAAAGTCCCGTCGAGCCAATCGCCACACTATTAACAATCTTATTCGGCCACGTCGCACCAAAAAGGCCGTTCACCGCCGCGCCCAGCAGCGGCAGCAGCGGAACAATCCACAAGTATTCGAGCATCGGATATGTCGGCATTAGAGTTTGAGCAGGTCCACGCGTTCCACGTTCAGCGTTTGCCGGTTGCGCGCAATCAAGATAATGATTCCCAGTCCCACGGCCGCTTCCGCCGCCGCCACCACAATCACGAACAGCACAAAAACTTGCCCATCGAGTTTCCCCAGCGCCTGGCTGAACGCCACAAACGCCAGATTCACCGCGTTCAGCATCAGCTCGATGGACATAAAAATCGTGATGATGTTGCGCTTGAAAATAAACGCAAACACGCCCAACCCGAACAAGATCGCGCTCAGGATCACGTAATAATTCGTCGGCACCATCTCAACTCTTCTCCCGCTGCGCTAGTACGGTGGCGCCGAGAACAGCCACAAGAATCAGGAATGAAGTCAGTTCGAAGGGATACACAAACTCCTTGAAGATCATGTTCGAAATCCCGAGCGTCGAAGACATTTCCCCGGTCTCTATCGTGCCTTGAATGCTGTCCGTCGAACGCGCGATCGTCGCCGCCACCAGCCCCGCCAGCGCCACCACCAGCAGCAAACCCGGCGCTCCTGCCATTTTCGAAATGCTGGTGTGCTCCTCCACGCCGGCATTCAGCAGCATGATCACAAAAACAAACAGCACCATGATCGCGCCGCCGTAAACGATGATCTGCACCGCGGCGACGAATTCCGCGCCCAGCAAAAGATAAAGCCCGGCCAGCGCAATCATCACCACGATCAGCGATAGCGCGCTATGAATCGGATGTTTCTGCAAAATCAGGCTGACGGCCCCGATTACTGCCAGCCCCGCAAGCACGAAGAAAACCACGAGCGGTGCCGTCATTTCGCCCCCCACGTCATCCTCGCGAGGATCACAAAGCTGGTGACGATCACATTCGCGATCGAAAGAGGCAGCAGCAATTTCCATCCAAACGCCATCAATTGATCGTACCGGAAACGCGGCAGCGTCCCGCGCATCCACACGTACACGAAGAGAAAAAAGAGAATTTTCGATAGCAGCCAGAACGGCCCCTGAATAAACAGATTCACACCCGGCAACAAGATTAGCGCGGCGCCCGCTCCGGCGATTGCTGTTCCCAGGCCCGGCAAGATGATCCGGCCAAAAACCGTTTCATAGCCCATCCCGTCCCAGATCACCCACAATCCAAACGGAATCAGAATCGCCGACGGCAAATAATGCGTGAACGTCCATGAAGCAGGGAAGGGAGACAGCCATCCGCCGAAAAACATGATCGCGCACAAGCACGAAACCGTGATCATGCTCGTGTACTCCGCAATAAAAAACATCGCGAATTTGAAGCTGGCGTACTCGGTGTGAAATCCTGCTACCAGTTCCGACTCCGCTTCGGGCAAGTCGAACGGCACGCGATTCGTTTCCGCAACTGCCGCCACGAAAAAACAAAAGAAGCCCAGTACCTGTGGCCATACGTTCCATCCGAAAATTCCCCACTCCGGATGGTGCGCCTGCGCTTCGATAATTTTCTTCAAATTGAAGCTACCGGCCATCAGCAGCACGCCGACCACGGACATCGTCAGCGCCAGTTCATAGCTGATCATTTGCGCCGAGCTGCGCAGCCCGCCCAGCAGCGGATACTTGCTGTTCGAGGACCATCCCGCCAGCGCCACGCCATAGACGCCCATCGCCGTGATTGCGAACAGCGCCAGTATCCCGATGTTTACGTCGGGCGGCGCGATCCCTAGATAAATGTCGTGACCAAACAAGCGGATGGGGTCCGGCCCAAACGGAATCAGCGCAATCGAAGTCAGCGCCAGCGCCAAAGCCAGCAGTGGCGCAAGATAATAGACAAATTTATCTGCGCCCGCCGGCGTCGGATCTTCCTTGAAAAGAAACTTCACGCCGTCTGCCAGCGGCTGCAGCAATCCGTGCGGCCCCACGCGATGCGGGCCCCACCGCGACTGCATGTGCGCAACGACTTTCCGTTCGAACCACGTCAGATATGCATTCACCGTCAGCACGATGAACAGCAGCAGCGCGATCTTCACGACCGTGATAACCAGCTCCGCGTTTGTGGCCAGGAAAGACTTCACAGCTCTGTCTTCGCCTCCGGCAGGGACTCCATCATCGTGCAGAAGCGCCCGAGCGTCCCGCTCGTAAACAAAGTGTCCTTGGCGGAGCGAATCAGTCCCACCGGGACGTCGTAAGGCCCGTGGCCGTTTCTCGCAAATTCCACGCGCGTCGGTTCAGCGCCGCCGGTCAGCAGCCCTGCCAGCTGCACATTGTAACCGCTCACTGCGTTGCGAATTTCGTCAAACACCGCCGCGGGCGTCCTGTAATGAAACGCCTTTCCCAGCCCCAGCTTTTCCAGTTGATGCGACAAAATCCTCAGCAGATCGAAGTCACTTCGCGGCCCCATCACTTCCGCGCCTTTGTGCAGCATCTGTATTTCGCCGGAAGTGTTTGTGACCGTGCCGTCTTTTTCGTATGCCGAAGCCGCAGGAAAAACAATGTCAGCGGCCTTCGCGGTTTCCGTAAGAAACATTTCATGCACGATCAGCAAATCCAGCTTGCCCCGCCCGGCGTTCTTCGCTCCATAATGCGCCAGCGGATTTGCGCCCACTACGTAGAGTGCCTTCAGCCTGCCGGCTTGCGCCGCTTCCACTATTTGCGGGGCCGTCAGCCCGGCCTTCGAAGGAATCACGCTGCCCCAAAGTTTTTCGAGCGCCTCGCGTGCCGCGGCATTGTCCACGTGCGCGTAACCCGGCAAGCGATCCGGCAAAACGCCCATGTCCGCGGCGCCGCGCGAATTGGCGTAATCGCCCAGCACCATGTATCGCGTTTTCCCCGGCAGCTTCGAGCCAAACGCAACCAGCTGGGCGATCGCCGCGCCGGATACTTCCGCGCCAAACACAACCGCGATATCGTTCTCTGCCTCAAGCCCGGCTTTCAACTGCACCAGTTGCTCGACAAGGTCGGGCGCGAGCTGTCCTTCTTCGTGCGCCAGCCAGCGCAACGCCGCGGATTCCTGCCCCGCCGCCACTTTCACAAACTGCGTGGCCTTGCGCTTCAGTTTGATCTCATTCGAATTGATGACGAACAGCTTCGTGCCAAAATGCCGGATGCCGCTGCGAATTTGCCAGCCCACCAGCGGATTCTGATTCGTCGGATCATTCCCTACGAGCAAGACTGCTTTCGATTGATACAGCTGCTCCATCGTCAGCAGGGAATCGTTAGCGTGCTCGCCAAGCGCGGTAAGTAATCCCGTGTAATCCGCGGTGCGGTGATGATCGATGTTGTTCGTCCCAAACGTCGCGCGCGCCATCCGTTGCAACAAATAACTTTCTTCATTCGATGTACGGTTCGAGCCGATAAAGCCGATTGCATCCTTGCCGCCCGCGTCGTAAACCACCTTCAATTTGGTCGCCGCGGCCTGCGCAGCCTCTTCCCATGAAACGGGATAAAGCTTGTCTCCCTTGCGCACCATCGGTTGCTTGATGCGCTCCGCGTGCTTCGTAAAATCAAATCCAAACCGCCCCTTTACGCAAAGAAAATCCTTGTTGATCCCGCTCAAGTCGCGGTTGTTCGAACGCAGAATTTCGTGGTTGCGCACGCTCAACGTGGTTTTGCAGCCGTTCGAACAGTGCGTGCAGACTGTGGACACGTAATTCATTTCCCAGGGCCGCGTTTTGTAACGATACGTTCCGCTGGTAAGCGCGCCGACCGGGCAGATATCAATGCACATCCCGCACTCTTCGCACTCCAGGTGATCCTGTCGATTGGGAATAATCACGCTGTTCGCGCCGCGCATGCCGACACCCAGCGCTTTCACGTCCATGCCTTCGTCGCAAACGCGCACGCAGCGGAAGCACAAAATGCACCGTGGCGCATCGTAATAAACCAGCTCGGACCATTTTTCTTCCGGCCTGTGAATCTTTTCCTCGACGAACCGGCTGGTGTCCGCGCCATAGCGAAACACCATGTCCTGCAATTCGCACTCACCGCCCTTGTCGCACACCGGGCAATCCAGCGGGTGGTTCGTCAGCAGGAATTCCAGCATGTACTTGCGCGCTTGCCGCACTTGCTCCGTGTCTGTTCGAACGATCATGCCGTCGGTCGCCACCAGCGTGCACGCCGTCTGCAGCTTCGGCGCCTTTTCCACTTCCACCAGGCACATCCGGCACGCCGCCTGCAGCGAAAGTCCGGGGTAGTAGCAGAACGAGGGCACTTCCGTCCCGATGCGCCGCGTCGCTTCAATCACCAGCGTCCCCTGCGGCACCTGCAATTCGCGTTCGTTAATTTTCAGCTTGATCAGTTTCTGTTCGGCCATGGATTCCTATCGTGAACCAACCAGCGCGTCCGCGGACTTGTAAGGGCAGCGCCCCCTCAAGTGCTCTTCGAATTCACCGCGCCACTTCTTCATGATGCTGATCGTCGGCATTGCCGCGGCGTCGCCAAGCGGGCAGAACGTGCGGCCCAGCATGTTTTTCGCCAGGTCCGCAATCATGTCAATGTCTTCCAGGCGCCCCATTCCGGCATGGAAGCGCTCCAGCGTCTTTCGCAGCCAGGTTGTTCCCTCGCGGCAGGGAATACACCACCCGCACGACTCATGCGCGTAAAAATGCATGATGCGGCGCGCCATGTCCACCATGCAGGTGTCTTCGTCCATGATCACCATGCCGCCGGAGCCCAGCATGGAGCCCGCTTTGGCCACAGAATCGTAGTCCATCGGAATATCAATTTCGTCCGCGGTCATCAGCGGGCAGGAACTGCCTCCAGGAATCACCGCCTTCAGCTTTTTTCCTTCCGGAATTCCTCCCGCCACCTCGAAGATGAATTTTTTCATGTTCATGCCAAGAGGCACTTCGTAGATTCCAGGTTTGTTCACGTGTCCCGCGATGCAAAGCATGCGCGTGCCGCCATTTTTGGGCGTGCCGCGATTCGCATAAGCATCACCGCCTTCGCGAATAATCGAAGGCACCGCGCTGAGGGTTTCCACGTTATTGATGATCGTCGGACACCCGTACAATCCCACGACGGCAGGGAATGGCGGCTTGATTCTGGGGTACCCTCGCTTGCCTTCGAGCGATTCCATCAACGCGGATTCTTCCCCGCATTCATAAGCGCCTGCTCCGGTGTGCGCCAGCAAGTCAAAATCAAATCCGGTGCCGAGAATATTCTTCCCGAGGTAACCGCGCGCATACGCTTCGGCCAGCGCCCCATCCACGATGTCCAGCACGTAACGGTATTCGCCGCGAATGTAAATGAAACCTTGATGAGATCCGATCGCCCGCCCCGCAATCACCATTCCTTCGATTAACTGGTGCGGGTCCATTTCCATCAGTGGCCGGTCTTTGCAGGTTCCCGGTTCTGATTCATCCGCATTGCAAATCACGTACTTTGCTTTCGGCGTATCTTTCGGCACAAACGACCACTTCATCCCTGTAGGAAATCCCGCGCCGCCGCGACCGCGCAAGCTCGATTTCTTCACTTCCTCAATGATCGTCTCTGGCGTCATTTCCTTCAGCGCTTTTTCCAGCGCCTGGTATCCGCCCTGCATCAGGTAAACATCAATCTTGTGCGAATCCTTCATCCCCCATCGCCGGCTGATGAGCGGTGTCTCCAGCGCATGCCGTTCATGCAGCGCGCCGGAAATCACGGGCTCCGGCGTGGGATGCTTCCCCGCATCCAGCTCTTCGATGATGCGGTCAAATTTCACCGGTGTCACGTTTTCGTAGAAGTCGTAATTGACCTGCATCGCCGGAGCGCCCGTACATGCTCCGATGCATTCCACTTCTTCGAGCGAAAAAACTCCGTCGGCGGTCGTTTCCTTGTGTCCGATTTCAAGCCGCTTCTTCGCGCGCCCCAGCAGTTCGTTCCCGCCCTTCAGCATGCACGCCACGTTCGTGCAAATCTGCACGTGATGCTTGCCCCAGGGCTTGCGGTGCAGCATTGAGTAATACGCCAGAGTCTCTTCGACTTGCACGTTGTTCAGGTCCAGCCGGTGCCCGATCTCCGCAATCATTTCGTCGCTTACGCATCCATACTCGTCCTGTGCGTACATCAGCATCGGAATGAGCGCGCTCCGCTTGACCGGATAGCTGTTCTGCAGCCTTTCAAACTTGGCCGAAAGTGTAGGGGAGAGTTCCATGATTACCTGTCGACTTCTCCGAGAACAATATCAATCGTCCCAATGCAGGCGATCACATCCGAAATCAACTGCCCTTCAATCAGCTTCGGCAGTGCCTGCAGGTTAATATACGATGGGCCGCGGAAATGAACGCGCAGCGGTTTTGGCGAACCGTCGCTGGCGATGAAGCAGCCTAGTTCTCCGCGTGGAGATTCGACGGTAACAAATACCTCGCCCGGCGCCGGCGAAAATCCTTCCGTAAAAATCTTGAAGTGGTAAATCAGCGCTTCCATCTCCGTCTTCATCTTTTCGCGCTGCGGCGGGATGATGCCGGGCGCTTCCGCCTTGATCGGCCCTTCATCCTTGATCTTGCCGAATGCTTGCCGGATGATCTTCAGGCTCTCGCGCATCTCCGCGACGCGAATTAGGTAGCGTGCGTAACAATCCGATTCCGTCCGCGTCGGCACGTCGAAACTGAACTCTTCGTAGCTCGAATATGGAAACGCCTTTCGATTGTCAAACGCCACGCCAGCCGCACGGATCGTCGGCCCGCTCATGCTCAAGGCAATCGCATCTTCCGCGGAAATGTACCCAATGCCTTTCGTGCGTCCGATCCAGATGCGATTTTCCGTCAGCAGCGTTTCGTATTCGTCCACGCGGCTCGGCATCATCTTCAGGAAGCGTTCCACGGCCTGCCGCCAGCCCGCCGGCGGGTCCAGTGCGACTCCACCGATTCGAATGTAGCTGGTCATCATCCGCTGTCCGGTGAACAATTCGAAGATTTTCAAAATCTCTTCGCGTTCCCGGAAGCAATAAAGAAAAACAGACATCGCTCCCAGGTCGATCGCATGCGTCCCCAGCCACACCAGGTGGGAAGAAATCCGCTGCAGCTCCACCATCATCACGCGGATGTATTGCGCGCGCTTCGGCACTTCCAGTTCCAGCAGCTTCTCCACCGCCAGGCAATACACCAGGTTGTTCCCCAGCGGATTCAGATAATCCATCCGGTCTGTGAGCGTGATGGCTTGAGAATAAGTTTTGTCCTCGCAGGACTTTTCGATTCCCGTGTGCAGGTAGCCCAGATCCGGAACTGCCTTCACTACCGTTTCGCCGTCCAGCTCCAGCAAAATACGCAGCACGCCGTGTGTGGACGGGTGCTGCGGCCCCATATTGAGGACCATCGTTTTTGCTGTTCCGACCGCGGTTTCGACGGTTGTCATGGCGTGCTGCTCTTCCTGAACAATTCACCCGTGTTCGGCACGTCTCGATAGCCCTCCACGGGATAATCGCGCCGCAAGGGATGCCCTTCCCAATCATCCGGAAGCAGAATGCGCCGCAAGTCGGGATGTCCGGTGAAGCGAATCCCAAAGAGATCAAATACTTCCCGCTCCAGCCAATTCGCACCCGGCCAAACCGGGACAAGCGAATCCACAACCGGATCATTCCCGCTGACCCACACTCGCAGCCGCACTTTCTCGCGTCGCGGAATGGAAACCAGGTGATAGTTCAATTCGAATCGTGGCTCGGCAGGTGTGCGGTCCACGCAGGTGGCATCGGTCAAGAAATTGTATTGAAGCTTGGCGTCCTCGCGGCAACGCTCGGCCGTGGCCCGCAGGAGTTCTCGAGGCACCACAATCGTCGTTTCGCCCCGGAATTCAATTACTTCCGCAACCGCCTTTGCGTTCCACGAACGCAGACATTCGGCTACAACATTAGCGTTTTTACTGGAAGACTCCGTCACGATTTCGAATCTCACCTGCGCCGGCTATTTGTGCCAGTCCAGCGCGCCTTTTTTCCAGAGATACAAGTAACCGACCAACAGGATGGCAATGTAGAGCATCATCTCCCCGAAGCCGTACCACTGCAGACTGCGAAAAATGTAGGCCCAGGGGTACAGGAAGATGGCTTCCACGTCAAACAGAATGAAAACCATCGCAACGAGGTAAAACTTTACCGAGAAAGGCTCGCGCGCGTCGCCTGTCGGCTCCATCCCGCACTCGTACGGCTGCTGTTTTGCGCGGCTGGGACGGCGCCATCCCACCAGAACTGAGAGAGTGGTCAGCAGGGATGCAAGCGCCGTGGCAAGCAGCAGTTGTAAGAGAAGCGGAGCATACGTATGTAATCCAGAACCACTCATAGGCGAAGCGCTATAATAACGATTCAACCGCCAGTCGGTCAAATGCGGCCGAAAGATTCCTGCGGGGCGCGGTCAGCCCCGGGCAGGCCGGGGCGAATGCGCAAATGCTTTTTGGCCACAATACCAACGTGAAAGTCGGTGAAACGGCCTTCCACATCCAGACGGAAGATCGCGGCATCGCGCACGCCCTTATTGACAGCACCGTCTATTTCCGCGGACGAGTCTTGCATCGCCGCACCAACAACTATTTTGACCTGTTGCCGCTGAGTCCCGACAGAGAACAAACCTTGAAAGCGCGCATGGACGAGCAGCACCGCACGATCGTTGAAGCGATTCGAACCGGAAAACTCGCGCTCTCGCTCCCGGCGGAAGAAGCCGCCCCCGCGCCAACTGCTGCTCCGTCAGCGCGGGCGCCATCTGCCGTCTCTCCCGCAGCCTCTCTTAAGCTGGAGCTGATGAATCCCAGGACCTGGCTCACCGGAAAGCGCGCATCGCTGCAAGTTGCTGTTCGCGACCACGCGGGCAACGCCGTTAAGGGAGCGATCGTCACTACAAGAGTCGATGGGGCTGCTGAGCCCACGGAATCGTCCACCGTGACCGGCGCGTCCGGGGACGCACAGTTCGAATTCGAAATGCCAAGGCTGACCAGCGCTGAATCTGCATTGGTTATCGAAGCAATGCGTGGAAACGTCAAAGGGCAGCTGCGTTTTCAATTACGCAGCAAGCCGCGCGTACCCTCGGCGAGCTAGCCAATGGAAACGGCATTTTCAATTGTGGTGAACGGAGAAAACCGCTCGGCGAAACCGGGCGCGACGGTGATCGACTTGCTTCGCGAACTGGGGCTCGATTCGGGACGCGTGGCTATCGAACGAAACCTGGAAATATTGCCGCGTCCGAAGTGGACAGAAACCACGGTCGAAGCCGGAGATCGCTACGAAATCGTGCAATTCGTCGGCGGCGGCTAAAACAATTTCTTCAAAATCAGATTCCTTCCAGCAGGTGCCCCATTTTTCGTTTCTTCGTTTTGAGGTAGGCGCGGGAAATTTTTGAAACACGCGGCTGGCACGGCACGCGTTCGACCACGCGAACACCGGAACTCTCAAGCTGGCGCACTTTTTCAGGATTGTTGGAAAGCAAACGAATTTTTGTCGCGCCAAGTGTTTTCAGGATCTGCGCGGAGAAATCGTAGTCGCGCGCATCGGCCGCGAAGCCCAGAGTTTCATTGGCTTCCACGGTGTCCATGCCGCCGTCCTGCAGTTCGTAAGCGCGCAATTTGTTCATCAGGCCGATGCCGCGTCCTTCCTGCGGCAGATAGAGCAGAATTCCCGACGATGCCTGGCCGATTTTTTTCAATGAGAGTTCAAGCTGCGCGCGGCAATCGCAACGCAGTGAAGTGAGAACATCGCCGGTCAGACATTGCGAGTGTACGCGCACCAGCGGCGCGCTTCTTCCCTTGAGGTTGCCGCGCACCAGCGCGACGGCTTCTTCCTGCGGACCATTTCCTTTGAATCCGTAAATCGTGAAGCGGCCGTAGCGAGTGGGCAGCGCCGCGTGCGCGACCATTTGCAGGCTGGCAACTTTCCTATTCGGTTTCTTCGTTTGCCTTGTTTTTGCGCTCATGGGGAAACGAGAAGTATAACAGGCCCGCCGAACCGGCCAACAGCTTGGGGGGATGAAGAAAAAACTAGCGCGGAGTCACAGAGGACGAAGAGTTAGCCGACACAGCACGCCGAGCACATTCGGGAGCCGTGGCGCTTCGCGGTCACTACAAAACTCCACCCCTTTACAGGCTGGCCGGGAAACGCTAGCGTTAGCGTGAGACCGCCGCCGAAAATGGATACAGCTACGTCTGTTCGCGATTTGCTGTTCACCCTGCTGCTCAAAGTGGGTGTGGCGTCATCCATTGCTGCTTTGCTCGCGCGGTGGAACGCTTTCCGGCGCGTGCTCTTCACCGAGGAACGCGATCCCGACCAAAAACTGAAATTGATGCTGTTCATGACGCCGGCGCTGATTGTGGGTGTGACGCTGCGGCTGGTAGGAGGCGCCCCTTACTCGTTCGCGGATTTGTCGCTGGAAGGCGCATTTCTGATGGGGTTGCTCGGTGGTCGCGTGGTGGGACCAATCGGCGGCGCAATCATCACGATTCCGGCGCTGATCTCGCACGAATGGCTGGCGATGCCCGCTGCGTCCACGGCCGGGCTGCTCGGTGGACTAATTCGTCAGGCGATTCCCAACAAGGAAGACCTGTGGAACTTCGGGCCGTTCACGTTTCTGAATATTCCGAAAGCCACCGTGAAGCTGCTGCGCAAAGCAGAATTGTCCTGGGAAATGGCGCCGCTAACGACGTGCATCGGGCTGGAACTGGGGCGCGTGGCGCTGGTCGAAGCGACCAAGCCGAAGTGGCTGTTCGCGATTGACGCGCGCTGGGATTGGTGGCTGGCGCTGACCGTGATTGCGACGCTGATGTCGGTGGCGGCGCCCCTGAAGATCTGGAACAACACGCGCATCGAGATGAACCTGGAGCGTCACCAGCAACTGCTCTTGAAAGCACGCATGGATGCGCTCTCCAGCCAAATCAATCCGCACTTCCTGTTTAACACCTTAAACACGGTGTCGGCGCTGATCCGTTTTGATCCGGATTCGGCGCGCGGCGTGGTGCTCAAGTTGAGCAACATTCTGCGGCGGCTGCTGCGGAAGCACGAAACGTTCGTCCCGCTGCGCGAGGAGCTGCAATTCATCGACGACTACCTGGACATCGAAGTGGCGCGATTCGGAAAAGACAATCTGGACATCGTGAAGCAGATTGACGATGCGGCGCTGGAGGCGTTTGTGCCGAGCATGCTCCTCCAGCCGATGGTCGAGAATTGCCTGAAACACGGGCTGGCGCCAAAGCTGGGCGGCGGAAAAATCGAACTGCGAACGACTAACCGCGACGGGCGCCTGCGCATCGAAATCGAAGACAACGGCGTGGGCATCTCGGAAGAGAAGATGCCGCACGTGTATGTCGAAGGAATTGGATTGAGCAATGTGCGCGAGCGGTTGCGCGTGTTGTACGGAACGGATTTTCGTTTGGACATCGAGAGCCGGCCGGGGGAAGGGACGGTGATCCGGATCGAGATTCCGGAGCTGGTGGCGGCGATGCAGGAAGTGAGATGAGGTCAGAAATCAGGCAAGAAAGTAAGGAAGTAAGGAAGCACCGTGAACTACCGGGCAGAAATAATACACAAGATTAGTAACCGCAATGTTAATAAAAACTTAGCTAAGTTATTTCCGGCTTTACTGGGTTGAAGTTACAGCGGTTGAGGCGCAGAATGAGGGGGATTCATCTTTCTCTATGACTGGTCTTCGAAGGCCGACCGTCTCTGGGCTTGGACACCTGGTGATGCAGCAGAATGAGTGCGAGACTAACAGGAAATAGATCTCTGGGCGCTAGCGCGGCTGTGGGATCTACGAAGAGTGAGGAACTGTGGCCAGCAAGAAATTACAAAACGCAAGACCCGTAGGCGCTGGACGAGGTCGCGGCGCGGTAATCTCCCCGGAGCTTGCACGGGAGAAGTGCACTTGCGGGCACCGGGCGGGCAGCCACGCGGCGCTCAAGTATTCTTGCCAGGCGCCTGGCGATCATAAGGGTTTCTGCCCGTGCATGCGCTTTCTTTCCGTGAAAGAATGGCGCGGAAATAAAGCCCGGGCCTCGTAGCACAACCTAAAGGCCAAGGACGTTCTCAGTCATACCAAGCGACTGTTGGGAGACGAGTGGCGCACGAGCGGGGAAAAAGATGCTCCGCGGACATTCGAAAAGCCGAGCGCATTACTGTCGCTTTACGCTTTGATGGATTTTTTCTTCGCCACAGACTTTCAATTCTATGAAACACACTCATTTCGGTTGTATCCAATCTTGCGTTCCTCATCCAGTTCCTTGATGCCCGCCCGCGGGTTCGCCTTCTCCTCCATCACCGCCGGTTCGTTGCAGCCATGTGCGCCTTTGCTTAAGACGTCCGTTACTTCCTCACCATTCAAATAGCGAAGTCGCGCGGATTCCTCGGTTCGTTGCGTCACTTGCGCAAGGCCAATCAACGTGGCGCGCTCCGCGCTGGTCATCCTCTCATTAAGCATCACTCCGCTTCTTTCCACAGCTACAAACGGCGGAGTTCTGTCGCTGCGATGCAAGCGCTCCGTGAATTTCGAAAGGACAACTGCAGGCGGGAATAAAGGCATTGCCGGGCCAAGGAAAATGGCCTGGCACGGGTAGAGAACTCCGCCTCTTAGAATCTTTCGAGACACTGCGTCTGTGCCTAGCGCATGTAACGAGTCGACAGTGGGAAATTGCCATCTCGAGAAACGCGCTATCGTCGCCAGCACCGTGGTGTCGGGCTTCGGGAATCGGCGGGGAGCAATCGCAAGCCGCCGTTCGACCTCACAAAGACGCTTTTCGGCCGCATGGCAGTCATTTCCACAGACCACCAGCCCGTGATTCCCGAGGATGAAAACGTCGGTTTCCGGCTCACTCGCCACCGCCTTTTCGATTTCGCGGGCTAGCTGTATGCCGGATGCCGCGTAGGGAATCCACTGCCAGTTCACGCCGGCCAATCGGTCTTTTAACTGATCCGGGCCATCCAGGCGTATTGCCCAGGCAATGGCGTTAATCGAGTGCACGTGGATAACCACCTGATGCCGAAGGATGGCGTGCGTCGCGGTTTCAATGGATGGACGCAGCCCGCCCTTCAGGGCAAAGCGTGGCGCAATCTCCATGTTCCTTCGGATAGACTCTTTGACTTCTGCCAACTCCATCGGCACGAACATCTCCTCCTGCGTCGCATGGGCTAGCCATTTGCCGGATGCCTTAATCCATAGAATTCCATCGAGCTTTATGGATGTATTCCCGTTGCTGGCTTGCACCAGCAGCGGATTGCTCCCGATTCGCGCGGACAGATCGCGAAGAGATTCGACACCTCTTTTGTGTTGAGCGGGCAAGTGTCCTGGTTGAGCTGAATTCTTCACAAGCTAATGCCTCCTTTGCTCCTGCTTGCCCCACTCCGCTGCTTTTACTTGTAATACCCGCAATGTGTCTTGGGCTTGATACTTCGCTCTGGATTTCGCTCTGCTCTGGCCAATCTTGATGGAAGCTTTGAAAATGGCCCCGACCGGAAGAATGCCCCCTAGGTTGTGCGAGGCAATGGCGGCCAAACCCATCGACGCGACGCATCCACAGGACGCGCAATCAGGATTCCCGCCAAACTGGCACGGAGTTATCTTTGTTTGCAGGTCTGCCGACAAGGTCTGTGTGGTAAGGGCAAAAACGCAATCTTGGGGGCTGTGTGGTGGTGAAGCGAACTGCCGAATCACGGCCTCTGGCATGTCCAATTTTGGATATAGTTTTCGCAAGTGCATCATGTCCGCAATTGCCTGCGCCCGCTCCTGAGGTGCCAGGATTTCCGGCATTTGATCTCCAACCTGGGGAGTGAACAGGCTGAACCATACTTTCTTAATCTCGGGGCGGGGCGTCCAGAATTCCAGGAATTCGGCCAGGTATCCTGGCCGCTTCATCATTTGACCTGTGACCGTGCAATGGATGGTGATCTTCTGCCCGGTGATGTTTTTTAGAATACGGTCGTAGGTTGCTGGCGCTCGCCGGACATCGTGTTCTGGCTGCAATCCATCGATGGATACAACCACGTGCAGACGCTCCAGACTCGCCCACGTCGGATGCATGGTGCGGAAAGCGCTGGTAACAATCTGCACATGCATCCCGCGTGCCAATAGCTTGGGAACCAGCAACTCCAGTTCGCGATACCGGACCAGAGGGTCGCCACCAACAATTGATAGGTGCAAAGGCTTCAGCCGATCGACGACTTCAAGGACTCCGTCTACTAGGGATTGGCCCCTTCGGTCCTTCAGCTGGCGCAATGTCTGCCCGCCGCCTAGGTGCGCGTCGTCATACGCGTAACAGCCTGGACAGCTCAAAGGGCATTCACGCGTGATTTCGATCGAAAGAGAAGGTTGTTCGCCTTTGAGGATCTTGCCCCATGCTTGAAAGATTTGAGATGTGTGCACCGGTGATGGTCCTGATTCCGACCGCGCCAAATCTACGGTCTATGAGTGCGCTGGTTAGTTGCAACCCTCGCGGGAGGGACGGCTGGCACCGATCCGTCTTAAAATGATATCGGTCGCCTGCCTATTTGGTGCGCTGGGGAAAGCCGTCTTTAGGAAAACAAGGAGGTGAGGTGTCCGTTGCTTGACGTACAGAGCTCAGGTTGCAGGAAGGGCTTTTGCTTTCGAAAATCTGTCCAAACGAGAGGAGGCTGCCCTGAAAGTGAGGAGGGCGCGTCAGGCAATCCGATGCATGGTTCTTTGCCGCAACAGGTTCTCGGCCAGCGAAGTGGGTAACCAAGTTTTTCTGATTACGCTGAGGCTTGATTGCAGGTGGATCAGGTAGCCTGTCGAGAGTCCCTCCAACAATCATCATGCACAGCAAGAATGCCGCGATTTGGACTTTCATAGACTCGCACCCTGCCCACTTATTCGACGGCAAACGGTGTTACTCGCAATCATTCCCACACGTACTCTGCCGAGGTCATATTCCGTTCTATTGGCCCATGCAGCAAATGCATTCGCCCCTGTCCCTTCGATGCGCGAAACGCTATGGGAGATAGCTGGCAGCAAAGACGGAATGGTTTTCGCCTGGGCGTAGCCATCTCCCGAGCAAGGGATCAGGTCCCTCAACGTTTGGCCGTTGGTCTTCCCAGAGAATACGGCGCACGCCGGGCTGTTGTCCAAGCAAAACTTATTCGTCGCGCAGGGCGACCATCGGATCGACCCGGGTGGCGCGCCGCGCGGGGATGTAGCAGGCCAACAAGGCGGAGAGCAGGAGCACGGCGGCCACGGCGCTAATGGCCGCAGGATCAATGGCGTTCACTTGATACAACATGGACTTCATCACGCGGCCGACGAAATAAGTGCCGGCCAGCCCCACCCCCAATCCAACAAGCGCTAGCAGCATCCCTTCCCCAAGCACCAGACCAAGCACCTGCCGCGGACCGGCGCCAAGTGCAATGCGCAATCCAATTTCGTGAGTGCGCTGCGCGACCGCGAAGGACATCACGCCGTAAATGCCAATGGCCGCGAGGAGCAATGCGAGGCCGGCAAAACTAGCGAATAGCACGGTCGAGAAGCGGTCGCTGGCCAAAGATTCGTGAACCAGCTGATCCATTGTCTTCACCTGGTCGAGTGGAAGCTCGGAATCCAAGGTCTGGACCACGGCGGCAATGCTTTTGGTCAAGCCGGCCGTATCGCCAAGAGTGCGAACGGCCAAGCCCGCCTGCGGCCAGGGCGATTGCCAGAAGGGTACGTCGATTTCAGGGAAGCCTTCGCGCCGGACGCCTCCGTTGTGAACGTCATGGTAGACGCCGACAATTTGCCATTCGATCGGAGGTCCCAGGTTGGTCACCCCGGGAATAAGTTGCTGAACGACAACGCGCTGCATAAGGGGATCCACTTTGGACAAATATTTTTTGGCAAAGGTCTCATTGACGACGGCGACGGGGAGTCCGCCGGCGGCGTCTTGTTCCGTGAGCGCGCGGCCCTGGAGCATGCGGATGCCAAAGGTGCGGAAGTATTCAGGTGTGACCATATTGAAGCCCGCGCCGGGACGCGAAGAAGGATCATCAACGGCTTGTCCAGCAAGATTGAAGGGCATGCCAAAGTTCGTGCCGATGATCGGCATGCCGGTGGAAGCCGAAACTGCGACGACGCCCGGAAGGGAGCCGATCTTATCCAGAAGCTGGCGGTAGAAGGCGATCATTTGTTCCGGGCTCTTGAAATGTTCGTTGGTCACCGGCAGAAAAAACGTCAGGATGTGGTCTTGCCGGAATCCCAGATCCACGCGGGACAATTTCCAGAAACTATGAATCACTAAGCCGGCCCCGGCGAGGAGCGTGAGAGCCAACGCAAACTCGACGACCACCAGTGTGCGCCGCAGGCCGTGCCGCCCCGCGCCCGTCGAAGCCCGTCCGGATTCCTTTAGTGTCTCGCTCAAATTGAGCTGCGCCGTTTGCCACGCGGGAGCGCAGCCAAAGAGCACGCCGCACAGGATGGATGCCACCAGGCTGAAGAAGAGCACCGGCAAGTTCAAGTGAAAGTCGGCTTCGGACGGCAACGTGAAAGGCGGAATCATGGCGACGATCACTTTCAGCAAGCCCCAGGCGACACTTATGCCCAAGACTCCACCAATCAGAGAAAGCGCCACGCTTTCGGTCAGAAACTGCGCGAACAGTTGCCAGCGGGTTGCGCCCAGTGCGGCGCGGACTGCAATTTCTCTTTGCCGCGCGGTGCCCCGGGCGAGGAGCAGATTGGCAACGTTCACGCACGCAATCAAGAGAATGAAACCGACCGCGCCCATCAGCAGCCACAAATTTTTGATCGTGTCTTTGCTGATGAAATCATTCTGCAAAGGTTCGACGGCGGCGCCCCACCCCTTATTGGACTTTGGATAGACTTCGGCGATGTGCCGCGTGACGGAGTCCATGTCCGCGTTGGCTTGCTGGATGGTGACGCCCGGCTTAAGACGGCCCATCACTAAAATAAAATGGAATTCGTGATTGATCTGTTCCGGCTTGAAAGCGAGTGGGACGAACAATTGGCTCTCGAGGCGATCGGGCTGCCCGGTCGCCAGGACACCCACGACGGTGTACGGCTCGCCATTGAGGCGGATGGGCTTGCCGATAATCTCGCGGTCGCTGCCGAAGCGCTCCATCCAGAGGCGGTGGGTCATGACCACCACGTGCTCCCTGCCCACCTGCCCTTCCTCCGGCAGAAAATCACGCCCTAGAAAAAACGGTGTTCCCACCATGTCGTTGAAGCCGGGCGTGGTCAACCGTGTCTGGATCATCTCGGGATGGTCGGAACTGGCGAGCGCGAAATTGCCGCCAGTCCATGCGCACAGGGATTGAAAGACCGTGCTCTGCCTCTTCCAATCGAGAAAGTCCCCTGCGGAAACGCCGTTCCGGCCGCCTTTGACCTTCGACCAGACGATTACGAGTTGGTCCGGATTGGGGTAAGGCATCGGGGAGAGGAGTGTGGCGTAGACGACGCTGAAGATGGCGGTGTTGGCGCCGATGCCCAGGACAAGGGCCAGAAGAGCTACAGAAGTAAAACCGGGATTCTTAAGGAGTAGCCGAAGGCCAAAGCGGACGTTGCGGGCAAAATTATTCATGCCGGTCCCCCCGAAGGCTCCAGACGACCACTCGTTAGAGGGTTTAGACGTTGAGTGGCCCGAGTTGTCACGGCCGGATGCCCAGTCTTAGCGGTTTTCGCCGAACTGGCTCTTCAATTTTTCCGGGGCAGAGAGCCGCCACGCCGCTTCAAGGGCGCGGCGGAGGGTGGGTTTTCGGGCGGATTTCAGGCGGACGCTGGTGGCGCCGCGGCGTCCCCAGACGCCGTTACAGGGATTGAAGACATTGGGATGGGACTTGATGAACATCTCTTGTTCAATGGGAGTGAGTTTGACCATGGCCCAACCGGCTTCGGGGTAGCCGAGGGTGGCGAAGATTCTTCCGGCGACACGAAAATCCGGGTGGTCCATGTGCATGCGCTCTTCGGTTTCCGGGAAGCTGAGGGCGAGGCGGCGAAATTCGTTGGCAGTCATCGTTGGCCTCCGCTGCTCGCGATTGTACAGGAATTCCTGAATGAATCATTCGAGATGAGGACCTGCCCCGGTCTTTGCTCTAGCGCACTGGCGAGGCAGAACCCGGAGGTTGAGGCTGCGGAGTGTGCCAGGAGATGGATTGACGCTGGAGGAGAGCGATCGCGTAACGGATGGGTACGGCGGCGCCAGGCGTGGAGATGGAAGCGGCTGAGGACTTGGCGATGGAAATCGCGCTGGAGCGCAGCCAGCGGCCTTCGACCGAGCCGACGACGGCGCCGGTGTTCTGGGACAGGACGGGCGAGCCGCTCTGGCCGAGGTTTACTGGGTGACTGAGGAGGAAGACTTCGGCGGCAGGGGCGGACTCATCGAGTTGGGTGGTTTCGTAAGAGAGGACTTCGCCGGAGAAGCGGTCTTCGCGGGGGACTTCGAAAGTGTTAGCGCGTTGCTGCCTCGGAGGGTGAAGAGAAAGGGCGAGGACGGATTGGCCGGGTGAGGCAGGCTCGGAGGAGAGTGGCAGAAAAGTGACTTTGTGCTTGGAGGCGAAAGGATTGGAGACAGCGCGGAGGATGGCAACGTCGTGCTCGGCGTCTGTGGCGATGATAGAGGCTTCGAGCAGAATCGGAGGGCCATTTCGGCGGCTGACCAGGATGTAGGGTTGGCCGCCGTCACGGAAGTTTTCTAGGACATGGGCGACGGTGAGGAGATAGCCCTGATCGTTGATGAAGAAGCCGTTACCGAAGAAACTGTAGTGGTAACCGTGGGAAGAAGGAGACTGATCGAGTTGATAGACGATGGGGCAGACCGCCGAGGAGAGAGGAGTGTCGTCAGCAGGCGCCTGGGTTGCGGCTGTGACTACGAAGGCAGCGAAGAGGCAGGCGAGCAGGGCCGCCAAGCAGGCGCGACGGTTTTCGGTGGGCTGAAGCACTTTGGGCAACGGCTTTCCTGGACCTTTCCGAAGACACAACGATGAAGGTAGCAACGGGAGGGAAAGCGGGGAAGTCCAGAAAAAGGGCAGGGCAAACAGGGCTTGACAGGGGGCTGGCACTACTGTATATTCTGTAATGACAGAAACAACAGATATGACGAAAGTGGCGCGAAGGACGCGAAACGCGGAAGGTCAAAAATGAGCGAAGCGACGAAAAATTCGTTAACCCCGGTGGCGCAGAAGTTTATTTTGCATTGGGGGGAGATGGGCACCCGGTGGGGAATTAACCGCACGGTGGCACAGGTGCATGCGTTGCTCTTCTTGTCGCCCAATCCGTTGCCGGCGGATGAGATTTCGGAGACGCTGGCGGTAGCGCGGTCGAACGTGAGCACCAGTTTGCGGGAATTGCAGGGGTGGCGGATCGTGCGGGTGGTGCACGTTTTGGGAGACCGGCGCGACCACTTTGAATCGATCAAAGATGTCTGGGAGATTTTCCGGATTGTTTCCGAGGAGCGCAAGCGGCGGGAGATTGATCCGACGCTGAGCGTGCTGGCGGAGTGCGTGCGGGAAGTGAAAGCGAATCCGCAGGGCGATGCGTACACGCGGGAGCGGCTGGAGAGCATGCTGGAGTTTTTGACGGCGATGACGGGATTGTTCGAGGAGATTATCCGGATGCCGACGGGGGCGTTGAAGGGCGTGGTGAAGCTGCGCGGGAAAGTGATCACGTTGCTGGGGAAAAAGGCGGTCAACGGTTGAAAATCAAAAGGCTCGGAAAAAGCGAAAAGACTTAACACAGAGAACACAGAGAAGAGGAAAGAAGGGAAGAAGAGGACGGCGATGATTTCGTTGGTGAGTGAGTACACGGACGGGAAGGGGCGGCACGCGCGGGGGTGGTTTTTCTTTGACGCGGAGTGCAAGTTCTGCACGAGGATCGCACAGTGGCTGGCGCCGATTCTGGAACGGCGGGGGCTGGCTGTGGCGGCGCTGCAGGATCCGCGAGTGGGGGTGCTGCTGGGATTGTCGCGCGATGAATTGATGCGGGAGATGCAGTTTCTTTTGAGCGATGGGAGCCGGTATGGCGGAGCGGATGCGGCAGTGGCGTTGGCTCGGGAAATCTGGTGGGGGCGGCCGTTGCTGTGGATTTCGAGGATTCCGGGGATGATGGGAATTTTGCGCAAGGGATACCGCTCGATCGCCGCCCAACGCAGTTGCGCAGCAGAAGGGTCCCCGACATCCGAGGCCTCGAAGCGAACGTAGATCTGAAAGGAAAGCGCATGAAAATGAACCCGTCCATAGCTTTCTTGCTGGATATTGCGCTTGCGGCGCTCTTGCTTGTTGGAATCGTGGCTTACGTCAAGAAGCATTTAAAAACACTGCTGATTGAACTCTGCGGCACGACCGAACGCGCGAGCTTTTGGCTAGCACTCTCCAACATCGCGCTTGTTCTCGTACCACTGATTTTCGCTCTCGACTATAAACCTGAGTTCGGGCCAGAGAGGACGGCGATCTTCGAGATGGCCACGCAACTCAAGTATGCACTGATTGGTTTCGTGGTCACGTTGGGGTCCCTTGCGCTAATTCTTATCCGGTTCATTCCACGAGACAAAAATATTCTGGCAGGCGCCCCGCAGCGGCAGAGTTGAACAGAGCACCAATTGAAGTGTAAGGAGGTTCTGTGGCGAACCGTTTTGTGGAGTTGTGGCGTTGGCAGGGGAAGATTGATCGCAAATCATACGCGATTGCGGGTTGCACGGCCCTTCTCCTGAAGTTTTTACTCGATAAGTTTGTCGCATTCGCGGTATTTGGCCGGTTATGGTTCCCGTGGAGTTATTGGCAGCCGCTAGGGCCGGATGTACGCGTGAATGCCATTCCATCGGATACACGGGGATTTGCGGTCACGTTACTGGTCTTGGCGCTCCCATTTATCTGGATGGGCGTTACGCTGACGGTGCAGCGCCTGCGGGATGCCGGGAAACCACTCTGGCTCGTGGTGTTCTTTTTTGTTCCAGTGATCAACCTTTTGTTCTTCATGTTGCTCTGCAGCATGGGATCGCATGCTGTGACAGCGCAACGCGAAGCTGCGCCATGGCCTGAGACCAGCATCGTGGATCGATGGATTCCGCAGGGCGCAATTGGAGCGGCAACGGTCTCCATCGTGTTGACGATTGTGATTGGTGTCATCTTTACGGTGTTTGGCACGGAAGTGCTGCAGTCCTACGGGTGGGGATTGTATGTGGCGCTGCCATTTTGCCTGGGACTGTTTTCGGTGCTGGTGTACAGCTATCACGAGCCGCGCTCTTTTAGCAGTTGCATGAGTGTTGCGGTGGGGCCCATCGCGTTGCTTGGCGCTGCGCTCCTCCTGGTGATGCTTGAGGGGGCGATTTGTATTTTGATGGCAGCCCCGTTTGCGCTGGGGCTGGCGGCACTGGGAGGAATGCTAGGGTACGCCATTCAAGCGGGGTACTGGCTGCATAAAGGCACTCCTGCCATGTTGTCGATTGTTTTCTTGTTCACCCCGGCGTTCCAGAGCGCGGAATACTGGGCGAAGCTTCAACCGGAGACGTTTGAAGTGCGGACGGCGATTGAAGTGAATGCGCCGCCGGAGAAAGTGTGGAACCGGGTGGTGGCGTTTGCGGAAATTCCGCCGCCGACGGAGTTGTTGTTTCGCGCGGGGATTGCGTATCCGATTCGCGCGGAGATTTCCGGGCACGGAGTTGGCGCGGTGCGGCATTGCATTTTCTCGACAGGGCCATTTGCGGAACCGATCGAAGTCTGGGACGAACCGCGGCTCCTGAAATTCGGCGTGACGGCGAATCCGGCGCCGTTGAATGAACTCAGCCCGTACGGAAATATTCAGCCGGCGCATTTGCACGGGTATTTTGTCTCGAAGCAAGGGCAGTTCTTGCTGACGGCTTTGGCTGGAGGGCGAACGCGGCTCGAAGGCGCGACGTGGTATCAACACACGATGTGGCCGGCGGCGTATTGGCATTTGTGGTCGGATTACATCATTCACAAGATTCATTCGCGGGTGCTGGAGCACATTAAAGCAGAAGCAGAGAATTAAAACCCGCAAACCTCCGCAAATTCATCCGGAGCACCCCGGTAGAAGCGACCGGGATTCCAACAGCGCACAAAGGAGGCTCGATGGGAATTGCACTCTCCAACGACGTGAAGGGATTGGTGGACCACCCGAACTTCGCTCACCTGGCGACAATCATGCCCGATGGCTCGCCGCACAGTGCGCCCGTTTGGATAGGGCGCGAAGATGACTTTCTTTTGGTCTGCACCGAGGCGGGTTCGCTGAAAGGCAAAAACATGCTGCGCGAGCCCCGCGTTTCCATCTCCATGGTGGACTTTGTTGATCCCTACTCGGAAGTCCAAATGCGCGGGCGCGTGGTCGAGCGGCGCGCTGACCCTGAGCTCAGGCACTTTGACGCGATGTCGCTGAAGTATGTCGGGAAACCCTGGCCTTACCGCGACGAGAAATCGCCGATCGTTCTGATCATCGAGGTCACGAAGGCGCGCTACTCGAAGCAGCCCTTCGAGCATACGCCGCCCAGGACGGCTTAGGCGCAAAACCATGCGACTGCTTCCCATTTCTGGAGGCTTGCGTGGCCGGGGCGGGATCGCAAACGGAGCAGGCAACTCCAAGACTGAGGCTCCTAAGCGGAGCCGGGGCACCCTTCGCTCCCGGTTGCGTCACGATTCGGTTGAATCCGAATCCCACCCTTTGCATGCGGCAGAAACGCAAAGGATGGAGCACCCGGCAGGTAACAATCGGGCTAGGTGCGGCTCCTTCTGCCTACCATCTTGGCGGCCATGGAAAGCAGCAAGGCTCTGTCTGGTATGGACATTTTCCGAAGCGCGTTTTGTAGTTTTGAAAAGATGCGCCTGCCCTTTCCCCGAGACGCCCAATCCTCTATTTCCTTCGGCTGCCTTTTGAGCGATTTTGGCGATTTTGCTTCCGCGTAGAGAAGTTGATACAAGGGCACGCCTAATGCACGTGCGAACTTCTCAAGGGTCTCGACGGTGGGAACAGTGTGTCCGTTCTCCACGCGCGAGATGTAGCAACGAAGCAGCCCTGTGCGCGCTTCAATTTTGCCTTGGGACAGGCCTCCCAATTCCCTAAACTGTTTGAGTCGGTTTCCTAAATCCATTTTGGCGCCTCCGGTCTCTAGGCCATTGTGTCTATTCTTTGATAGTGAAAATGCGACGACGCTGATTAGCCGGGCCGTCTGACGGAACATCTGTACCGGAACCGGGTTCAGCGGCGCCGATCTTTATCGGGATATAAACGCTTTGTTGGTGAGGCTATTTAGGTTGCGGGATTCCTAACATCGAAGTGGGACAGCGCGGACGGTAGGGGTAACGAAATCAGGCTGCCCCGACTGTTCTCTCTCCGCGACGCGGATTTCGCCACGACTAGTCGGGGAGCCCAATAGCGCTGGGGAAGCCGATTTCTGAGTTGGTCGCGTTCTTCCGACAGAATCATGGAGCACCTGGATTAAGAACTGCGGAGCGTGCTCGCTCGCCACTCCCTGAGACTCATCGTACGGGGTCTCTGGCAAATCTTCCGCATGAAGGGCGAAAGATAAAGCAAAGAGCAAAGCCCAAAGGACAAAGAGTGTGAAAACGGACTTCCTCATCGGCACATGAGAGCATAGCCGCGAGGTGGGACCCGGTCAACGGGGCCGTTAGCGTTCTGCTCAATCGTCCGGCCTGGCTTCAGGCGCGGGGAAGGACGGTCTCCACGGCATCGCAGAAGCGATCGATCTCAGTGGTTGAGGTGTAGACATTGGCGCTGACGCGAATGCCGTTGAGGCTGGGGCCGGAGATGGGGACAACCAGGATGTTGTATTTGCCGAGGAGTGCGTCGCTCAGCTTTCCGGGATCCATGGTGTCGAAGTGAATGGTGCCGAAAGCGCCGGATTGGTTGGGTTCCAAGTTGACGAGCATTTGGGCGGCGGGGAGTTTGCCCAGGCGTTCGGCCCAGCGCTGTTTTAAGTAACGGAGGCGAGTGAATTTTCGCTCCGCGCCGATTTGCTCGTGGAACTGCAGCGCTTCGAGAGTGGCATTGTGCATGGCCGCGGGGTGAGTTCCTATTTCCTCGAACTTGCGGATATTCTTGTCCATCGAATCCGGCGCGGCCATCAGCGCCCAGTGTTTTTCGATACGGTCTTTTCGTACGTACAGCATGCCGGTGCCGATGGGCGCCGAGAGCCACTTGTGGAGGCTGGCGCCGTAGAAATCACAGTCTAAATCGGAGAACTGGAAGGGCACGTGGGCAAAAGCATGCGCGCCATCCACGATGCTGGTGATCCCGCGCGAACGCGCCAGTAGGCAGATCTCTTTGACGGGAAAGATCTGGCCGGTCATGAACACGACCTGGGACAGATGGATGACGCGAGTGCGCGGCGTGATGCCCTGTTCGAACAAGCGCACTAGATCACCGGGATTCTTTACCGGAACGGCGAAGTCCAGTTGCTTGAGCACGATCTTTTCGCGGCGCGCGCGCTGCTGCCAGGTGGTGATCATCCGGGGGTAGTCCTGGCTGGTGGTCAGAACTTCGTCGCCGGGTTGGAGGTCCAGGCCAAACTGCGCGATCTGAAGCGATTCGCTGGCATTGCGCGTGATGGCAATGCATTCGGGATCGGCGTTCCACATACGAGCAAGAGTTTTGCGAACGTCTTCGATGCGCGGCTCCAAATCGTGCCACATGCGGTAGCTGGGGAGCTGATTGCTGTAGCGGATGGCCTCGATTTCGGCCTCCAGGACCGTGGTGGGCGACGGAGCAACGCCACCATTATTGAGGTTGAGGATCGTGGGGTCCGGGACGTAAGCGCGGCGGATGGTATTCCAGTAGTTCTCGTCGGCAGCGACGTCTTCCGGGGAGAGATGGGCGTAGGCGCGGTTCAAGATGGCGGCAAGGGCAAGCGCTTCCGCGCCGAGGAGGAAATCGCGACGATTTACTTGTGTAGGCATGGCTGTAGGCTCACACCAAAGGGTTTGAGCGCAAGCATACATCATGCGGCATGGTTTCAGAGCGACTTTAGTTTGGGCAGGGTTACGGGAGACCGAGGAAGAAAAACGGCCCGCCTTCCCGGCAGGTCGGGGCAGGCTCCAGGCGGGCCGAACAACTGCGGAGCCGCTGAGGGAATGAATCACGCCCCTACAATGACACGGCCGCGTTTTCTCCTGACACTTACTCTATGGCGATTGCGGGCGGGCGTAATGGCCCGGATGCAAGTGTCTCGTTGAGTTCCCTAAGCGGGGCACCTCATGGGCGAGCTTCGTAGACGACGTTAAAGGGTGTTTCCGCAGCTCGCCGGAAACGGCTGAAGCCGGCCGCGGTGACAACTTCGCGAATGCGTTTTTCACCGGACTGCGCGCCCAAGCACAGCGCGACTTCCTGCGAACGCGAACAGGGCGTGCACAATAGAGTTGAAAAGGAGTAGTACACGCGGCCAACCGGATTCAGATTGTCCTTTAGTTCGTCGTTGGCAAAAGGCTCAACGATCATCCATGTGCCATCCTTCCTCAGTGCGTTGCGCACGCGCGTTGCGGCGCCTACGGGATCGCCCATGTCGTGCAGGCAATCGAACACTGTAACCAAGTCGTAGTCCTTGCCCGGAAACTCTTTGGCCTTGGCGACGCCAAAGTTAAGTCGAACCTCGAGATGCTCTCTGGCAGCGATGGCGCGGGCGCCCTCGATAGATTTGTCGTGATAGTCGAATCCGAAGAATTGTGATTTTGGAAAGGCTTTGGCCATCAGCACGGTAGACGCTCCCTTGCCGCAGCCTACGTCGGCGACGCGCGCGCCGGCTTCGAGCTTAGCCTTGACGCCGTCGAGAGAAGGAATCCACGAAGTCACAAGATTAGCTGCATAGCTCGGGCGGAAAAATTTCTCGCAACCGTGAAACACGGCTTCATCGTGCTCATGCCAGCCCATGCCCGCGCCGGAACGGAAGGACTCGGTAATCCTGGGAACAGCGGCAAGAGAGCCGAGAGCCAGTTGAAAGGCTCCGGGAATGTAGGCGGGACTGTCTTCGTTTGCCAGCGTAAACGCCTGCACTTCGCTCAAGCTGAACTTGCGTGTCTTTTCGTCGTAGGTGACGTAGCCGCCGGCGGCTTGAGAACTCAGCCATTCGCGCACATAACGCTCATCGGTTTTGGTTTTGGCGGCCAGTTCGGCGGAGTTTAGCGGACCTTCGGCGAGAGCCCTGTACAGCCCCAGCTTTTCACCGATCACCACCATGCCAGAGTGGACCGCGGCTCCCAGATCCCCAACGAATTGCCCAACGAATGCGTTCAGTTTGTCCATGTCAACAGCCATGCTTTTTCTCCTTTGCGATTGCAATTTCTTTGAGTTTTCATAGAGTGATGCACTCGTGTTTCTCGTGCGCTTGACAGCTTTCGTCGCGGGGTTGAACGCCGGGATCGTGGCTCAGATTGCCGCCTCTGGTCCTGTGGTGTGCGGCCGCGCGAGTCTCGGCCTTGCAATGCCGTAGCACCTCGGAAGTGTTTCGGGAAGATCGGCCGTCCCAGGAATCGTCGTCCTCGGGAAGCCGCCCAGTGATGTGTCCCAGTTCGTGGAGCAATATCGTAATTTGCGCCTCTGGAGTATTCCCGTCGTAAGAAGAAACCGTGAGCGGGCGGTTGCCATCGGGCCGAGCTAGCATCCCTCTGGGGTCCAGTTGCAAGACAACCGAAGTGCGGTTGAAGAACGGTCCGCTGGCATTCAATAGGATGGTGGAGTTTGGACCTCCATTCTCAATCGACTTGGCCCCCCATGGGTGTTTGAGGATCTGCCCACGTTCACTATCTCTCATGCCGTAGACATACCGAGGTTCTCCTATCTCCAACTCGAAGTGCAGCGACCGAAACACTTCGGCGGCGTCAGGATCGGCTTGCTGGAACCAAGCGGTGCACGCATTGCCTTGTCGCAAGATGTCGAGAACTTGCTCGCGCGCCCGAACAATCGTTTCACCCCGTTTGCCCAAGGCCGACAACTCCAGCACAACACGGTCGTCGTGGTGTGGAATACGCTCTGAATAAGATGGGCTCGGCGCAAGCAATACGCACGAGAGTACGGCAGCAGCGATCACTCGTAGGCGCCGTAGAAATAGCTCCTGTCTCTTCCGCCAGCCTGCGACACAATTTCCCGAGGTCCTGGTGTCCCTGGGTGTCCCCATGTAACGTGCGACGTCCATGCCGGTCCACCCAGCCCGGCGGAGTTCAGCGGGGCTTTCGGCGAGAGCCTCGTACAACCCCGGCTTTTCGCCAATCACCACCGTGCCTGACCGGACTGCGGCTCCCAGATCCCCAACGAATTTCCCTACGAACACGTTCAGTTTCTCGATGTTAACTGCCATTCCTGTTCTCCATTCAGATTCTGATCTCTTTGAACTTACATGCAGCGATAGGCTAGTGAGGGTCCAGGAAGCAGTAGCCGCCGCTTCCTGGACCGTTCATGGTGCGCTTGATGCCTTAACTGCGCTCGACGGCCCGGTTACTTGTTTCTGCTTGGGTCATCGTCAGGATTGATGTAGTTGAACTGCAACGGGGATTGTCCGTGGACCTGCACGATGGTTTCTCCGCAAGCCATGGCGAAGTGGTGCATGTCGGGATCAAGAAAGGCAAAGCTCCCGGCGATGAACGCTTTCATTTTGTTAGCATCAAACTCGTCGCCCATGCCGACTTTGAACGTGCCGGAAATGACGGTGACGTTTTCCCGCAGAGGGTGGAAATGGGGTGCGATGCGGAAGCCATCGGGCATCTTCAAGCGAATGGTGTAATCGCCAGTAGAGGCCGTTGGGTCGCCTTCGAGGACGGCGAACTGCGCGCCCGGACGCACGACGGGCGGCGCTGGACCCCAGGGGATGGTATCAGGTGTGAACGCGTTTGTTGCGTGCGAATGGTCGTGGGGGGCATAAGTCAAAGGCGGCGCCGCCCCAGCGAACAAACCAGCCACAGCGAGTGCAAGTAACAAGTATTGTTTCATGATTGAGCCTCCGTTGCTCAGTATCGAACCGCGGCAATCATGTCCTGACGAGAGGCGCATTCCCATGAAGGGCGAATACAGTTTGCATATCTTTTCCATATCGTCGCAAACTATTGAATCCTAGGGGATAATGCGCAAACGAGAGGCATATGAGACGTATTAGACCGGCAGTGGGTGAGATCGAACTGGACCTCGGGCGCTACGAACTTCGCCGTCAGGGAAGGCGAGTCAAGCTTGAAAAGAAGCCCATGGAACTGCTGATTTTTCTGGTGGCGCGGCGAGAACAACTAGTTTCGCGCAAGGAAATCGTCACGAAATTGTGGCGCTCGGATCTGTTCATTGATACGGAGCCCAACATCAACAACATCGTGCGAAAAATCCGTACAGCACTGGGCGACGATTCCGCAAAACCCCGCTTTCTAGAGACCGTGGTAGGCAAAGGGTACCGGTTCGTCGGACCAGTGCGTGTGATCGATGCGCGTTATCCGCAATCCGATTTTGGACCGGACGCCATGCACGCGGTCAGCCCGGAGAAAGCCGAAGAGCGGAGCGAGCGCTCATCGTTGGCGGTTTTGCCGTTGATGCTTCTCGGGAAGCCTGCGGATGACCATGGCGTGTGCCTGGGGTTTGCGGATGCACTGGTCACGCGCCTGGGAAACCTGCCGGGAGTGGACGTCCTGCCGATTTCAGCAGTGCTGAATGTGCCGGCCGAGGGGACAGCTTCGGAGACCGCTTCGCGTCTTGGAGTGCGTTTTGTGGTCCACGGCGCCATTCAATTATCAAAAGGCCAGTGGCGCCTCTCGATGGAAATGTTTGACACCCATACACAGAACGCCTGCTTTACAAGGAGACGCGATCTGGACCTAGGCCGGTTATCCGACCTTGAGGACGAGATAGCGAAGCAAATCGCCGTGGCACTGAACCGCCCGCTGGCTCCGGCAGTGGTCCAACGCCGCCCTCGATACAGCAAGGATCCGATGGCCTATGCGGAATTCATAAGAGGTTACCGGCTCAGTTCCTCGGGTGATCCAGCGGTGCTCGACGAAGCCGCTCAGCACCTGAGCAATGCGGTCAATCGAGATCCCGCGTTTTCCCTCGCGCACGCCGCCCTCTCTGTTGTGTGCGCGACTCGCCACTTTGAACTTGATCCGGCGAGTGCGTGGCTGGAGAAGGCTGAATTTCATTGCCGGCGCGCGCTCGAACTGGATCCGGAATTGGCCGAAGGACACGTCGCCAGAGCTTTTCTCTTATGGGGGCCGTCGAAGAACTTCCAACACCTTGAAGCGATTGCCGAACTCAAACGAGCCCTCGCCTTGCAGAACAACCAGCCCCACGCCTACAACCGTCTTGGCACCATCCTGGCTCATATCGGGCTGCTCGATCACGCTCGTGAAATGTATGAAAAAGGGCGAGCGTTTCATCCCAAGAAAGCCGTTAGTCACAGCATCGTGCAAGTCTACGTCTGGAACCGAGAATATGAGCTGGCCCGGGAGGAGATTCAAGCGTGGCGCGCCGAGAATCCAGGCAACAAGTATCCAGTTTACTTTGCTCCGCAGCCAGCCATGATGACGGGAGATTTGAAAGAAGCGAGAATCTTGCTGGATGAAGCGGTCCAGCTTTTCCCTGAGGAGCCACTCGTCGTCAGTTTGCAAGGCGTCTATTACGCGTTGACGGGGTACGAAGGAAAGGCGCTCGACTGCGTGAGAAAGGCCTGCGCGAGCCCAAAATCATTTGGACATGCGCACCACAGCTATTATCAAATCGCATGCATATTTGCCTTGTTGGAGCGGCGTGAAGCTGCGTTTGAATGGCTGGAACGAAGCGTCAGCAACGGCTTCGCATGCTGGCCCTTTTTTCTGAAGGACCCTTGCCTCAAGAGTTTGCGCGAGCTTCCGGGGTTTGCAGTGCTGGTGAGCTCGTTGCAAGCGCTTGTAGTAGGCTTCGTAGGCGGGGATGACGTCGTTGGCGCAGAATTTTTTCTTGGCGTTGATGCGGGCGACTTTACCCATTTCGCGGCCGCGGTCGGCGCGAGACAAGATTTCGATGGCATAGCGGGCGGCTTCCTTCACGTCGCCGGGTTGTACTAGAAATCCATCCACACCGTGCTCGACGACTTCGGGGACGCCGCCGACGTTGGTGGCAATGACGGGGACTTCGCAGGCCATTGCTTCGAGGGCGGCCAGGCCGAAGGACTCGAGCTGGGAAGGAAGAAGGAAAAGGTCGGCGGCAGCGAGTTTTTCGTAAACGTTGTCCTGTTTGCCGAGGAAGAAGACGTCCTTCTGAAGTTTGTTCTTACGGACGAGGTACTCGGCGGCGCCGCGATCCGGGCCATCCCCGATGAGGACCAGCTTGGCAGGCATTTTGGCGCGGACGAGGGCGAAGATCTCGACCGCGTCGCTAAGACGCTTGACGGGGCGGAAATTCGAGAGGTGCATGAGGATGGGTTCGCCGTTGGGGGCCCATTGGGCTGCAAAACCTTTGTCAGCAGAGCGATTGTACAGTTCGCAGTTCACAAAATTGGGAATGACTTCGATGGGGCGCTTGATGTCGAATTCTTTGATGGTTTGATTGAGCAAATAGCGGGAGATGGCGGTGACGCCGTCGCTCTGCTCGATGGAAAAGCGCGTGATGGGGAGATAGCTGCGGTTGCTACCGACGAGAGTAATGTCCGTGCCATGCAGGGTGGTGACGAAAGGAAGGCGGCGCGGCGCGGCCATCGAACGCGCGAGCATGGCGCTGACGGAATGCGGAATGGCGTAGTGGACGTGGAGCAGATCGAGCGATTCGGATTCGAACACTTCGAGCATTTTTGTGGCGAGGGCGAGCGTGTAGGGCGGATGGTCGAAGAGCGGGTAGGAGACGACTTCCACCTCGTGGAAATGAATACGCGGATCGTTGGGGTTCATGCGGATCGGCGGGGCATAGCTGATGAAATGAATGTCATGGCCGCGGGCGGCGAGTTCCATGCCGAGTTCAGTGGCGACGACGCCGGAACCGCCGTATGTGGGATAGCAGGTGATGCCAATGCGCATAGGATGTGCTTCCGAATTGCCGCCGAGATAATGAGAGCCGCTACGATACAACAGATTCGAATGCGGCGGCGCGCAACCACAAAAGACAAAAGCACGGGTCTAAAAGACCCGGCACTGCTGGTCGGGCTGAAGCCCGGCGTCTACAATGGCAAATTCAACGGCTTGCGAGTACTCGAGCTGGATGCTAGAGTCGCGCCCACCGCGTGGGGCATTAGGCGGCGATGCGACGCCCCTATTAGACGCAGGGACGGGGAAATCCGTGACACGACTTTCCGGCAAGGTGGCGCTGATTACAGGCGGAGGCACGGGGATTGGGCGAGCGATCGCACTGGCGTTTGCGCGGGAAGGTGCGAGCGTGGCGGTGGCAGGCAGGCGATTGGAAAAGCTGCGCGAAGTGATCAGCGAGATTCAGAGGCACGGCGGGGCGGGATTGGCGATGGAATGCGACGTGACACGCGCCCGGGAGGTGGAACGCGCGGTGAAGGGCACGGTGGAACGATTTGGGCGGCTGAATGTGCTGGTGAACAACGCGGGAATATTGCATGTTTCCAATGTTGAGGGGATCAGCGAAGAAGAGTGGGACCGGATGATGACGGTGAATGTGAAGGGACCGTTCTTGATGTCGCGAGCGGTGCTGCCGGAGTTTCGGAAGTGCGGCGCGGGGACCATCGTGAATATCGGCTCTGTCCTGGGGTTATTCGCGGTGAAGGATCGGGCGGCGTATTGTGCGTCAAAAGGCGGCGTTACGATGCTGACGAAGGCCATGGCGCTCGACCACGCGCATGAAAAAATTCGCGTCAATTGCATCTGCCCATCGGTCGTGGAAACGGATTTGGTGAAGGGCGTGTTCAATGAAACGGAAAAAGGACAGGCATTGCTGAAGGCGCGCCTGGCGACGATTCCGCTGGGCCGTTTGGGTAGGCCAGAGGATGTGGCGGAGATGGCGGTGTTTCTGGCATCGGAGGAAGCGTCGTGGCTCACGGGCGCGGCGATTGCATTGGATGGAGGGGTAACCGCCTATTGACGGGCGACAAAGCGCGATGACCAAGAAAATGTCGAAAGAGGAGAAACGGGTCACGGAACTGGTGCGGCGGAGAATGAAAGAGAGCCGTTCGACGGAGCTGCTCGGATTTGACGTGGAGAGCGTGCACGCGGGGCGGGCGATTTTCCGGCTGGACGTGCGGCCGAACCACAAGCAGATTCACGGCGTGGTGCACGGAGGAATTCTGGCGGCGCTGGCGGATACCACTGCGGCGATCGCGGCTTATACGGCGATACCCAAGGGAACAGAAATCGCCACGGTGGAATTGAGCATCAACTATCTTGAGCCGGTGCCGGGCGGGCGCATCAAGGCGGATGCGCGCGTTTTGCGCGCGGGAAGAAATTTTGTCGTGACCGAGTGCGATATTTTCAACGAGGGCGGGTCGCTGGCCGCAAAGGCGTTGCTCACTTTCGGAGCAACCGCCGGGCATTCACTTCAAAAATAGAGGAGTTACTCGTCCCCACCCTGGGCTGATTCTTCGCCATCCTTGTGGACGTACTTGATCACGCGCTTGAAGATGAGCAGGTTGGGACTCCCATGACGGGTCAGCTTGATGCAATCCTTGTCGTACCATTCGACGGTGCCGCGAAGGACTTCGCCATCCTCGAGAACGATCGCCATCGGCGTATGGGACTGCATCTGCTTGACCCAATAGAAGTTCTCGGCGTGGGTAGTTTCGGGCGGCGCCGGCTTCTTACTGGGGATAGGACCGTTGTGCTGAGGGCGGGGGACGCTCGGCTCCTTGACGTCCGCGAAGCCCGGACGAAACATACGACGGTTCACCATGACTACTCCTTCTGAACTACGGGGTGGCGTATCTGCTGTTTAAGATGCACGCGGAAGCCAGCGGGTTACAGTGCAGCCATTTAAAATTGAAAATGGCGAATAAGGGGTGCTGCCAATCAAGCGCGGGGCGACGGCACGCGCGAAACTGCCGGGGCAAGGGACGCGGCCAGGGCGTCGAGCCCGAGCTGGCGGTTCAAATTGCGGCGAGCGCCCAGGAAAAGTTCATCAAAACCAGCGATGGCGCGAAGAACCCAGGCTGAATCTACAGTTTTGCAGAGCGATTCCAATTCCTTCGCGAGCGGAGCATTGCGCAGGGCGGGGTCTTTCACCTTAGACGTAATCTCAAGGAGGTCGGTGAGCAATCCGTAGAAAATAGCAATCTGATCTTCAAACGAGGTGTCGCGGTCCTTGGCGAGCGCCGAAGTGTCCAAGAAGAGCTGTGCGAAACCCTGGCCCTGAGCAGCACGTTCGAGGATGCGCAACGCGCTTCTGCGGCGCTGGGCGGCCGCTTCGACATCCATTTCGATGGCGAGGCCTGGGCTGCCCTCCGCGAGTTGGGCGGCGAGCTTGATATTAGAGGGTTTGCGATCGGTCTTTTCTTTCAGGATTTTTTCGACGGCTGCCTGCGGCAGTGGCGCGAAATGAAATTGGAGACAGCGCGAAACGATGGTGGGGAGAAGAGCATAGGGCGAAGGCGCGGTTAGAATGAGAGTCGCCGAGCCAGGGGGCTCCTCGAGAATTTTCAAGAAGACGTTGGCAACATCCCAGCGCATGGTTTCCGCGCCGTCGAGGATGAAGACGCGGCGACGTCCCATGGGTTGAAAGTAAGAGGCGCGCTGGACAGCCCGCAACTGTCCCACACGCAACATCGGACGTGCGACGGGACTCTTTAGACGGACGGGATCGGGCACAAGCGCCCAAACGTCCGGGTGTGACTGCAGGATCAGAGGCACACGTTCAACGGTGGCGGCGTCGGCGCTCTCACCGCGCTCGACGAGTCCCTGCTCGAGCAGCGATTGCCAATCAGCAAGTTGCGAGATGCGCTGGCAGGTGGCGCACTCGCCGCAGAAATCGTCGCTAAGGCGTTCGCAATTCGCGGCCTGCGCGAACATACGCGCGAGCGTGAATTTGCCAACGCCGCGTGGCCCGGTGAATAGCAATGCGTGGGGGACACGATTGCTGCGGAGAGCGCCGCGCAGGGCGGTGACGATGCGTTCGTTGCCGAGAAATTCGGAAAGACCCATGCGCTAGCGCCCCTCGCCCGCGGGAGCCGAAGAAAGCACGCCCTCGACGGCAGCAAGAACGTCCACGGCGATATATTCAGGTTCACGAATGGCGCTAAGCGCGGCATCGAAACACTGGATGGTAGCCCAGGGGGCGCTGCGAGAAAGTGAGTCGTACATTTCGGCCGCGTCTTCGAGGTGGCGAAGACTGGCCTCGAGCAAGTCTTTCCGGGCCGTGGTGTAGCTGCGCGCCGACAGCTTCGAGTTTAGGCTTGGCTTCGAAGCGGTCGCCGGCATAGAGCAGCGTAGTGAAGTGCGGGTCGACGGCCTCAAGCGGGCCAAGGTCGCCGTTCAGGAATTGGCCGACCATTTTGCCGAACCAGGAATCATATTGTGGGAAGCCAGTGGAATAGACGGAGTAGCCGCGCGCCTTGAGCGTGAGAGTCAGGAGCTCAACTTGGGTGCGCTTGCCACTCCCATCAATGCCTTCAACAGCGATGAGTTTTCCGGAAACGGTCATCTACTTTTCGTGACCGCGGAACGGCCGGCGGTCGAAAGTCAGTCTAACCGCAGAGACTCTGCGCTGCAATGGCGCGCATGCTAGGATTTGAATTCGAACATGACAGAAACTCTGGTGCGAGAAAATCTGCTGCAAATTCAGGAGAGGATCGCCGGTGCGGCGGCGCGCGCGGGACGGAACGCGGAGGAAATTACGCTGATCGCGGTGTCGAAGACGCATCCGGCGAGCGCTATTCACGAAGCGTACAAAGCGGGAGTTCGCGACTTTGGCGAGAACCGCGTGCAGGAGTGGGAAGGGAAGCGCGCCGGGACGGAAGGCTTAGCGGCGACGTGGCACCTGATCGGCCATTTGCAAAGCAATAAGGCAGCGCGGGCGGCGAGACTTTTTCATAACGTGGACTCCGTGGACGATTTTGCGATTGCGGAGCGGCTGGACCGCGCCCGGCGCGAGGCAGGAATTGCGGGCAAGCTGCGTGTTCTGATCGAAGTCCGCGTTGCGCCGGAAGAGACAAAAAGTGGAGCGGAAACGCGCGCGCTCCCCGATTTGGCAGCTAGGATTGCCGAACTGTCTCGATTGCACCTTGCGGGACTGATGTGCATTCCGCCCTTCTTGGAGGAAGCGGAACGCGTGAGACCCTATTTCAGGCGCTTAAAAGAGCTGCGCGGCGAATTAACAAAAAAACTGGGAATTGCTCTGCCCGTTCTGTCGATGGGAATGTCGCACGATTTTGAAGTGGCGATCGAAGAGGGTGCAACCGAAGTGCGCGTGGGCACGGCGCTTTTTGGCGCCAGAGAGATCAAATAAGGAATCTCGAGGAGGCTGATGCTTGAAGTCCAGGAGCGGGAAGGCGCGGTGACACTAGTCGTGCGGGTGCAGCCGCGGGCGAGCAAGGACGAAATCGCGGGCGAAATGGGAGGGGCTCTGAAGGTGCGGCTGCGAGCGCCGGCGGTGGAGGATCGCGCGAACGAGGCGCTGGTGGAATTTCTGGCGGTACTTTTGAAAACACCCAGGTCCGCTGTTAGAATTCTGAGCGGCGACAGAAGCCGCACGAAACACATTGAGATCCGCGGTGTGACCCGGCAGCAGATCCTCGCGCTGCTGGTGCAGGAAGTTTAAGCCTGACAGTAAAACGTTGTTCGAGCGATGGAGCTAATTCCCCAATGAGCGCAGATATTCAAGGAATTCAGAGCGATTTGCGAGCCGCCAAGATCGACGGCTGGCTGTTTTATGATTTTCGGGGACGCGATCCCATCGCACAGAATATTTTGGGTTTGCCGGAAGGGATGAGGACGCGCAGGTGGTTTTATTTCGTGCCGGCGAAGGGAACGCCCCGGAAGCTGGTGCACAAGATTGAGACGCAGTCGCTGGCGGCGCTACCTGGAGAGACGCTGTACTATGCGGCCCAGGATGAACTGAGGAAAAATCTGGAAAAAATGTTTGGCCGGGCGAAAAACGTGGCGATGCAATATTCACCGAAAAATGCGATCCCCTACGTGGCGATGGTGGATGCGGGGACGATTGAATTGGTACGCAGTTGCGGTCCGAAGGTGGTCAGTTCGGCGGATCTGGTGCAAAAATACGAAGCATGCTGGAGCGCCGAGCAGCTCGAATCGCATCTTTCGGCGGGAGTGGCCATTGACCGAATCGTGCGCGAAGCTTTTCAGCTTGCGGCAAGAAGTGTGCGCGAGAAGAAAATGCTGACGGAATTTGATCTGAAGAATTGGATTCTGAAGGAATTTGATGCCGCAGGAATCTGGACAGAAGAAGGGCCCGACATAGCCGTCAATGCACACGCCAGCGATCCTCACTATGGCCCAACGGCGGAATCAGCCGCGCCGATTCGCGAGGGCGACCTGCTCTTGATGGATGTCTGGGGCAAGAAGAAGTCGCCCGGGAGCGTATATTACGACATCACCTGGATGGGATACCTGGGAACGAAAGTTCCAGAGAAATATGCGAAGGTCTTTAACGTGGTACGCGAGGCGCGCGACACGGCGACGGACCTGATTCAGAAGCACATTGCCGCCGGGAAGCCACTACAAGGTTGGCAGGTGGACAAAGCCGCGCGCCGCGTGATTGAAAAGGCGGGCTACGGGAGATATTTCTTTCACCGTACCGGGCACAGCATTGGTGAGCGAGTGCACGGCAACGGCGCGAACATGGACGGGCTTGAAACCCACGACGTGCGGCACCTGATCCCGCGCACCTGCAATTCGATTGAGCCGGGAATTTATTTGCCGGAATTCGGCGTGCGCAGCGAAGTGAATGTATATGTCGGCGATGGCGAGGCGCGCGTGACGGGAACAGTTCAGAAAGACATTCTGGCGTTGATGGCGTAAGCCTGGGATAGAAGGAATAGGAATGACGGACGAGATGGCAGTACCGGCAGCTGCGCCGCAGGATTCCCGGCGAGAGGGAATCGCTTTCGCCGTCGGCGTGGCAGGATGGATTGTGCCCGGTTTGGGTCACGCGGTACAGAAAATGTGGGGCCGCGCGGCGGCAACTTTTTTGACGGTCGGCTTGCTCGTGATCCTCGGAACGGGGATGCGAGGAAATGTATTCAGTTCCAGCGGGAACGATGCTTTCGACGCGCTGGGCTTCTTGGCGGATTTGGGCACCGGAACTTTCTATTTGGTGGCCAGGTCGCTCGAAGCGAACGGAGCGGATGTCTCCCATGCGCGAGGCGATTACGGAACCCGCTTTCTCGCCACGGCAGGCGTGCTGAATTTGCTTTCGGCACTGCATGCCTACGAAGCAGCTCGAGGACGCAAAGCATGAGCGGGGGAATGGGATTCAAGCTCAGCCATCTGCAGTCCCTGCTGCTTTTTGCCGTGCTGATTTCCATCGCGTTCGGTTTCCTGAGCCGGCGCCGGCCGATAGACCGCTTGAAATACATCGTGTGGTCGCTGTTTCTTTTTCTATTGATTGGCGTGGGAATCGGATGGGCGATGTATCCGTTCTCACGGTGAAAGAACGCGATTTTAGCGGATAAATTTACACTGATTTTAAGCGGATGCTATTGTGAATAGAGCGAGCCGAGGGAGCTCAGTGGTAAGGCAGCCGATTCCTAAGCTGTAGCAAGGGCCCTGCGGACAAACGATATAGCTGAAAATTCAACGGGTTAGCTACCCGTCACATCCCATCACTACCCATCATTTCCGATCTTATAGCGCAAGAAAAAAACGAAAGAAGCGAGGACTTTGACGTGTCTTGAGTCTTGCACGCGGCCGTCGCTCCACAGACAGTCTGCGCGGCGTTTCCATCGCGGTCCGGGCGCCTCTACTTCAGGAGGTCCTTCGCGTATTTGACGGGAACGGCAAGGTTCGACCCGCCAAAATCTCTGAGTACCGCCAAATTTATGCCAATCACTTTTCCCTCGCGGTTGAAGAGCGGTCCGCCCGAACCCCCGGAGGTTGTGGCGGCGTCGTAGACAATCTTGTCCTCAAGCACGTCGCCGATGTGGCCCTGCGTGGTGGTGGGGCGGATGAGACGCTGGGAAGCGAGCTGCGACATGATTCGATTGACGTCCTCGTTGCCGCCGGCGATTTTCTGCGTTACATCCGCGCCTGACCGGGCGAGAATGCCTTCAATTCCAGTGGGATAGCCAATCAACACAACGGGATCTCCCGTCACCGTGGCTTCAGTGCGATCGTCGAGTTCGAGGACTGCGGAGTTGGGAGGAGGCGCAGATTCGAGCTGGAGAGTGGCAACGTCGGCCTTCGAGGAAATGCGATCCAGTTTGGCGCGCAGACCCTCCACTTTTCCTGGGAAGTAAACCTCGTAGAACAAAACGTAAGCGATAACGCCCTGATCGAGGAGTTGCTTTAAATCCTCGTCTTTCCACCAAGGTTCGACTACATGGTGATTGGTGATGATTTTTCCGTCGCGCTTGACGAGAAAGCCAGTACCGAAGACGTCAATCTGGAAATGGGGTCCCGCGCCGCCGTCGGCGAGTTGCACCATGCCTTTATCATCGACCAGCGGCTTGCCTCCAGCATCGACGGCGACCTGAATGGGATG
>WNFP01000099.1_pt1 | contig 59604 bp, 49 predicted proteins | sample 5400201 | NCBI WGS metagenome assembly WNFP01 (sample SAMN13153355, study PRJNA577476) | soil metagenome | isolation source: 115 cm saprolite under Madrone tree | place: USA:California | collected 2016-06-14 | reverse complement strand
ATTGCCAGCGGAACGCCGGAACGGCGAAAGTTTGCAGCCCTGAAAGAGTATTCTGTCTCAATCCCGGCAGAGTCGTCTCAAATGTGACAACGCGGTCGTCTCAAATGTGAGACTGCGGTTCGTCTCACGGGCGTGCCACGGTGGGTGATGGAGCCAGAAACTGGGAGGACGGCCGGAGAGGTTCCGAGTGGCGTAACCACAGCGGCCATCGCACTAAATGTAACATTCTGATACCATCCGAGGCACTCCAAGTCATTCTAAATTTCATAAGCTAGCGTTCCCGGTGTCCGGAAAATTGGATCTTGAGCTCACCGTCTACGTGTTTTCATTAAACAAGAACTACCGATGACAGTCCGAAGTTTGGTAGTGGAGTTGCACTGTGTTGAGGTTCCTCAAGTCTACAGGCACGGGGTGTCGGTTGGCGATGCTGCGGAGTAGCCGCTCTATCGAATGCCTTGGCATGCGTTCTTGGTTGGCGTCGAGTGGATGTGACGCTCTCTTGATCTTTTGATCTTTCGATTCCGCGGAGGAATAGATGCTGAAGCTTAGGATTCTTGCTGTGGGTGCGCTGTTTGCCTTGGCCAGCGCGGTGGCGTTTGCGCAGACGGGCTCGATCCAGGGAACAGTGACCGATAAATCCGGAGCCGTGGTCCAGGGTGCCGAGGTGACGGCGACGAGCCTGGCGACCAATCTCACCCGCACGGCGACGACGGGGAGTACAGGCGTTTACAGCTTACCCAACCTGCCCGTCGGCCATTACGGGATCTCAGTAACGAAGACGGGCTTCAAACTGTATCGGCTGGATGATGTCGAACCCTGGAGCCAGGCACGGTGACCGAAGAGGTGCTGGTGCGGGGAAGTGACGTGCCCCCGGTTGATCTCGAGAGTTCTCAGGTCAGCAATCTGGTGGATCAACGGCAGATGGAGAGCTTGCCGCTCATTACGCGCAACCCCTACCAGTTGGTTCTGCTTTCTCCAGGAACTTCACAGACGGACAGCCCCAATGGTGGGTTTTCCGTCAACGGTGCGAGGGATCGCAACAACAACTTTCTGCTGGACGGCGTGGACAACAACGACACGTCGGTTCCGGGCGGGCAGGGCGGAGTATTGAGCGCGAACCCGGACTCCACGCAGGAATTCCGTGTCATCACGGATAACTTCAACGCCGAATACGGGCGCAATACGGGCGCGATCATCGACGTAGTAACCAAGAGCGGGACGAATTCGTTTCACGGGGGCGCTTACTATTTTGGCCGCTGGAATGGCTTCGGGGGGGCGCGCGATTGGTTCAACCCAAACACCGGGCCGAACGCGGGGCCGATGAATCCCTACATTCGCCACCAGTTCGGCTATTCCATCGGCGGGCCGATCATCAAGAACAAAACGTTCTTCTTCTTCAATGACGAGCGAGACAGGTTCCGCACGACCTTGACCAACAACTCCTCGGTGCCCACGGCGGCATTCCTGACGGGGCAGTTCAACTACACCTACACCGACAGTCAAACCGGCGCCCAGCACACGGTGCCCATTGACTTGACTCCGACGGGCGCCAACAACGCTTTCGGCCTCCCGTTCGATTCAACGATGGCTGCGGTTTTGGCCAAGTATCCGACTGCGCCTCAATCCGCGAACGGCATATCCGGCAATGTCTTTTTCCCGACGACGTCGGCCACCAGCACCTACAATCCGACCGTCAAGATTGATCACCACTTTACCGATCGTCAGTCCCTCACGCTGCGTTATGGCTATAACCACTTCTTCGATCCGAACGCCTTCCACACGGACATCCTCCCGGGAGGAATTGGAGCCATTCAGGAAAAAGCCATTACCGAAGGTCTGGCTGCGCAACTCACCTCAACCTTGAGCAACACTTTGGTCAACAATTTCCAGTTTGGCTGGAACCACATCTACGCGACGTTCTATTTAAGCAACGCAACGACGAGCTTTTTGGACGGTCCGGGCGGAGTCGACCAATTCGGCAACGGCTGGGACTATACCCTGGACCCGTTCACTAACTTTGCCAGCACCCTGTCAGGATCGAACAGTCAGGCGCGCAAAACGGGTACGATCAGCTACACAGAGACTCTGAGCTGGGTCCATCACGACCACACTTTCAAATTCGGTTTCGATTTCCGCGACGTGGGCGAGAGCGGTTTTGATAACTTCACATCGCGGCGCCAGCTTGGAATGACGCCTCTGTTAAGTTTTGGGTTCGACCCGGGCATCGTGGCCAATGAGCCCGTAAATGATGGCGGCACTACCCTGGTGGACGCGGCTGATGCGCTTTACGGCCTTGTGATTTCAGACAGCGAGTCGCAGTTCTTCAATAAGAGCGGAACGCGCCTGCCCACGGACAACAAGGTCTTCAAACAGCACGAGTTCGACTGGTACGGGCAAGATAGCTGGAAGGTACGCCGAAACTTGACCCTGAATCTGGGATTGCGGTACCAGTTCAACGGCGTCCCGTATGAGACCAGTGGGAACCTGTCCAATTTGCTGCAAGACCCAGGCTCGTTTGCGTTCGGCTCCCCCGTGACCTTCAGCGTGGTGGGGCCGGGCTCGGGCCACAAACTTTACCAACCGGACTATAAGGACATCGAACCGCGCGTAGGACTCAGCTGGGATCCGTGGAGCGATGGCAAGACCGCCATCCGCGCAGGGTTTGGAATCTTCCACGACCGTACGTTCGGCAATGCGTTCGGCAATGTGCGCGCCGATCCACCGTTCCAGGCGCAATACTCCAATTTTCCGGTCGACACGATCCACAACGCCTTTGGTTCGGGCGGCTTTCCAGCGCAAATCCCGACACAGACGGTTTCGGCTTCGATCGCCGACGGCTCGGCTGTGACCGGTATCGTTGTTTTCAATCCCCACTTTCCCAATGCTGGCAGCAACAACTGGAATCTGGATATTCAGCGTGAGCTGCCGGGAAGCAATGTAATCGACGTTGCTTATGTTGGAGCCATGGGCGTGCACGTGTACGGACAGCGGGATGGTAACCCGCCCGACCCCGCGCTTGTGCAGCAGTTGCTAGCGTTCTGCGTCGCGAGCAATCCGAACAACACCGTGGGTTGCGACCAAACGACGGTCAGCAGTACCAGCCTGTATATCGGGGCGACACCCAGCCAAGGGTTTAACGACTTGCCGTTCAATGCGGTCCACAACAATGCTCTGTTGCAGCCCGACTACCAGATCAACGAGTTCAACTCCATTTACCATGGGCTGCAGAGTAAGTTCACGCACCGCATGAGCCACGGGCTGCAGTTACAAGCCGCTTACACCTGGTCACACGCTCTAGACAACTCGGTGGATCCGCTGACGCCGGCCGTTGGGGCGCGCACCTTTCCCCGAAACTCCCGTAATCTGGCAGAAAGCTACGGCAATTCCGACAACGACACCCGCCACGTCGCTGTGTTCAATTACATCTGGGAAGTCCCTGTGGGCCGGGGTAGGGGCTACCTGAGCAACGGAGTCCTAGGAAGAATTCTGGAAGGAATGGAGTTTTCGGGCATTGCCACGATCCAGTCAGGCCACCCCTTCAACGTTCGGGGTAGCAGGGACAGTCAGCGGACGGGGATCAACGCGTGGGGCTACCAGGTTGGAGACCCGTTTGGCCCACCGACCGGTTCCGGGTGCTCGGCGACACCGGGCTCGGGTTTCATCTACCTCACCAATCAGTGTGCTTTTGTAAACCCCCCTTGGGGCTCTGCTTCCAACAATGCGCGAAACGCGTTTTATGGTCCGGGATTCTGGGGCTGGGACATGTCCTTCTCGAAGAAGATGAGCCTGACCGAGCGCGTAAAGGCCGAATTGCGCTTCGAGGGGTACAACATTTTTAATCACCCGCACTTCCTGAACCCGGGCACCGACGGTGGAGCACTCGGCAATCTGATCAACACCGGGGGCAACCCGTCGTTTGGAGTAATCGAGAATACCTTTACACAGCCCGACGGAACTACCTCCGCGCGACAGGTTCAGGTGGCGTTGAGGGTGAGCTTCTAGGGTTGTTCGAGCCTATACCGACCGCCTGCGAAAAAAGAGCGCAGGCGGTTTGTCTTTGCGGTCTCCGAGTTGTCGCCTCCGAAAGGAGCAATCATGCCCGCGGCATGCTTTTTACGACTCCTGGTTCTCCTGGGATTGGCGAATTTTCCTGTGGCTCCCGCCTACGCTGGCGACTCCGCGCCAAAGCCCGAGGAACTGGTGACTCACCATCTCGATTCAATCGGCTCTGCAGAAGCGCGGGCGGCGGCAAAGGATCGGGTTGTACAGGGGACGGCATCGTATCGAATTCTCGTCGGGGGAGGCGGAAGGGCAGACGGGAAGACCGGGTTCGTGAGTGAAGGTCACAAGCTCCGCTTTATGGTCAAGCTTCCGCTAATCGACTATCGCGGAGAGAGTATCGGATTCAACGGAGAATCTCTGGGAGCGGCGTTTGCGAACGCGAATCAAACCCGATCTCCTTTTGCGTCATTCCTCGTGACCCAGGATGTAATCGTGCGCGACGGTCTTTTTGGAGGAGTTCTCTCGACTGCATGGCCGCTGCTCGATATGGGTGACCGCAAGCCAAGATTGATCGTGGACGGTCTGCGGAAGGTCGATGGACGCCAGCTCTACCAAGTACGCTATCAACCCGCGAAGCGGTCGGAAGCGGTGATCAACCTGTACTTCGAACCGGAGACTTTCCATCACGTGAAGACTGTGTATTCGACGTCGGTCGGCAACAACGTCGGCGCGACCATCACAGAATCGTCGAAGCTTCAACCGGAGCGCACGACGCTGGAGGAGCGGTTTAGCGATTTCAAGACCGTCGACGGAATTACTTTGCCAACCCACTGGAACATTCAGTTCACGCGGGAACTCGCAAACGGCAGCACGTCCGTCACCGAATTTGACTTGAAGGAAGACCAAATCAGGAACAACGTGGGGCTGGATCCCCGCAATTTTGACGTAAAGTGATAGGGGCTAGGAGCACGAGTTTTTCTAAGTCGGGTGGTCGTTTCCCCGAATGTCTCCCTGCGGAGCGCTCCCCGGGAGGGCTTTTTGCGGTCGACGCAGACGACAAGATCGCGAAAAGCGATGACACCGGTTAAAGGCGATGACAAGGTCGTTCGAAGCGTGGGGGCGGCCTCATTAGCCTGCGGCGGTCAGCGCCTTTGTTTATTTTCCGAACAGTGGGTAGTGGCTGGCAGCTCCCATGAAGAACAGCATAGGAATGCTCAAGTACGCGTTGGCGCGGGAGGTCAGGAAGGCCATGCGGGCCATGCGCTTTGATTGTTCGGGGATCGGGGTGCCGTTCAGCGCGTTGTCTTTGGTCCAGGCGATCAGGCGTTTCTGGATGCGCCAGATCACGCCCCAGACATTGAGCATCATGACCCATCCGATGCCGCCCCCGATGCCGATCGAGAGCAGGCGATTGCTTTGCCATCCCTGGTCATTGATGCTCAGAAAGAGCCACGCGGCCGCCGTCACGACTACCGCATAGATCACGGCGATCACGGGGCCCTTGTCCAGCGCGCCCTTGCCGGGGATCAGTACCGCGTAGAGAATTCCCCAGACCACCGTCCAGATGCCGAAGAAGCTGCCCATCACTGCACCCGAGGAGGCACCAGCATTGTGGGCGTCAGTGCCCACGACGTTGCCCCAATAGGCCAGGCCGGCTAAGACGGTTAGGACCGCTGCCATGCGAAACCACCAGAGGGCGCGCGGCATGAGGGCGGGGACGACTTTGCCCTTGGTGGCGGCGTCCAGTTCTTTCTGGAAAGGAACGTTGACGAGGTTGAAGAAGTACAACAGGCCAATCCAGGTGATGCCGGCCAGGAAATGAATCCAGCGGGCGATCATGAGGAAGTTGCTATTGAAATCGCTGGGTACGTGGATGTTTAGGCCGAACAACGCCGCCGCTAGGTGGAGCATGAAGTGTCCTCCCACAATGAGTAGGGCGGAATTGTACAACGGCAGCCGTCAGCGGGTGCTCTGAGCCTTTAACTCCTTGGTGGGGAGAGGAACTCAGTCGGAGAAGTGGGTTTAACGCGACAAAAAGCCCTTTCCCGAAAGGGTGTGCAGAGAAGAGCTGTCAATCGCAGAGCACGACGGAATCGCGCGAAGGACGCAAAGAAAACCCGGCAGCCTCCTGTCCATCACGACCCGTTAGAGGTTTTCCGCACATTCGCCGAACTTGCCGGACGGCACAAAGGCTTAGCGCGACTAAGAATCGACCAGAGACGACAAGTCGAGCTTTGCCGGCAACCCATAAGCAGGAGGCCAGTAACCTGTTACTGCAGTGACTCGGAAGTTCACATCGGCACGTTAGAAGGTCAAAGGCTTGATCGGCGCGGGATTCCGGTGACACGTTCCTCTGGGGAGGGGGCGGTATTCCGCAAAAGCCAGGTTGAAAAGTCCGGCACGACGCCGTATTGTACGGGGTACTACCCGCGGGGCTCGGCTGTCCATGGATTTCACCAGCCAAGCTGCTGCGGGTTTGTCCCCCCTGGGCCTTGCAGTTGTCTGCGCCACGCGTTGCAAGGAACAGCTGAAGTCTCGAACGTCCAACTTGCAAGGAGATCGGCAGATGGAAAACAAGCCGGCGCAAAACATCCAGGATTCCTTCCTCAACACGGCCCGCAAGGAAAAGCTCAACATCACGATCTATCTGCTGAGTGGGGTCAAACTGACGGGCCGAATCCGCTCCTTCGACAAATACTCGGTGGTGCTGGAGACCAACAACCAGGAACAGTTGATCTTCAAGCACGCGATCTCAACGGTGGTGATGGGACGGGTTCCGCACGCGACCTTTGCATCGCATGGCGAAGCAAAGCCCGCTTCGGCGGCAGCAGGTGTGCCAGTGGCGGTCCCACCGCCGGCCGCATCCGGTACAGAAGGCTAAGGCACGTTCCAGTTGCGCAGCGCAGACTCCAGAAGTTCGCGCAAGCAGGACGCGGTGCGCCGCGCGCTGGGGGGCGATTCCGCTCCAGCCGACCGGGATCACCGCGACCCCGGGGAACGCGCCTTTCTCGTGGGCCTGGATTACCGTGCGCGCAGCCGGAATGCCAGGAAACGGTCGCTGACCGCGAGCGCGCAGTCGGCGCGGGATGCGGCTACCAGCGTCGCTGCGGGCGCGAAGCCGCCCAACATGCCCGAGTTCAGCGCGGAAGAGTCGCTGGACGAATTGCGGACGCTTGCCACCAGCGCGGGCGCGACCGTGGTGGGCGAGATCCTGCAGCGGCGGGATCGTCCCGATCCGGCGACGTTGATCGGTGGCGGGAAGCTCGATGAGATCTCCGGCGCCGCTGCTTCGGTGGACGCGGACCTGATTCTTTTTGACCACGACCTCTCTCCCTCCCAACAACGCAATATCGAACGCATCCTGCACAAGCGGGTGATCGACCGCACCCAGCTCATCCTCGACATTTTTGCGCGGCACGCGAAGACCCGCGAAGGCCACTTGCAGGTGGAGCTGGCGCAGCTGGAATACATGCTGCCGCGGCTGGCGGGGCGCGGCGTGGAGATGTCGCAGCTGGGCGGCGGCATCGGAACCCGAGGCCCAGGCGAAACGCAGCTCGAGACCGACCGGCGGAAAATCTACCGACGCATCCGGCATGTGAAAGAGCAGATCGAGAACGTGCGGCGTATTCGCGCGCAGCAGCGGCAACGGCGGGAGTCGGTGCCGGTGGCGACCGTCGCGCTGGTGGGCTACACCAATGCCGGGAAGTCAACGTTATTTAACGCGCTGACCAGGGCGGAGGTGCTGGAGTCGTCGAAGATGTTTGCGACGCTCGATCCGACGATTCGCGGGGTGGAGTTGCCGTCGCGCCGGAAGGTGCTGCTATCGGATACGGTGGGATTTATCCGGAACCTGCCGCACACGCTGGTTTCGGCCTTTCGGGCGACCCTTGAGGAAGTGCAACGGGCTGCGCTGATTTTGCATGTCTCGGATGCGGGGAGCCCGTTGACCGCGGAGCAGGATGCGCAGGTCGAGCTGGTGCTCAAGGAACTGGAGGCGGAGAAAAAGCCTCGCCTGCACGTGATGAATAAGATCGACCTGCTCGAACCGAAACAGCGTGAGGCCCTGCGGGACGATGCCCAGACGGTGCACGTTTCTGCGGCCCGGGGAGTGGGGATTGCGACCGTGCTCGAGCGGATCGATCAGGTGCTGGAGGAGGATCCGCTGAGCCGGGTGCGGTTGAGCGTTCCGCAGAAGGAAGGGAAGATCCTGGCGATGCTGGCGGCGCGGTCGCGGATATACTCCCGCGAATACCGGGATGGCGTGGTGGAGATGGAAGCCGAGGCGCCGGAGTCGGTGGTGCGGAGGGTCCGGGAATGGGTGGTGAAGGGCAGCTCTTAGCTGTTAGAGCCTTTGGCTTGCCCGGCCGAGCATCCGCAGCCCTGCTTTTGGCTAAATGCGTACGGACTAGGAGCCAAAGGGTGGGCAAACATTAAATGGGCCGATAGCCAAAAAGCGGTGACTTTTCTTGGCTGCCGGCCCATTCGATCCTGAATTGGATCGGAGGTGATGTATTCATCGTAGCCCCGTTTGGGAGGATGTCAAGAATTAGTTACAAGAAGGCTCAAGAGAGTCCTTGACAAATGGAAAAAATTTCCCCCTGGAAGCGGAAATCCAGCCCTGGATCCGGCCGTTTCGTTGACACAAGGTCCATAGGATGTTAGCTTTAGGGGTTTTGTAGCCCTCTTTCTTCCGGTTCTATCAGCTAAGCCATGGACGAGACACTTCGACAACTAGGCGGATTACTGCTCGGTTCCGTACCCACCATCATCATGCTGCTGGTGCTGTACGCGATCTACACGGTGGTGGTCTATAACCCGCTGTCCAAAGTGCTGGCCGAACGGCGAGCCAAGACCGAAGGGGCGATTGAGAGGGCGCGCGCGGATGTGGCCGCGGCCGAGGCCCGAACGGCCGAGTACGAGCAAAGGTTGCGGGCGGCGCGGGCGGCGCTGTTCAAGACCCAGGAGGCGCGTCGGCAGGCGGCTCTGCAGGCGCGGGCGGCAGCGGTGGCGGCGGCTCGGGCAAAGGCGCAGGAGCAGGTGAAGCAGGCCCGCGAAGCGATCGAGAGGGACAAGACCGCAGCTCAGGAAAGATTGCAGGGGGAATCGGCGCGGCTGGCGGCCGACATTGTCCGGAGCGTGCTGCGTCCGGTGACGGCAGGAGGCCCGCGATGAAGCTTGTCGGCGGGCGCATCTGGGCGGGGAACTGGAGCGCGGTTGGCGTCGTCGGGCTCTGGCTGCTGGTCGCCGGGACAGCGTGGGCGCAGGAATCGCCGGCACAGCCTCAACGTGTGGGGTCTTCAGGGAATCAAGCTCAGCGACCTCGAGCCCAGACGCGCGAAGCAGCTGGCGAGGAAGACGAAACCCAGCAGTTCAAGAGTTCGGCATCAGTGCGGATGCTGGCGAAGCTGACGGGTGGGAATCTGCAGCATGCCTACTGGCTGGCGGCGCTGCTGAACTTTGTGGTCATTTTTGCTGCATTGGTCTGGGCAGGGCGCAAGTATTTGCCGGCGATGTTTCGCGCTCGGACGGCGTCGATCCAGAGAGCCATGGAAGAGGCGCGGCGGGCGAGTGAAGATGCCAACCGGCGGCTGGGCGAGATCGAGTCCCGGCTTGCGCGGTTGGGAGACGAGATAGCCGCCATGAGGACGGCCGGCGAGACAGACCTGGCAGCTGAAGAGGCGCGCATCCGAGCGGCCGCGGAAGAAGACGGGCGCAAGATCGTCGCGTCGGCGGAGCAGGAAATTGCGGCGGCAGTCAAAGCCGCGCGGCGTGATTTGACCACCTACGCGGCGGACCTCGCCATCGCGCTCGCGAAGAAACAGATTCACGTGGACCCGGGAACGGATGCGACCCTGGTGCGGAGTTTTTCCGAACGGCTGGCGAGCGCCGACGGCTCGGGAAAGGGCGAGAACTAGCGCATGGCTTCCGTGACTGGTCTGTACGCACGTGCCTTCGCCGACGTGGTGTTTGACCGCCGGCTGGATGCGGGAAAGACTCTCGAGGAGCTGCACGCGCTGAGCGCGTTGCTGGTGGCGAATCCCGATCTGCGGCGGGTTTGGGAGAATCCGGCGATCACGGCGGAACAGAAGCGGGGGGTGCTGGACGCCATCGTGAAGCGGGAGGGGTTTTCCCGCGAAGTGCGCAATTTTGTGGCGGTGCTGATCGATCGCCGGCGCATGCACTTCTTTGACGCGGTGGTGACACAGTTGGTGCATGAACTCGATGCACGCATGGGTTTTGCAGAAGCGCAGATTACCAGTGTTCGCGAGCTGACCGATCCGGAGAAGCGCGTGCTCGAGCGCCAGGTGGAGAAGTTGACGGGCAAGAAAGTGCGTGCGCTGTACGCGCGTGACAGCGCGATTCTGGGCGGTGCGATGGTGCGGGTGGGGAGCACAATTTACGACGGATCGGTGCTCGGGCAGTTGCAGAGAATTCGGGAACAGATCGCGGGAGAAAGCTTTTGAGCTCCGAGCTCTTGGCTGTCCGCTCCCAGCTTGAACCGAGGCGACGGGTCGGGTTCGGGGTTCGTCCGCCGAAAAACGTTTGAACAGCAGCTCGCCGAGTAAGGACCTCGGAGATCGCCCAAGTCGGGAACCAACGTGGTTGGCAATGAAATCAAGAAAGACGCTGGTGGCTAAGAGCTGGCAGCAAAGAGCTGATTCTTATGGCACAAATCAAGGCAGACGAGATATCGCAGCTGATCCGCGAGCAGATCGAGAACTACGAAACCAAGATCGCCGTCGACGAAGTGGGCACGGTCATCACGCTGGGCGACGGGATCGCGCGCGTGTATGGCCTGGACAAGGTCATGGCGGGAGAAATGCTGCAGTTCCCGCACGGCGTGGCGGGACTGGCCATGAACCTGGAAGAAGACCAGGTGGGCGTGGTGCTGCTCGGCGACTACACCGAGATCCGCGAAGGCGACGAGGTCAAGCGTACCGGGCGCATCATGAGCGTGCCGGTGGGCGATGCACTGGTGGGTCGCGTCGTCAATTCGCTCGGGCAGCCGATCGACGACAAGGGGCCCATCGCCACCAAAGAGTTCATTGCGCTTGAGCGCATCGCGCCCGGCGTCATTGACCGGCAGCCGGTGCGCGAGCCCATGGCGACCGGGCTGAAGGCTATCGACTCGATGATTCCGATCGGCCGCGGCCAGCGCGAGCTGATCATCGGCGACCGCCAGACCGGCAAGACCGCGATCGCGCTCGACACCATCATCAACAGCCAGGGCAACGACCTGATTTGCATCTACAACGCGATCGGGCAGAAGCGTTCGTCGATTGCCCAGGTGGTCAAGATTCTGGAAGACGCGGGTGCCATGGAGTACACCATCGTGGTGGCGGCATCGGCGTCGGAACCGGCGCCCATGCAGTACGTTTCGCCCTACGCCGCATGCGCGATGGGAGAGTACTTCCGGGACAACAAGCGGCACGCGCTGGTGATCTACGACGACCTGTCGAAGCACGCGGCCTCGTATCGCGAGATTTCGCTCTTGCTGCGGCGGCCGCCGGGACGCGAGGCCTATCCCGGGGACGTGTTCTATCTCCACTCGCGGTTGCTGGAACGCGCGGCCAAGATGAGCGACAAGATGGGCGGGGGCTCGCTGACCGCGCTGCCCGTGATCGAGACGCAGGCGGGGGACGTTTCGGCCTACATTCCCACCAACGTGATTTCCATCACCGACGGGCAGATCTTCCTTGAAACCGATCTGTTTAACTCGGGTGTGCGGCCGGCCGTGAACGTGGGCATCTCGGTAAGCCGCGTTGGCGGCAGCGCGCAGATCAAGGCCATGCGGCAGGTGGCTGGATCGTTGAAGCTGGAACTGGCGCAATATCGCGAACTGGCGGCCTTTGCGCAGTTTGGCAGCGATCTCGACAAGGCGACGCAGAACCAGCTCAATCGCGGGCAGCGGCTGGTGGAAATTTTGAAGCAGAACCAGTTCTCGCCCTTGCCGTTTTCGAAGCAGATTCTGATCGTGTTTGCGGGCACGGGCGGGTTCCTGGACGATCTGCCAGTCGAGCAGGTGCGGCCGTTCGAGCTTGAGCTCTACAAGTACGTGGACGCGGCCCATCCGGGTCTGCTGCGCACCATCATGGAGAAGAAAATTCTTGATGATGGGCTGAAGGGCGACATGACCAGGGTGATCAAGGAGTTTAAGGAGCAGTTTTTGGCGGCCAGAAAACAGGCGGTCAACTCCTAGCCTTATGCGGTTGGTGCAGGGCGCGGAAACACAGTGGCGGGCACCGCGCGACGTCGGTAGTTCCAGGGTGGTGCGGGCGACGGAAATGCGTGGGTGCTTCGCTTCGCTCAGGATGACAGCGGTTTGGGGTTTTGCCAACGACCAACGGGTGGTAGCTGACCACTGATTCATGGCGAACATTCTCGACATCAAACGGCGCATTCGCAGCGTGATCAACACGCGGCAGATCACCAAGGCCATGAAGATGGTCTCGGCGGCGAAGCTGCGGCGGGCGCAGGATCGCGCGCTGGCGGCCCGCCCCTATGCGCAGATGTTGACCCATGTGCTGAAGTCGCTGGTGTCGCGCGCGGAAATCTACGATCCCGAGACCGGTGAGCCGCGGCATCCTTTGCTGGCGCAGCGCGAGGAGGGAAACATCCTGCTGATCGTCGTCACGGGCGACAAGGGGCTGGCCGGGGCGTTCAATTCGAACATCCTGAAATCGGCCATGCAGTTCATCGGCGATAAGTCCGGCAAGAATATCGAGATCGAAGCGATCGGGCGCAAGGGGCGGGACTTCCTCAGGCGGCGCTTTCCGGTGGCCGAGCCACGAGCAGTAGACTCCGGCGAGGCTAGGCGAACCACCGTGACTGGCGAGAAGGTGGGAGTGCTCAACAAGGTGGATCATGCGCTCGCGACGGGAATCGCCGAGCGGGTGATCGAGCGCTACTCGCAAGGCGAGATCGATTCGGTCTACTTGTTGTTCAACGAGTTCAAGTCGGTGATCCAACAGCGATTGGTGGTGGAGCGGGTGCTGCCGATTGTCGAGATCGGCGTGGCCGAGGTTGCGCAGGCGCGCGAGTTGACCCAGAAGGAAAAGGAAGAAGCAAAGAGGGCGGCGATTTCGGCGGGGGTGGGCCTGCGTTCTACCGAAACGCGCGAGATTGATGCTGCGGCTGCCAAGTTCGCGAACGCGCCGGTGGACTACATCTACGAGCAGTCCCCGGCCGAACTGTTTAATGACTTGCTGCCGAAGTATGTGGGCATCCAGATTTTTCATGCCTTGCTCGAATCGGTGGCGGCAGAGCACGCCGCGCGCATGACGGCGATGGAGTCCGCCACCAACAACGCAACCGACATGATTGACTCCCTGACACTGGCGATGAACCGCGCGCGCCAGGCGAAGATCACAAAAGAGATCATCGAGATCGTCAGCGGAGCGGCAGCGCAGTAAACCAGCTGGCAGCGATTCGCCGTTGCTTTCAGCTTGCCGTGGAGGGCGCAGGGTTCTGTTGATCGCGTGGTTGAGCCGTTGAATCGGAAGACTCGTCGATTCGGAAAATCTGTTGCCGAGAGCCAGGAGTTAACAGCCAAGAGCTGATTTCTTATGCCAGAAAATATTGGACGCGTAGTGCAGATTGCGGGACCGGCCGTGGACGTGCAATTCAGCGAAGCTGGTTTGCCGCCGATTTACCAGGCGCTAAGAGTTGTGAGCGACGGCTTCAGCGTGCCGCAGCCGATCAACGTCATTCTGGAAGTGCAGCAGCATCTGGGCGAAGGCCGGGCCCGCTGCATCGCCATGGAAGCCACCGACGGCATGGTGCGCGGGATGAAGGCGATTGACCAGGGCGGACCCATTTCCGTGCCCGTGGGGCCTGGAACGCTGGGACGAGTGATGAACGTGATCGGCGAGCCCGTGGATCAACTGGGCCCCATCGAATACAAACAGCGCTTGCCGATTCACCGGCCGGCTCCCGCGTTCGACGAGCAGGCCACCACGGCGGAGATGTTTGAGACCGGGGTGAAAGTCGTCGACTTGATCCAGCCGTTTCTAAAGGGCGGCAAGATCGGATTGTTCGGCGGCGCGGGCGTGGGCAAGACGGTATTCATCCAGGAACTTATTAATAACGTCGCCAAGCAACACGGCGGGTTCTCGGTGTTCGCGGGCGTGGGCGAGCGCACGCGCGAAGGAAACGACCTGTGGCTTGAAATGAGTGAGTCGGGCGTGATCACGCCGGGAGTTCCTTCGAAGTCGAAGGCGGCGCTGATCTATGGACAGATGACCGAGCCGCCCGGAGCACGTCTGCGAGTCGCGTTGACGGGATTGACCGTGGCCGAGTACTTCCGCGACGTGGAAGGCGCGGACACGCTGCTGTTCATCGACAACATTTTCCGGTTCACGCAGGCGGGCTCGGAAGTGTCGGCGCTGCTGGGCCGCATGCCGAGCGCGGTGGGCTACCAGCCGAATCTGGCGACGGAAATGGGCGAGTTGCAGGAGCGCATCACGTCGACCAAGAAGGGGTCGGTTACCTCGGTGCAGGCGATTTACGTGCCCGCCGACGACTTGACGGATCCGGCGCCGGCGACAACCTTCGCCCACCTGGACGCGACAACCGTGCTTTCGCGCGCGTTGACCGAGATCGGAATCTATCCGGCAGTCGATCCCCTGGCTTCGACGTCGCGCATTCTGGATCCGCGGATCGTGGGTCAGGAGCATTACGACGTGGCGCAGCAGGTGAAGAAGACGCTGCAGACTTACAAGGACCTGCAGGACATCATCGCGATTCTGGGCATCGACGAACTGAGCGAAGACCAGAAAGTGACGGTGGCGCGTGCACGCAAGGTGCAGCGCTTCCTGTCGCAGCCGTTCCACGTGGCCGAGCAGTTCACCGGTTCGCCGGGACGGTATGTGAAGGTTGCCGATACGGTTAAGGGCTTCAAGGACATCGTTTCCGGCAAGTACGACGACATTCCGGAGCAGGCGTTTTACATGAAGGGCACGATCGACGAAGTGCTCGAAGCTGCTGCGAAGATGAAGGCGGCAGCGTAGAAAGCCGGTCGTTGCTCGCTGGCTGCCGGTCGTTGGCGATGGCCCACGACGGATGCAGCCCGCCAACGACCAGGCGACGAACGGCCAATGGTTGACACATTCCAACTCGAAATCGTTACTCCCGAGAAGTTGGTGGTAAAAGACCGCGCGGAGGAGATGCAGATTCCCGGCAAGAACGGATATCTGGGTATCCTGCCGGGGCACGCGCCACTTATCAGCGAGTTGGCGGTGGGGCAGATCAGCTACCGCAACGGCAGTGAGACGCATTACTTGTCCGTGGCCTGGGGTTTTGCCGAGGTTCTGCCGGACAAGGTAACCATCCTGGCTGAGGCTGCGGAGCGCGCCGAAGATGTCGATTGCGACCGGGCACGGAAGGCAAAAGAACGTGCGGAGAAGCGCTTGTCGAGTGGAGATGCCGAGGTGGATGTGCCGCGCGCCCAGGACGCTCTGTCGCGGGCGGTGACGAGACTGGAAGTGTCCGGGAAGGAAGGGCGGAGTACGGTCAGCCGATAAAAGAACAGATTCTTCACCCCCTCGGCCGGTTCGGAACGACCAGGGGTGCAGGGTCTGCCAAACAAGAAAGCCGCCGGGACTTGGTTCCGGCGGCTTTCTGTTCCTCTGGAGTCCTCCGGGCGCTGAGCCGTCGCCGCGCGATCAACCAACGACCAGCGACTGACCTTCAGTACCTCCGGTTGAAGGTTGCTTGGTAGCCGGCGCGGTAGCCGTCGGTGTACGCGGCTTTGTAGATGTTCTTGTCGCCGTAGGCGCGCGAGTAGCCGTCGTCGCGGCCGCCAAAATGCGCGCGCGGTTCGGGGTTGAAGCGCTTGTTCTGGTAGATGTCCTCGCGGGCCATGCTGGCGCCATCCTGGTATCCGGTGTCGTAGGCGACTCGGCTGTGCTGGCCGGATCCATAGAAGCGGTCCCGACGATAGTGATCGCCGCGGTCGCCGTCACCCTCGCCGCGCCATCCCGGGCGCTCGCTCAGGAAGCCGGAGCGGAAGCCGTCACGGTAGCCCTGCTGGTAACCGTCCTGGAAGGCGCCCAACGGGCCCATCCAGGACTTGTAGCCGTGCGACGCCTGACGCCAGTCGGGGGTCCGGTAGTCGAAGGGATCGTTCTCACGACCCTCATGCTGGCCCTTGCGCTGGCCATCGCGATAGCCGTTGTCATAACCGTATTGCCGTGTTTGCGCGCTGTTGCCGCGGTAATAGTCATCGTCATCCTGCGCGAACGAGAGAGTTCCCAGTGCCAGAACGACGGAAATTGCCAGAGCTGCCATCCTCAATTGTCTCCGCACATTTGCCTCCGAACCGGGTAATCCGCCGGCATCTGTTCAGTTGGGATGCCGGGAAGTTGCGCGATGATGCCTGAATGTGGCGTTCAAAAAGGTCGCTTCCAGAATTCTGAAAAGTGTCTGAAAGCCAATGTTTATGCGGGTGCGCAACTTTTTGCTAGCAGACGGGTTCCATGCGCGAACATGCCGGCCTCGAGGCCCCGGCAGAAAGCCAAGGTCCCTCGACCGCGTTTGTGCCGCGTTCCGCCACAAAAATCGCTCGCGATGACCGTTTGGGGAGGAACCATGAGTGACGGGATGGAAGGTGAGCAAGACCGCGTTTGGTTCCCGCAAGCGTCCGCAGCCTTCTGTTAAACTTTTTGGTTCTTTCACAGTTCGACAGGAGCAGCGGTCGTTGATCAAACAGATTGGCGTGGTGGGTGCGGGCACGATGGGGAATGGCATTGCCCATGTGTTCGCGCGCAGCGGCTTCTCCGTGCTGCTGTGCGACGTGGAGCAGCGATTCCTGGATCGCGCGCTGGAGGTCATCGCGAAAAACCTGGCGCGCGAGAGCGCCAAGGGAAAGATCACGGCGGACCAGGAAGCGGCTGCGCGGCAGAGAATCCGCCCGGTGCTGGATCGCAGCCGATTGGCAGACTGCGATTTCCTGATGGAAGCGGTGACGGAGAAGTTCGAAGTCAAAGCGGAAATCTTTCGTGATCTCGATCGCCTTGCGCGGCCAGCAGTCATCCTCGCCTCGAATACCTCGTCGATTTCAATTACCAGGCTGGCGGGAGTGACCAGGCGCCCGGCGCAGGTCATCGGCATGCATTTTTTCAATCCGGTGCCGGTGATGAAATTGGTGGAAGTAATTCGCGGGCTGGCGACGACCCAGGCCACCTTCGATACGGTGCGCGATCTGGCGTTGGCGGTCGACAAGACTCCGGTCGAAGTCAATGACGCTCCCGGCTTCGTGTCGAACCGTGTGCTGATGCCGCTGCTGAATGAGGCGATGTTCGCGGTGATGGAGGGTGTGGCGACGGCCGAGGCCGTCGACGAAGTATTCAAGCTGGGGATGGCCCATCCCATGGGGCCGCTGACGCTGGCGGACTTCATCGGACTGGATGTCTGCCTCGACATCATGCGCGTGTTGTATGCGGGGTTGGGAGATCCGAAGTACCGGCCGTGCCCTCTGCTGATCAAGATGGTGGACGCGGGTTGGCTGGGACGGAAAAGCGGGCGGGGTTTTTATCAGTACGCGGCAGGAGGCTCGGGGCAGGAGGAATGACCACGGCATGGGGACGGGTGCTGCCCGACGACGGAGCGCGCGGAAACCGGGACTCGGGGTTCTACATCACGGCGGCGGCCGCGGGTGTATTCGCGGGCTGGGTCGATATCAAGGTCGGCGACCTGTTGTTCACGGCGCTGCTGGTGCTGGCGCCGTGCATGATTCTGGGCCTCGTGCGGCCGTCGAGACCGTGGCGGTGGGTGGCGATGGTGGGCATCTGTGTGCCCCTGGCCGAGTTGCTCGGCTACCTCATTCTCACCGAGAAGCCTTACCGGGCGCAGATTTACGAATCATTCCTCGCGTTTCTGCCGGGCATTGCAGGTGCGTATGGGGGCGCACTGCTGCGGCGCGCGATCGGCAACATCGTGGCCGGCAACTAGGCAAGTGGCTAACCGGTTCCCGGTGATCTCAATCCGGGATCGGCGGAGGACACGCAGGCTCCGGCTAACCAGAAAGTTACTCCCGGTCCCACAGGAATAACGAGTATGCTGCGAGCATATGGGTGTGTCGGTGTCGGTGCTGGCCAGCGGCAGCCGCGGCAATAGCGCCGTCGTACAGACTTCGAGGACAAAAATCCTGGTGGATGCCGGGATTTCCTGCCGGGAGACCTTCAAGCGGATGAAGGCGCTCGAAGAAGATCCCGGATCGCTCTCCGCGATTCTCATCACGCACGAGCATTCCGATCACGTTTACGGCCTGCGCACACTGGCAAAGAAACTCAAAGTGCCGGTCTTCATGACCGGTGCGACCCACCAGAGCTGGGCCAAGGCGATGCGCGACGAAGACGGCGATCGACCCGAAGTCGAAAAATTGGAGATCTTCGCCGCGGGTAAAAGCTTTCAGGTGGGAGACATCGCGGTTACGCCCTTCACGATCCCGCATGATGCGGCGGATCCGGTGGGCTTCACGTTCCGTGCCGAAGGGGTCAAGGTCGGGTTCGCAACCGACCTGGGATATGTGCCCGCCAGCGTGCGCGATCATCTGCGGTGCTGTGAAGTGCTGGTGATCGAGTCGAATCATGATGTGGAGATGCTGCGGGTGGGGCCCTATCCCTGGTCGGTGAAACAGCGGGTGATGAGCCGGGTGGGGCACCTGTCCAATGACGCCCTCGCGGAATTCTTCAGCAGCGACTATGATGGAGAAGCGGCATACGTAGTTTTGGCGCACCTCTCCGAGCACAACAATCATCCCGAGATTGCCCGGGGAGCGGCGGACAAGGCCCTGGGGCCCCGTCAGACGCTGCTCCACAACCGCGTGATGCTGGCTTCGCAGTTCGAACCATTGGAGCCCATCCGGCTGTAGCCACTTTGTATGAGCCAGTGTGTCGACCCCCTCGTAGGCAAGATTCTGGCCGGCTGGCGCTATGACATCTCCGGCTTGGCGCCCGAGATGCGCCAGGACTACGAAGATCACTTCGCGGGCTGCGAACACTGCCGCAGCCGCCAGAAAATCCACCGGGTCGTTGACGTATCGCTGATTGTGCTGGCTTCGCTCTCGGCGGCCGTCTTTCTGCTGGCGTTCGGAGTCATCCGGCACTTCGGGCCGCGCCATGCCTTACTTCTCGAACTGACAGCTTTGGCCGGTTTCGCGCTTTCGGCGCTGCTCTGGCTTGTGGTGGCGGTGGCGACGCCTGCGCCCATGGCGGTGGTGGATGTAGCGCGGCTGGGGGCGCGCCGCGTGCATGACCGCCTTCCCGCCGAGATCCGGGAACGGCTGCCGGAAGACCTGCGTCTGAAGATCACGGGGTCATGAAGGCTCGGTTGAAGGCCTCCGGCGTGGAAAAATCCTTCGCCGACGCGGCTTTGGTCGAAGGTCGGCCATCCCATGTTCAGCCATCCGATGGCCAACTGATCCGAGGCATTTCCCCATCGTTCGCGATCCTGCTGATTGCCCGGGTGACGGCGAACGCACCCGATCGTGCAGCCGCGCAGCCTGCCGGGCAAAACCCAGTAGCGCCTTGCGGGCTGTCATGAACATTGGGCAGAAGATTCCGGTACAACGGGGGCAAGTTAGCGATTGCCGTCTCACGGGACACGATTCGGTGCTTTTTCAGGCGTTGCTTGCAGCGCCCGCCTTCGAAAGCACTGCTGTCGATTTTGTGGCTGAAGCCTGGCTGCCCGGTGACGACGTCCGCCGCGGTGGACGATCTGGATGCTTTTTCGGCCGACCCACCCGGTTTAATCCCAACTACGAGTCCAGATTTCAGCTTGTTCGTCACCTTGAAGGTTCGAGTTCAGTGCACTGATCGAAAGTCGCGTTGCTGTTCAGAAGCGGGAGGAAATCCTGCGAGCGGTAATTTCTGGGGGTTGTTGGCGATCGGCTTGCCGGCTGGTTGCGCTTGTGGGCCAAGGTTCGTATCCGGGTCTGACTCAGTCTGATCACCACAACATGCCTGCGGGCAGGAATGGGCCATAGCCAGACGTCCCTAGTCTAGGGCACATCAGGACTATTGCCAACTGAGGAGCCGACCAAGAATTTTGACAAGACGTGTATCAAATTGAGGCAGAATGTTCAGTCAATGGAATCAGCGATCAAAGTCATCCGAGCCATTCAGGTCGCCTTGCTGCTCAGCGTCATCTTGTATGTCGCAGTAGGGGAAAAAGTTGGCTCGGTTCCAAGACAAAACGATCCGGTCGTGTTCTATGTGTTGTCGCTGGTCACGATCACGATCGTCGGTGTGATCCTGGTGGTCCGGCGTACCCTGGTGCTGCAATCGGCGGCGGCACTGGCGGCGCGGCCGAATGATCTTGCGACGTTGAGTCGATGGCGCGCGGGACACATCATGACCTTCGGCCTGTCCGAAGCGATCGCATGCTTTGGTTTTGCGCTGCGGATCATGGGATTCTCCCTCTCTCAGGTAGCTTCGTTCTATATCGCCGGCTTCATCCTTCTGCTGTTCTTCGGACCGCGCCGGCCGGACCGCGAAATCGTCTAGCCAGCGTCGGTTCTTTCCCGTAGGATTTTTCAAAGGAGCAGTTCATGTCCATTAGTGGGCCGGAAGAACTCGAGTCTTTGCGCGCGGCGGGGGAGGTGGTGCGGCGCGTGTTGGAGGCGATGAAACGCGAAGCGCGACCCGGGATTACCACGGTTGAACTGGACGGGATTGGCGCCCGGGTGATGGAAGACAACGGCGCCCGATCGGCGCCTGCAATGGTCTATGGATTTCCGGGAGCCAATTGCATCAGCTTGAATGACGAGGCTGTCCACGGGATTCCGGGCGAGCGCCGGTTGTGCGATGGCGACCTGCTCAAACTGGACGTTACCATCGAAAAAGACGGTTTCATGGCCGATGCCGCCGAGACGGTTGCCGTTGGGGCGGTCTCGCGCGAGGCCGAGCGGCTGATGAGCTGTGCGCGGCGCGCTTTCGAAAAGGCCATGCTGGTGGCTCGAGCCGGTTTCCGAGTCTCTGACATCGGACGGGCGGTGGAGAAGCAAGTGCGGCGCGAGGGATTCTCGGTAATCCGGGAACTAGGCGGCCACGGCATCGGGCGCACGATCCACGAAGAGCCACGCATCCCGAACTACGCAGATCCGGAGGCCCGGCAGGTGCTAACCGAAGGTCTGGTGATCACGGTCGAACCCATCATCGCCGCCGGCTCCGGGCGAGCGGTGCTGGCCAGAGATGGTTGGACGATGAAGACGGCCGACCGCCGCCCCTCAGCCCATTATGAGCACACCATCGTGATCAGGAAGGGGGCGCCTCTGGTGTTAACCTCTGCCTGATTGTTCGTGCGGTGGGCCAAGGGCTTGTTTCTTGCAGGCTACGCGTTCGATATAGCCCAAATGGGCCATGTTGTTTTGTTGCAAAGCATTGACGCCGTTCGACTTTCCAGATAAAGTCCGGCATTGCAGTGCTTGCCGCCGGGGAGTAGGGTGTCCTTCCGTTTCTACCGCTTGAGGTTTCTCGCCGTCGCCATTTTGCTGGAGGCGTTGTGTTTGCCTGCGTTCCCGGCGACTCCACAGTTTTCCCGCCAGGTTCGCGTGGGCCTGCGTTCCGGAGACCAGTGGGAGCCGGCGATCGCCGCTGACGGTTACGGCCACGTCTACATTCTTTATCCGCAGTACGTTCAGGTGCCGGGCTGCGAGACTTGTCCGGTGCCGACCATGATCCTGGTGGAGAGCGGCGACAACGGAACGACCTGGAAGTCGGAACGCAGGATTGCTTCCCGCGGTTCCGCACAGTTTGATCCGCAGATCGTGGTGGATCCGGTCGACCGCCGCACCGTGTATGCGGCCTGGCTCGAAAACGACAAACGGGACATCGCGGTGGCCCGGTCGGTGGATTTCGGATTGACCTGGACGATCGTGGTGGCGACGCGGACCGAAACCGAGGCCGACAAGCCGGTACTGGCAGTCCGTGGCCTGGATGTTTACGTCTCTTATAACCGGGCGGCGAAGATCTGGGTCGCGGCCTCGCATGATGGCGGAAACACGTTTGCACCGGTCAATGTGAATCCGACTGACGGCATGGGATGGGCGCAGGCGGGCGGTGCGACCATCGATGCGGCGGGCAACGTGTTCCTTTCCTGGGCCGGCTACAGCCGCAGCGCAGAAGGACAGGGGCCAGTGAGTCTTTACGTCAGCCGGTCGTTGAACGGCGGGAAGGACTGGACCACGGCCCTGCTGGATGTGTCCGGCGCTCCCCCGGAATGCGCCACCGACGAGTGTGGCTGGGCGTATCTGGGCGCGCAGATTGCGCTCACATCGGATGCCGCTGGAACACTGTACGCTCTGTGGAATGCGGGTCCAGTCAGCAAAGGCTCCGAGCGGGTCTACTTCTCGTCTTCGACGACGTCGGGGGCTGCCTGGTCGGCAAAATCCGAGGTCTCCACCGCCCCGTTCGGGGCCTCGCACGCCTTTCCGACCATTGTCGCCGGCATGGGCGGCGACGTTCGCATCGCCTGGATGGATACCCGCCACAGCCCCCTTTGGAACACGTACTATCGCAGTTCCACCAACGGTGGCGCGACCTGGTCGCCTGAGATCCAGCTGTCCAGCTACACACCTGGCTATAGCTATATCGACCCCGCGGGGTTCAAGTTCCCCTTCGGCGATTACTTCGAAATGGACATCGACAACCACGGCGACACCCAAGTGGTATGGGGCGAGGGGTTAACCTATGAGTCGCCAGGTAGCATCTGGTATAGCAACGGCCGATAGGGGCAGGCTTCCCATATCCGTCTGCGTTCGGGTGTTGGGGGCGATTTCGGAAAACCGGGTCGGGTGCTGAGCAAGGACCTGGCGTTTTGCCGGCTGGCTGCGCGGAACCAACACGCCCGCGCTCACTCCATGATCAATCCGCCGGTCAGTTCTGAAAGTTCCGGGATCTTGTGTTCCACGCAATAGGCCTGCAGTTCTTCCACGATTTTTTCGGTTGCGCAGGGATCCCAATAGCTGGCGGTTCCAATCTGGATCGCACTGGCTCCGGCCAGTATGAATTCGATGATGTCGGCGGCGGTCGAAATACCGCCCATGCCGAGGACCGGAATCTTCACCGAGTGCGCAGCGTCGTAGACCATGCGCACGGCGATCGGTTTGATCGCAGGGCCGGACAGTCCGGCCGTCACGTTGGCGATGCGCGGTTTGCGGGTTTCCGGATCGATGGCCATAGCGATGAAGGTGTTCACCAGGGACACGGCGTCGGCTCCGGCTTCCTGCGCGATGTGCGCCATCTGCGCAATGCTGGTCACATTGGGTGACAGCTTCACGATGAGGGGACGCTCCGAGACTCGCTTGGCCGTGGTCACCACCTCGTCGAGGGAACGGGGATCGCTGCCAAACTGAATGCCACCGTGCTGGGTGTTGGGGCACGACACGTTCAGTTCGTAAGCGGATATGCCTTCGCCTTCGTTCAGGATCTGGATGGTCCGTTCATAATCTTCGCGAGTGTAACCAAAGACGTTCGCGAAGACGACGATGTTCTTGATTTCCCTCAGCTTGGGAAGTTTCTCGTCGACGAAGGCGCGCGCGCCGATATTTTGCAAGCCCACGGCATTGAGCATGCCGGCGGTCGTCTCATAGAGTCGAGGCGGCGGATTCCCGGTCATCGGTTCACGCGACAGGCCCTTTACGACGAAGCCCCCGAGCCGATCCAGGTGCACGATGTCCTCGAACTCGAGACCGTAGCCGAATGTTCCACTGGCAGCGATGACGGGATTCTTGAGCGGAAGCCCGGCCACATTCACGCTCAGGTCCGGTGCGCCTCTGTTGGGGGCCGCAGGAGTCATCTTCCGTGTCCTTCCATTGCCACCAAGGCGGCGGGCTTCAATTCGTTCGAGGGTCTGGTCGTCTTGGGAGAGCGGCCTGCCGGGGGGCTTGTGTTTTCGGCGTGGTGAGCGAGCGCCACCGCTTCTGTAAGGACTCGTCCCACCGCATGCGTGGGTGCGTTGATGCCCAGAAGAGAAGCGAATGTAACCGCCAGATCGACCGGTTCGGCGTGGGTACGGTAGGTTCCCAACTGAAACGGCACCCCGTAAAAAGCCAACGGAACGTGCGTGTCGTAGGTATACGGGCTCGCGTGATCTGTGCCGCGGAGGGTACCTACCAGAAATGGCGCGGGCACACCCATCACGTACCATCCTCCCGCAGGCGAGTAGCTGTGCAAGTACTGGTGGCCGAGTTCGGTATCCGGGACGGCGCCTTGGGCCAGTTGGGAGCGCGTGAAGTAGCCGCGGAGCCCGGCTTGCTTGAGCGCTTCGCCCACCGCGCGCTCGGCGTCCTCTTCCTTGACCTTGGCAGCAGCGAAGGCCTCATCATTCAGCCAGGCCAGGGGATAGTCGAACGAGCGCAGGAACCCGGTGGATTTCGCGACGGGGAATCTGGCTGCGAGTGTCTTGTCGACTTGCTTGCTGAGGTCCTCGACATTCAGATTGGCCGCTGGGAGACGCAGTTTAGCGGCAGCGCTCGGCAGGGGGGCGATGCCATGGTCGGCCGAGAGCGCGATCCAGATATTGGCGAGTCCCACCTGGTGGCCGAGGAAATTGAAGAAGCCGGCCAGTTGCTTGTCGGTAGCGAGAGCCATCGACTGCATTTCCGGTGAGTCGGGTCCGACCTGGTGACCCAGGATGTCATTGGCAGAAAGGCTGATACTCAACAGGTCGGTGTTGTTGCCGGTGCCCAGCTGTTCGTAGAGGATCAGTTCTTTCGCGAATTCAAATTCGTAGTCGTTGGCAAAAGGCGTTGAGCCCACGACTTCGTAGAAGCCCGCCTCGGATCCGTCTTTGCCTTTGCGATGGGCCGTCGAGCGCAGAATATTGCCCTCGCTGTCGCGCCAGTCCCGGTCCCAGTACTTGCCGGCGCGGTCGGCTCCGTTGAAGTCGGCAGCCCACTTGGGAAGCTCGCTGCGATAGTACGTAGAAGTGACCCAAGTACCAGACTTCTGCTCGATCCAGTACGCCGCATCGCCGGCACGTCCGGTAGGCAGAACCGCCGCCCGGTCCTTCAGCGCGATCCCGAAGACCCGGGACCTGCCGGCGGTGGCGAGCTTGAGTTCGTCACCCAAGGTGCTGGCCATCAAGTTGTGGGGAGAGGCGCCCTTCGCGTCACCGGCAACCCCCACCAGCTTCGTGGTGTCGTCCTCCACCGAGCTGACCATGCGTTTGGTCTGCGGGTCCCACCATTCGTTTGCAATGATGCCATGGCCGTTACTGTAGGCGCCGGTCAGCAGGGTCGCGTGCCCGGGGGCGGTGCGGGTGTTGGCATAGTCGTAGTTGCAATCGGTGAAGTAGGCGCCACGGTCAAGGAAGAGGCGAAAGCCGCCTTCGCCGAACTGGTCGCGATAGCGTTCCAGGTAATCACCCCGAAACTGGTCGATGACAATGATGACGATCAGTTTGGGATGGCCGTTGTAAGCAGACGCAAAAGCGCCGGGAGCCTGAGGAACGCATAGCATCGCCGAGACGAGCAGGCTCGCGATGGCGGATCGTAGGCAGGGTCTCATCGCGTCGGTAGTGTACAGCCTGCCCCATCGGGCGCCCAAGCCGGAACCGGTGTTCCGCGAGCGAATTGTGGTGATGAGGGGGCTTCCTGTATTTAAGATGCACGCAATGAGGGAGATTGCTTGGGGGGATTATGAAAACCAGTGTATTTGCCGTGCCCTGCTTGCTTGTCCTTGCCCTCCTGGGTCTCACCGCAGTTTCCCCTGCAGTGTCAGACTCGAAACTGGAGCGTGGGCGATATCTGGTGGAGCAGGTGGCACTTTGCGGGGACTGCCACACTCCGCACAACGAAAAGGGCGAACCGATTCGTGAAAAGCTGCTGCAGGGAGCGCCGCTGCCCTTTACACCGACTGTGCCCATGCCGTGGGCCGACAAGGCGCCCAATATCGCCGGTCTGCCCGGCTGGGAAGACAAAAATGCGGTGAAATTCCTGATGACCGGTCTTGCCTACAACGATCTTCCGGGACGTCCGCCCATGCCGCAATATCGTTTCAGCGAAGAGGATGCGACGGCCGTGGTGGCGTATCTGCGCTCTCTGGCGCCGGCGGGAAGGGCCAGGAAGTGAAGTTGGCGCCAAACGACGAAGCCTTGAGCCGGTCATCGTGCGTGCAATTCGATCGGGAAAGCGATCAACCCCCGCCGGATGTGCGCTTCTCACTCTTTTTTCGATAGACTATAAGTTTGCATGCTTGATCTGAGCTTTGTCCGTGACAATCTGTCCCTGGTCGAGGGCAAGCTGCGCCTACGCGGAATGGATCCGGCGGAGGTGCTAGCCGACTTCGGTGCGCTGGATGCCGAAAGACGCTCCGACATTACGATCCTCGAAACCGCCAAGCAGCGCCGGAACGAGCTTTCGCCGAAGATCGGGGTCCTGAAGCAGGCCGAAAGAGCGGGACGCCTGTCTGCCGCGCAGCAGAAGGAACTTGCGGATCTGACCGGAGCGGTCGCTCACGAGAAGTCGGTGATCGAGCAGTTCGAGCAGCGCGTCCGGCAGACGGAGGAAAAGTTCCATGCGGTGCTGAAGGGCGTTCCGAATCTTCCTCATGACTCGGTCCCGGTGGGCAAGGGTCCGGAGGACAACGTTGAAGCTCGCCGCTGGGGCACTCCACCGAAGTTCGATTTCACGCCCAAGCCGCATTGGGAGCTGGGGGAGAAACTGGGTGTGCTGGATCTGGAGCGCGGCGCGAAACTGGCCGGGGCCCGCTTCACGGTGTACTGGGACCTGGGCGCCAAGCTGGAGCGCGCGCTGGCCAACTTCATGCTCGATCTGCACACCGGCGAACACGGATACACGGAGGTCTTGCCGCCGTACCTGGTGAACTCCGAATCGATGTATGGGACGGGGCAGCTTCCGAAGTTCGCAGCCGATTCGTTCCGTGTCCCGCATGGAGATAAGGATCTATGGCTGATTCCGACCGCCGAGGTGCCGGTCACGAACCTGTATCGGGATGAAACGCTCCCAGCTGCGCGCTTGCCGGTCTCGCTGACCGCTTACACGCCCTGTTTTCGGAGCGAGGCGGGTTCCTACGGCAAGGATGTGCGCGGGATCATCCGGCAGCACCAGTTCCAGAAGGTCGAGCTCGTGAAGTTCGCCCACCCCGAGCATTCCTACGATGAGTTGGAAAAGCTCACCCACAACGCCGAGACCGTGCTGCAGAAACTCGGCCTGCACTACCGCGTGGTCACGCTGTGCACTGCGGACATGGGTTTTTCGTCTGCCAAGACGTACGATATTGAAGTGTGGCTGCCGGGGCAGGGCTTATTCCGGGAAATCTCGTCATGCTCGAACTTTGAGTCATTTCAAGCGCGCCGCGCCAACATCCGGTTTCGCCCGGAGGGCAAGGGCAAGACCGAGTTCGTGCACACTCTGAACGGCAGCGGGTTGGCGGTGGGCCGGACCTGGGTCGCGATCGTCGAGAACTACCAGCAAGCGGATGGAAGCGTCGTGATTCCTGAAGCGCTTCGTCCCTATATCGGAACCGACCGGATTACGCCGAAGAAATTTTAGAGTCGGCCGGAGTGGCGACAACGGTCGTTGCCAGAAGCAGGAGCAGTCACTAGACTTGGAACGCGCGAAAGCAAGTTCGGCGATCCCCAGCACGCCGTCGCTGCCGATGAATTCGATCTGGCGCACAATCCGCGGATACATTCTGTGGTCTTATGAACGCGGGAGTCTCCATTACGACGTGATGGTGACGCTCATCCTGGTATTTGTGCTCCTGTCGCCCTACTGGATCAACTTCAAGGACAAACCGATCGAGCGTGTTCCGCATCAGACCGGGGTGGTGATTCAGCCCGACGGCAAGGGGGGATTCATCTACCAGATCGAAGCGTCGGAGCTCAACGCCAGGACGGAAGACGGCATGCGCGATGAGATGCTGGCGATCATTGAGCCGATTACGGGTGCCGCCGCCATTTCAAAGTACGAAGCGGTCAAGGATGGCTCGGGCCATGTGCAGAGCTACAAGGTTTGGGTGCAAAAGGAGTAGCGTGCGATCGGCAGCGGACGCGGTTTTTCCGAGGGAGCGATGAAACCCAGTTATCCCACGCGCATCTGGCTTTTCCTTTTCACGTTGTGTTGTCTCCTGCCTTTTGGTGCGCCTAGCGCCGTGGCGCAGAACGATCCGAACCTTCAGAAAGTGCTCACTCAGATGGACTCGGCCGCAGCCTCGTTCCGCACCACCCAGGCGAATTTCGTTTGGGAGCAGTATTGGAAGGTCGTCAACGAGAGAGAATCGCAGAAGGGCACGGTCTACTATCGCCGCGCCGGAAAAGAAATCCAGATGATGGCCGACATCGCAGATCCGCCGAAGAGCGTGCTCTTCAGCAACGGCAAGGTGGAAATCTACGAGCCAAAAGTGAAACGCGTCACGACCTATGAGGCGGGAAAAAATCGCGACGCGGTGGAGAGCTTTCTGGTGCTGGGCTTTGGTGGCAGCGGCCAGGACATGCTGAAGTCGTTCGATGTGAAATATCTCGGCACCGAGACGGTCGACGGTGTCAACGCGGCCAAGCTGGAACTGGTCCCAAAGTCCGATCGTGTGCGCAATATCTTTGGCAAGATATGGCTGTGGATCGACCCGGCGCGCGGCATTTCCGTGCAGCAACAGTTTTTCGAGCCTTCCGGCGACTATCGCCTGGCGAAGTACTCCGACTTCCAGATTAATCAAAAAATTGCCGACAACGTTTTCAAGCTGAAGACCGCAAGCGACACGAAATATGTGGCCGCGCCGAAGGGCTAACCCCGTGAATTTAAATAGCGAAGATTAAGGCTGAAAATTGCTACTGGGGCAGCTATACTGCTGCGATAGGCGGTGGGTGAACTCTTCATGGCCAAGGTTTTTACGATTCCCGTTGCTCCCAGCATAGGCCGCAAAAAGCGAGAGAGAACCGCCGATCCCCGTTACGTCGACGGCCAGCGAACCTTGGTGGAGGCCATGAAGTATCTCGCCAAGTCCGACCCGGTTGCTAACCGTCCTGCCATCGAACTCCTCTCCGAACACGTGCGCACCCGCTTCCGGATGAGTGACTCGCCCCTGGGGTGAGTACCGGTCACTTCCACACATTCTAAAAATCATTGTTGTGCTATGCGAAGTGGAAGATTTCTTCGCTCAACAGAGGTGTCCTGCGCGTTTCTGTGATGCTCCCCATCGCTCTCGCGAATGCGATGACTGCAAGTCACGTAAATTGTGGCAAGTACGGTCATAATCATCTTGACTTCAAAGTGAACGTGGCTACACTTGTGCGCAAATCACGCCTCCAGGTGACAACGGATTCACACTTGGAGAGGGGGGATGCTCATGCGGAGAGGTCTGTCTTCGCGCTTGCTGCTTGGCTGTCTCTGTCTGTTCCTGGTGGCACTTCCTGCATTTGCGCAGAAAATCACGGGTGACATTGAGGGTGACGTGGCTGACAGCTCGGGCGCGGTGGTGCAGAATGCGGTGGTTACTGCGACCGACCCCAGCACCGGTCAGACCCGATCGACCTCGACCAGCAACTCCGGAAGCTTCCGCATCAACGATCTACCAATCGGCACTTACAAGGTTTCAGTGGCCGCTCCCGGTTTCAAGACGACCGAGCGCAAGGTGCAGGTCGCCGCGGGCGGGCTGACCCACGCCGCCTACGTGCTGCAGGTTGGTCAACGCACTGAGACCGTAACCGTAGAAGGCGCCGCTCCGCTGGTGGAACTCTCAGCCAATAACAACAACTACGTGGACAACGCCAAGATCGAGAGCGTGCCGCTGAATGGCCGCGATTTCAATTCCCTGCTCGCGATTACACCCGGTGTGCAGCGCACTCCAGGAGGCGGGTTCCTCGCAATCAGCATCAATGGCGCCCGGACAACATCGAACAACTACCTCATCGATGGCCTCTACAACAACGACCGCTACTACGGCGACTCCTCGGTAGGGCAGACGGGAGTGGTGGGAATTCCCGCGACCCTGTTTCCGCCGGAAGCAATTGAAGAACTCGGTGTTCAGGAGACGCCCTCCGCCGAATTTGGAGTCAAGGGCGGTGCCCCCATCAACATGGTCATGAAGAGCGGCACCAACGACTGGCACGGTACCGCGCAATGGGTGCGGCACACCGACTTCGCCGACGCCATCAACTATTTTTCCAAGTCCTCGGGTTGCAACGGGACCCCCGATCCTTGTCACCCAACGTTCATCCGTAATCAGCAGTTTGGCGGAACCGTGGGTGGCCCCATCGTGAAGGATAAGACCTTCTTTTTCCTGTACTACGAAGGCCAGCGCTACATATCCGAAGGCGTGGTCAACCGTGCCGTCGTTGCGAACCCCGACATCCAGGCCGCCCGGACCGCTATCGCCGGTGCTGGTCTGACAACGACTGCTGCGGGCGAAGCCTTGCTCAGCTACTTCCCAACCTCTGATTCGGGCAATCTGGTGCTCAAAACGCCGACCACCGATAGCATGAACGGGTTCGGTGTGAAGGTGGACCACCACTTCAATACCCAGCACTCGATTTCGGCCCGCTACATCTTTGGAGACAGCTTACAGAGTGCACCGTCGTTTGCGGGTTTGCCTGCTGGCGGTAATCACCCCTCCAACTTATTCAACTCCATCGCCCCATCCCGCACTCAGATGGCGGGACTCAGCCACACCTGGAACATCGGGAGCAACAAGGTTTTGGAGAGCCGTTTTGGCTGGCAACGCTTCGCACAGATTATTGACGTAAACAATAAGGTGGATCCCAAGAGCTTGGGCGTGGACACAGGTCCACTGGCGGCCTCCGATTTAGGCGTGCCTTACGTCTACCTGTACAACCTGGGCTATGGCGGCTATATCGGTGGAGTGCAGGGCTATCCCATTACCACTCGCCCTGACCAGAGCTACGACTGGTCCGAGCACCTGAGTTGGGTCAAGGCCAATCACAGCATCAAGTTTGGGGGCAACTACCAGACGGCCTACACCAACAGCCTGCGCAACCGGGCCAGAACTGGTCTGGTGATGGGTTACGCTTCCGGGTCGGTGGGCGAGGTTGAGCAGTTGCTGTTGGCCAAGGCCGATCTCGCAGACCGCAACTTTGGAGATACCCACCGCCACATCGTGCAGAAATCGGTCGGCTTCTATGCGCAAGACGAGTGGAAGGTGCGACCCCGGTTGACGCTAACCTTGGGTTTGCGCTGGGAAGTGAATGGCGCGTTGGGAGAGAAGGACAATCACGGAGCCAACTTCTTTCCGGACCGAGGCCTCCTCACCCTGGGTCAGGGGATTAGCAGTCTTTACAACCAAGACCTGGGTGACTTTGGTCCTCGCCTCGGTTTCGCGTGGGATCTTTTTGGAAACGGCAAAACGGCGTTGCGCGGCGGTTATTCGCTTACCTACGACGTGCCTAATTTTGGTGCCATCGCGGCGCCTTACTCGTTCGCACACGCTCGCGCCGGTGCCTTTACCGAGCCATTCCAGGGCCAGTTCTCGTCGAACTCGGTTTCGCTGTCAGGCTCAGATGGTCACGCGCCCGACGATACTGCCGCCACCTGCGTCGATCCCAACCCTCCAGGCACCGCTGGCGACTATGTTTGCTTCGACAGTGCGACGTCCGGCCCGGTTTTCGGCACCAGTCCTTCGGGCAGCGCGCCTTTCGACGCCTTCGCGGTGGTGAAAAATTTCAAGACCCCCCGCGCGCACAACTACAACCTGAGCATTCAGAGGGAAATCACGAACAACCAGGTTCTCACGGTGGGCTACTCCGGCTCCTACGGTCAGAAGTTGCTGATGTATCGGGACCTGAATGCCAGTCCGATCGGGGGCAACGGGACCAGACCGTTTGACAATGTTTTTGTCGACTCCCTAACTGGCACACCCCGCTACAACCACATTATTCAGGCGACCAACGCGGCTTACTCACGCTATGACAGCCTGCAAACCACCTTGAGCCAGCGCAACTGGCACGGCGTCAACCTGACCTACAACTACACCTTCAGCAAGTGCTTCGACGAGAATTCGGTGAATCGTGGTGGGGCGGGCGACTATCCGCAGGCCAACAATCCGTTCAATCCCAAAGACTCGAAAGGATTGTGTGATCACGACGTCACCCACAACTTCAACGTCAGCGGACTCTACAGCTTTCCGAGCGTTCCCAAGGCGCCCAAGCTGATCGGCCGGGGCTGGCAGATCAGCACCATTTACACCGCCATCAGCGGACGTCCCTTCTCCGCTTTGTTCAATGGGGACACCTCCGGTCAGGGGCTAAGTGGACCGGCGTTACGTGCTTCCTACGATGGGTCGCCCATCCAGTACAGCACTCGCAATCCCGGCCAGTATGTCACGCAAGCGTTTCTTTTCGGGGATCCGGGTGACGGGTCCATTCCCTATGATCCCACTGCACTGGATCCCTGTGGCCGGAGTCCTTTCAAGTTTCAGGATCCGGGGATCAACACGGTTCCGAATCCGGCCTTTGACAGCAACCTGAGCAAAACCACTCTTCCGGTCAAGCCGTTCTACATTCCTTGCAGCGGGACGATCGGCAACTCGCGGCGAGGCATGTTGCGAGGGCCCGGGCTTAGCCAGTGGGATATGACCATCCTCAAAGACACCAAGATCGGGGAGCGCTTCACCGTGCAGTTCCGCTGGGAAGTATTCAACGTCCTGAATCGCGGGAATTTCGCGCCGCTGGTGACCAACTACACGGTGGGCAGCACTTCATTCGCAACGATTACATCGACGCCCGACGTGGCTGTGGGCAACCCGGTGATTGCCCAGGGCGGTCCACGGAACATGAATTTCGCGCTGAAGGTCATTTTCTAGCGAGGTTGCCAGGAGTGCGAGTCAGTGAGGGAGTCGCGCTATGGTAGACTCCCTTTTTCTATGCGTCTGGTCGGGCTCCCCCTTTGTCTGGCTTTCTTGTCGAGCTCCCTCTGGGGTCAAGCCACCCAGCCACGTCGGACCCGCGCTGCGCCCCAGCAATCCCCCGTCAGAGCATCTCGCCGCAATGTCATCCTCATCACGCTCGACACTACCCGCGCCGACCGCATGGGGTTTCTGGGCTCACAGCGCAACCTGACGCCGCACCTTGACCAGCTTGCCAAACAGGGCGTCGTGTTTTCTCGCGCCTACTCTCACGTGCCGCTGACTACGGCATCGCACGCAACCATCCTTACCGGCACCTACCCGCAGTTCAATCAGGTCGTGGACTTCGGCATCCGGTTGTCGCCGCGGCTGCCCTACCTTCCCGACGTCCTGCATCATCATGGCTATCGCACGGCGGCATTCGTAGCGTCGCTTGTGCTCGATCCGCTGGATGGCACCGCTCCCGGATTTGATCGTGGATTTGATGTTTACGACGCCGGCTTTCGTCTCCGCCCCGGTGGCATGGATCGCTATAAGTCGGTCGAGCGGCGGGGCGGCGAAGTGGTGGAGCGGGCCATCACTGCTTTGAAGAAGCGTCCTCCGGATCCCTTCTTTCTTTGGGTGCATCTGTACGACGCGCACGATCCCTATGATCCGCCTGAACCTTACAAGACGAAGTATGCCGCGCAGCCCTACGACGGAGAGATTGCCTATGCCGATGACTGCGTCGGCAGGCTGCTGGCGGCGCTGCGCTCGCAAGGGCTCTACGACGGCGCACTGATTGCGGTGATGGCCGATCATGGCGAATCGCTGGGAGAGCACGGGGAGAACACTCATGGAGTGTTTCTATATGACGAGACAATTCACGTGCCCCTGCTCCTCAAGTTGCCGGGTAATCGCGCTGCTGGCAAGCAGGTCGATACCCGGGTCGGCCTGGTCGATGTTGCGCCGACCATCCTGCGCGCTATCGGCCTCGCTGTGCCGGCTGAAATGCAGGGAGAGTCGCTGCTCACGATGATTCCGGTCCGTTCGGCTACGCATCCGGGTGAACAAGATCGTCCCGCCTATGCGGAAACACAATATCCCCATCGTGCCTTCGGGTGGAGTTCGCTCCGGGCGTTGCGCGAGGGCAAGTATCTTTACGTCCGGGCTCCGCAGGCGGAGCTCTACGATCAGGGAACTGATCCTAAGGCAGAGCACAACCTGGCGAACACCAGCAAGGCGGTGTCGGAGACCCTGGCCGCACAGTTGGAAGACTTTCGCAGCAAGACCAGCCAGACGATGGTGAACCTGGCGAAGCCCGATCCGGAGCAGGTTCAGAAATTGCAGGCTCTTGGCTACGTCGCCTCCGATACCAGCAATCCGACCGGAGCTGCCACCGATGCTGGCCCCGACCCGAAGTCAAAGATCGAAGTCTCGAACTTTCTGCATGATGCCTTGCTCGACGTCGAGGATGCCCGCTATCAAGAGGCGGTGCCGCTGTTGCAGAGCGCACTCAAGGATCAGCCCGACATGGCGATTGCTCTGATGCAGTTGGGCATCGCCCAAGCCGGCCTGAAGAATTACGCACAGGCCCTGGCACCGCTGCAGAAGGCCGTAAAACTGCTCCCCGACTCCGGTATGGGCCACTACCAGCTTGGCCTGGCGCTGTTCGAGACCGGCGACTGGAAATCCGCCGCGCCCGAATTTGAGGCTGCCGTCGCGCGAGCGCCGCGCTGGGCCGATGCTCACTTCTCCCTGGCTGCGGTGTATGCCCGCATCGATCGCGTGCCGGAAGCGATGACCGAACTTGACACCACGCTGAGCCTGAGCGCGAACCACTACCGCGCGAATCTTTTGCGGGGACGGATTCTCTCCCTGCAGGGCAATCCCGTGGACGCCCTGCCGAACCTGAAGAAGGCCGCCCAAGTGCAGCCCGATTCGCGGGAAGCGCACGCGTTCCTGGCCGACGCCTACTCGCAGCTGGGCAGGAGACTGGATGCGGAACGGGAGCGAGGCGAGGCGGAACGTCTCCGTCCGCCGAGCCATGCAGGCCCTAAGTAGAGACTACGGTCGAAAATCGCTGGCCGGAAGGGATCCGGGACGGTGCCACAGGGCGGAAGCTAGCAAAATCACCACTGGGTAACATTCGAGGGTGTAGCGCGGTTCCGGATTCTCCATCGAGCCCAGAAACAGCGATCGTAGCAGAGTGTAAGAGATTCCCAGGCCCGCCCAAGCTATGGGATGTCCTCGCACCAAACCCGCAACGGCTGCGAGCACGTACAGCAGGTTCAGAAACCCCAGGCCCACCGTCAGTACGATCCATTTCCGATCGTCGTTGAATTCATACCAGCGCGTATCGGGCGGTAGAAGCTCGGTGCGAGGGCGCAGCCACATATCGGCGATCTTCAGTGCCGGCAACCAGACGTAATAGCGCAACGGATGGGCCCGGATCCGCGCGTCCGCCAAGGCGACGAACTGGGCGTCGAGCTCGGGCGTCATGTGAAGGGTCTGGTTGTACTGTTCGAAAAGGTCGAATGTCTTCTGGCGCTGCTCGGCTGTGTCGAACGCCCGCGACGGCAGCTTGGTGGGATCGACCGTGTCCCCGGGAACATTCCAGTCAATCTCTTCGGTGGAGGCGTAGTCCGCAATCCAGGTTCGGGTCCAGCGGTTGAATCCGAGGGGAACGAATTCGTCCTCTTCGTTGGCGTAGCGGGGTGCGAGGAACTCCAGCCGGTGGAGCGTATGCAGATTCCGGAGGCCCCAAACGACCAGCGGCCCCAAGGCACAGGCGGCAACGACAACGCCTGCCCGAACAACCGGCATGACCGCCGTTCGGGCGCGCCAGCGGCGCAAGACAACCATGCCCAGGTACACCCCGATCGCCAGCAGCAGCAGGCCGCCATCTGGCCGGAGCAAAATGCAGGCAGCCACCGCGGCTCCGCAGCCTAGCCACGGGCGGTAGCGAAATCCGCCCCGTTCAATCTGGCCGAGTCCGATGACGGCGAGATCCATGGCAAGTGCAGTAAAGAAGACTTCGAGGGTTTCAGCCAGAACCGCTGCCGCATACTGCGCGAGGAAGGGACAGAGCGCGCTCAGCAGGAAGGCAGCCTGGGCGGCGCGGTCGGAAATCGAGCGGCGCGCCAGGTCGGCGAGCAGGAAGCACGTCCCAATATCCACAAGCATCTGCAGAATCAGTACCGTGCGGAAATGGTCGCGGCCAAAGATTGCAAACACCAGCGCCAGAAATGCCGGATACCCGGGCAGGCGCGCAAAGCTCGGGCTCACGCGGGAGCCTTCGGTGGTCAGTCCGTAGACGCCATGCAGTAGCCAGTTCTTGGCCAGGTCGGCGTAGAAGGTGGAATCGGCCGTGACGTGAGGGAACTTGAGCAGGAAAAATAAGCGCAGCGCCAGCGCCGCGAGCGTGGCCCAGAGGAAAAACCGCAGGTTTTGGCGCACAAGCTGGCGCACCTGTTGAATATATCCGGTTTCCCCGCAGCCGCCACGTTCTCGACGCGGTTCCTGCCCCAAGAGGAGATTTCGGAATGTCCCAGAGGGTTTGACCCTGCCGAAAACGCATCATACGATGAGTAGGAACGCGTGCTCATGGCAAAACCGGTCTTTTACGATCCTCGACAGTCCCGCCGGCGACGGCTACGCCGGTTGTTCGACGTACTCGGCGTGACGATCACCCTGCTGGTGGTGTTTTTCGTCTACACCGCCATTCGCGATGAACAGCTTCCAAGCCTTCTGCTGCCTGACCAGAAGCGCCCCTATCACGCCCTCAAGGAAAAAGAGAAGGAGAAGGAAAAAGAGAAGGAGCGCCGCCGGCTGGCAGCTGCGCGCGCCCGGCGCAAGACGAAAAAGCCACCCTCCCAGGTCGTCCTGAACGCGGAGGAAGGGATCCGGGCCGCCTTCTATGTGCAGTGGGACGCAGCCAGCTTTGCGTCCCTGCGTGAGTACGCCCACCAAATTGACCTGCTGTATCCGGAGTGGCTGCACGTACTGGGTCCCGATGGCAAGGTGCAAGGACTCGATCAGCAAAGCTACAAGTACTTCGACGTGCTCAAAAACGGCAAAGTGCGCGCCGTCGACTATGTAGTGATGCCCTTCCTCAAGTCGGCCGAGACCGACACGGAAGTGTTTCCGCTGGTGAACAACTTTGATGAAACGGAGTGGAAACCCGAGATTGCCGGGTTCCTGATGAATCCGGAGGCGCGGGCGAGCTTCCGGCAGCAAATCGACGCTTTTCTCGCGTCGGACAAATATCGCGGTTTGATGGTGGACTTCGAAGATTTCCCGAAGCGTGCGCAACCAGGCTACCTGGCCCTGCTCGGGGAGCTGTCGAGCGACCTGCACGCCCGGGGTCTCAAGCTCTACGTGAGTGTGCCAGCCCGGGACCGCGATTTCGATTACGCAGCCATCGCGGCGCGCAGCGATGGTGTGGTCCTGATGGACTATGACGAGCATGAGTCCCAGAGTGAGCCCGGGCCAGTTGCTTCCCAGGACTGGTTTGCCAAGAACCTCGAGATCGCCAAGCAGAAGGTTCCGATCGACAAGTTGATTTGCGCGGTCGGTAACTATGGTTACGACTGGGTAGAGAGGCCGAAGAAAAATCCTCCGCCCGGACTGAAGAACGTGAACGTCACCGTGCAGGAATCCTGGCTGGCGGCACGCGACTCGGACGAAGACGTCGATTTCGACTCGGACAGCTTCAACCCGCACTTCAGTTACATGGATGAGAGCAACTTGCGGCACGACGTCTGGTTCCTCGACGGTGTGACGGCGCTCAATGAGATGCGCGCCGCCCGCACTCTCGGCATCAAGACGTTCGCCCTGTGGCGTCTGGGTTCCGAGGATCGTTCCCTCTGGAAAATATGGGACCTGCCCGCCGATGCCGGGGCCCCGGACAAACTCAAGGATGTGCCGCCCGGCCAGGACGTCGACATGGAGGGGCAAGGCGAGATCCTGCGCATCGAGGCTCGGCCAGCCGATGGCGAGCGCGAAATCACCCTCGATTCGAGCGGTCTCATCACCGACCAGGTCTTCAAGTCCCTGCCGGAACCTTATCGGGTCGCGCGCTATGGAGCGGCTGCCAAACAAGTCGCGATCACATTTGACGACGGCCCGGATCCCGAATGGACTCCCAAGATCCTTGACGTTCTCAAGGCCGAGCATGTCCCGGCGACTTTCTTCCTCATCGGTATCCAAGCGGAAAACAACTCGGCGCTGACGCGAAGGATCTACGACGAAGGCCACGAGATCGGCAACCACACCTTCACCCATCCTGACATCAGTAACATTTCAAAAACCTACATGAGGGTGGAGCTCAACCTGACCGAGCGTCTGTTCGCCAGCCGTCTGGGAATTCGCACCATCCTGTTCCGCCCGCCATACTCGATCGACCAGGAACCGGACACTGCCGACCAGGTGCGCCCGCTCGAGGTTACCCAGGACATGGGGTACGTCACGATCGGCAACCGCATCGATCCCAATGACTGGCGCGACAATCCGCACCGCAGCGCCGAAGAGATCCGGGATGCGGTCATGAAAGATCTTCCTCCCTGCAATGTGAATGACCAACTGTGTGGCAACATCATCCTGCTGCACGACGGCGGTGGAGAACGCCGCGAAACAGTGCGGGCGCTTCCCATGATTATTGAAGGGCTGCGGTCCCGGGGCTACCAGATCGTGCCGGTCTATCAGCTTCTGGGCAAGACCAAGGCCGACGTGATGCCCCCGATCCCGGGCAATGAACGCTGGGCTGCGTGGCTCAACCGCATCGGGTTCTGGTTGTGGGGAGCAGGGATGTGGTCCATTACGTGGATCTTCTTCCTCGGCGATCTACTCATGACGTCAAGGTTGCTGCTGGTCGGCGCGCTGGCGGTCTATGACCGGCTCACGACCCGCGCACTTGGACCGGCGGCCCAGATCGCCGCGTACAAGCCGAAGGTCGCGGTTCTGATTCCGGCCTACAACGAGGAGAAGGTGATTGAGCGCACCGTGCGGTCAGCGCTCGATTCCGACTATCCGAACCTGCACGTGATCGTCATCGACGATGGCTCGAAGGACCGGACTCTCGAAGTGGCACGCAGAGCGTTCGCCCAGGAGGAAGCCGAGGGCAGGGTGCTGATCCTCACCAAGCCCAACGCCGGAAAGGCCGAAGCCCTGAATTTTGGCCTGGAGTACCTGACCGACGAGGAGATCTTTGTGGGCATCGACGCCGACACGATTATCGCGCACGATTCTATTTCGCAACTGGTCCCGCATTTCCTCAATCCGAAAGTCGGCGCCATGGCGGGTAATGCCAAGGTCGGGAACCGGGTCAATCTCTGGACGCGCTGGCAGGCGCTGGAATACATCACGAGCCAGAACTTCGAGCGACGCGCGCTGGATACGCTCGGTGCGGTCAGCGTGGTGCCGGGCGCCATCGGTGCCTGGCGTGTATCGGCGGTGCGCGAGGCCGGCGGGTATCACGTCGATACCGTCGCCGAGGACGCCGATCTCACGATGGCTCTGTTGCGACGCGGCTATCGCGTGGAGTATGAAGACCAGGCCCTGGCTTACACGGAAGCCCCAACCACCGCCAATGGCCTGATGCGGCAGCGTTTCCGCTGGTCGTTCGGAATCCTGCAAGCCGTCTACAAGCATCGCGGCGTTTTCGCGCGCAAGGGTGCGCTGGGCTGGGTCGCGCTGCCCAACATTCTGATCTTCCAGATCCTGCTGCCCCTGGTGTCACCGTTCATCGACATCATGTTCATCGTCGGTACGGGCTGGTACTTCATTCAGAAGTATTTCCACCCGGAATCCACCGATCCCGCGAGCTTCCAGAAGTTGGTGGTGTTTTTCCTGGCGTTCACGGTCATCGACTTCTTCGCGTCGGCCATCGCCTTTGCCCTCGAGCGCCGCCGGCCCGGCGCCAAGGAAGACGCCTGGCTGTTGAGCCAGGTATGGCTGCAACGGTTCGCCTACCGCCAGTTGTTTTCCGTCGTTCTGCTGAAGACGCTCAAGCGCGCCGCCGAGGGCCAGAAATTTGCCTGGGACAAGCTGGAGAGAACCGCAGCGGTAAAACCTCCCGTGGAGCGCCGGGAGTCGGTAAAGGTCCCGTGATCCCGGTGCCTGACCAAGGACGACGAGCCCCTGCCGCTCGAGGAGCCTTCCTGCCCGTCAAGACCATCATTGAGCCGTTTCGGATCACGAGCGTCGAACCCATGCGCTGAACGACTCGCAAGGAGCGGCAAGACCGGCTGCGTGCCGCCTACTAGCCCCGCATGCAATTTCCGAAGATCACCATCCGCGACATGGTGAACAGCCCGCACTGGCTGCTCGCCGAGTCTTGCACGTCCATCATCTGAAGGCCGCCATGGACATTTCGATGGGTGGCATGCAGACGTTCCAATGGCTCGTGTCCGATCCCGATTTCATGGACAAAGCCATTCCCATCGTCGGTTCACCCCCGCCTGGCGGCGTATGAGCTCGTGCTGCGGCAAGCCGAAATCGATTCCATGATGAACGATCCCGGCTGGAAGGGCGGAAACTATGACGAGAACCCGGCGCGCGTCGCCAACGCTGAATTCGGCGTGCTCGTGCTCAGGACTCCACAACGCTACAATCGGCTGGCCACGCGCAAGCAGGCGCTGGTCTCGCTTGAAAAGGAGAAGACCGAACCGGCATTCGACGCCAATAACCATCGTCGTCAAGCGCAAGCGATGATGTCTCTGGACGTCTCCGATACCTTTGCCGGCTCCATGGAGAAGGCTGCAGACGCTGTCAAAGCCAAAGTGTTGGTGGTAGTGTCCATGCAGGATCACAGCGTCACGCCCGGTCCGGCTTTGGATTTTGGCAAGCAGATTCACGCCGGGATTCTCATGCTCGACAGCGATTGCGGTCACCAGTTGATGAGCTGCGACCATGACCAGGTCGTCGGTGCGGTTGCGTCGTTCGTCGTTTCTGGCAGAGTGGTCCCGGCCAGCGATCCTGACCGACGCACTCCGGCAAGTGACCGGGCGGTCGGACTCAAGCAACCCGACCGGGCATCGCGCGCCGCATGTCTTGTTCTCCCGGTGCTACAATGAAGCAGTAGAAAACAGTCATCTGTCCGCTTCAGGACTCGACTTCGACATCCCCACAGAGGTGCACTCATGGCAACGATCGAAGCCCCGCCGCGTCTACAAGTTCGCCTACATGAAGGGCCGTTCGTCAACGAACCGTCGGTTGATTTCAGCCGGGAAGATAACGCGCGCAAGATGCGCAGCGCGCTGGAGAAGGTGCGCGGCCAGCTCGGACGCGAGTACGACCTGATCCTCGGCGGTAAGCGCGTCAGAACGGCCGAGAAAATCAAGTCCCTGAATCCGGCCCATCCGTCGCAGGTCGTCGGCGTGCACCAGAAGGCCGGGAAAGAACACGTCGAGCCCGCGATGAATGCCGCGCTCAAGGCCTTCGCGTCCTGGAGCCGCACCACGGTGGAAGAGCGCGCCAGCCTGGTGTTCCGGGTTGGCGATCTGCTGCGTGAGCGTAAATATGAGTTCATGGCGTGGCTGGTGTTTGAAGTCAGCAAGAACTGGGCCGAAGCCGACGGCGATATCGCCGAAACCATCGACTTCTGCGAACTCTATGCTCGCGAAGCCCTGCGCTTGCAAAAGACCGCGCCGCACGTGCAACTGCCCGGGGAGCGCGACAGCCTGTTTTACATCCCTCTCGGCGTGGGCGCGGTTATTCCGCCTTGGAACTTCCCGTGCGCCATCATGGCGGGCATGACGCTGGCGTCAATCGTTTGCGGTAACACGGTGGTCCTCAAACCTTCAAGCGATTCGCCGACCATCGCTGCGAAATTCATCGAGTTGCTCGAAGAAGCGGGCATGCCTGAGGGGGTGGTCAACTTCTGTCCGGGTGCCGGTGCAAGCTTCGGTGACGCCGTCGTCTCGCACCCCAAGACCCGCTACATCGCCTTCACGGGATCGCGCGAGGTTGGGCTGCACATCAACCAGAGCGCGGCAACGCAAGCACCCGGCCAGATCTGGATCAAGCGCACGGTTCTCGAGATGGGCGGCAAAGATGCCATCCTCGTCGATGCGGACACAGACCTCGACGCGGCCGTCGAAGGCGTTTCCCAAGCTGCCTTCGGCTTCCAGGGCCAGAAGTGTTCGGCATGCTCGCGCGCGATCGTGGACGAGCGGGTCTATGACAAGTTCCTCGACAGGTTGAAAGCCCGGGTCGAGAAGTTCACCGTCGGCGATCCAGCCGAGAACTACGACCTGGGCGCCGTCATCAACGAAGGGTCGATGAAGACGATCCTGGAATACATCGAAGCTGGGAAGCGCGATGGAAGGCTGCTGACCGGTGGCGGACGAGCGAGCCATGCGGGCGAGGGCTACTATCTGCAACCGACTGTCTTTGCCGACATTCCGCCGAAGTCGAAGCTGGAGCAAGAAGAAATCTTCGGTCCCGTGCTGGCGGTGATCAGGTCGAAGAACTTCGACCACGCGCTCGAAATCGCCAATGATACCGAGTTTGGTCTGACGGGTGCCGTCTATACCAAGTCGCGCGACAAGATCGAACGCGCTGTCCGCGACTTCCATGTGGGCAATCTGTATATCAACCGCAAGTGCACCGGAGCGATTGCCGGGGCGCATCCGTTTGGGGGGTTCAACATGTCGGGTACCGACTCGAAGTCCGGTGGACCCGACTACCTCTACTTGTTCTCGCAGGGGAAATCAGTCGGCGAGAAGGTCGGCTAGGGCCGCAGCGAAACCGAATGCAGGAGTCAAGAGCCGGAGCGAGAGCTCCGGCTCTTCGCGTTTGACCCCACAGTTCCAGGGCATAGGAAGCCGACACGCATGCCACGGGACGGCTGGTCAGTCCCCCTATTGCTCCACGACTCCATCCTTGGAGTGCAGGACGAACTCCACGTTTCGCTCACGATTCAGGCGGACGGTCTGGTACAGGTCTACGTTGTCCAGAGCAAAGGCCTTCTTTTCTCCGTCCTCCGAGACGCACTGGATCTGCCCCCCCTGCACCCAATACTCGCGCGAGAGGAACGCCGAGCCGCCTTTCAAAACGACCAGCGTCGACTTGTCATCGTGACCTGCCGGCGGGTTTAGCGGCTGGGCCTCGCTCCGCTGTTCTGCTCGCGGTGCCTCCGTCCCCGAGGGATCGAGTGCCCGCGACTCCACCATCCGCGGACGACCGGGGAAAGAGCCAGACAGGTCAGCCGTCGCCCTTTCAGGCTTCGCCGGCTCGCGCGTCACCAGTGACGCCGGCCGCATGAGTCCGTACGGGGACGGGATGTAGTTCGTTGGAGCCGCCCAGGGCGGGGACGGGACCGAAGCGCGGGCCACCGCGGGCAAGGGCACAATGACGTCTTCCATCAGTCGCATGGTCAGGCGCGACTCGCCCTTGAGTGCCGGGTACGGACCGCGTGCCGGTAGCGTGAGAATCTTGATGGGCCACAAGACGGGGATCATCCATTCGATGGCATCGCGACGCGGATGTCCGCCGCCGTGCAGTTTTCCTTCGCGATCGGCCTTCAGGTGGGGGGCGGCAATGATCTTGGCGGCCAGTGGCATCACTTCGGCGCCCGGCAGGATGATGCGATCGAACTCCATTTCCAGCCATCCCTTGCCAACGAAGTGCCCGGGATCTTTGGAATCCTGAAGGTGTCCGCTCAGCAGCGCGCCGCGCGGGAATACCGAATGTCCGAACGTGTTGAGCGGCCCGAGGTGGCAGAGGACTGGGTCTCCGGCCATCGCCGTCTTCGAAGAAAAGTTTGGTTCGTCCATGGTGCAGTGCAGGATCGTTCCGGCCGGCACGATTTCCTCTCGCGTGGCAGCGCGTGCCCCAATTGCCGAAACACAAAGAACGAGGGCTAAAACCAGGGATTTTCCAGCCATGGCAGGTCTCCTTAGTGGGTACACAACAGGCCGGTCCCGTCAGGCAGTGGAGGATGGAGTGCCCGCAGAAGCGGCTGAGACCCCGGGGGATGGACGGGGATGGCACAAAAGCCTATGCGATTTTTGGGAACTCGTCAACCAGAACCGAAGCTAAAGTTGAATAGAAAGCGGGCAACCCCGCTTGCCTGGAAGGGCCGGTTCGACCCGTTGGCTGCGCGGCCGGCGAGAGCAAGGGGCAGACTCTTGGGTACGGGCGGCGCAGGGAACTGGAGGGAACTGGCGACGCAATTGTGGGAAAAGCGCCGGGATGCTACGCTCGCGACGAACTATGAAAACAGCCTTTCGCATTGGCGGCATTTGCGGTTTGGCAGTCCTATGGGCGGCGTCGGTCCGATCTCAGGGTTTCGCGCAGGCCAACCCGGCGGCGCCATCAGGGCAACCTTCGGGCCTGTCGAGCAAACTCACGCCCACCGGGATGGCTGCTAACGGTGGATCTCTGGCCAACGGCGTCTACAGCAATTCGACGTACCGGTTTTCCTTGCAGGTCCCGCCGGGCTGGGCAGTGGTGCCACCCACCGCCGAGCGTGCCAAAGCAGCTGCTCCCCGGACCACGGCAAGTCATCCAAGCAACCGGGTGCTGTTGGTGATGACCGAGAATGCGCCTTTCCGGAAGAGCACCGAGCGCAAGGCCCTCCAGATTATCGCCACCCGCTTGGCGACCGCCCCCGGGCCCACGGCGGCGGAGGGCTTCATTACCTACTCGGAACGAACCGCCAAGGAACAGGGCCTGCCGGTGAAGTACCAGCATAGTCCGGAGAGCTTGACGATCCATGACCAACCCTTCTCGAAGGCTACGCTGATCCAGACCACCGATGGTGCGGATCAGCACATCGAACAATATGTGACGACCGCCGGAGAAAGCCTGCTGCAGTTCATCCTGATCAGTCCGACCGCGGAGGGACTCAAGGATCTGCAACCCACGATCCAGTCGCTCGAGTTCAGGCCCGGCGAAGCTGCCCGGTCCAGCAAACGGACCAAAAAGAAATAGGCGTGGGGGGTGGTTTTTGCCTGGCTACGGCTGGGAACCGCCGGGGCGCTCTGGAATGATGCGAAACAAAAAGGCCGCCTGCGGCGGCCGTTTTCATTTTTCAGCTGCAGACTCGCGCTAGGACGAAACCCCGGCCCCAGCCTGCGGCTGGTTGGTGGCGGCGGTTGCGGCGGCGGCTTCGTTCAGGATGCGGTGATGGATCGTGAAGAGCGCGAGTTCGAGACGATCGGAGACCCCGATCTTGTCGTAAACGTTGCGCAGATAGTTCTTGATCACCTGCTCGGTCGTACCCAGCTGCGAGGCAATTTCCTTGTTCTTGTAGCCCTGAACAATCAGCGCAACAATGCGAAGTTCTTTCGCGGTGAGGCGATCCCGCACGCGCAACCCGACCATATCGTTCTCTGTGAGTTCGCTGGGCACGGCCACGTCTTGTACCCAGGTCTCGCCGCGGGCCACCTTGCGGACGCAATCGACCAGCGCCGGGCTGGTCACGTTACGGTAAACGACGCCGTGAGCACCGTTGGTCATGTAGCGCTGCGCGCTCTCGCCGGTGTCGGCGAGGACGACGATGCGGGTTTTGTTCTTGGTTGCGCCCTGCACGACGGCGTTGAAGTCGGACTGAAAACCTCCGGCCACGACCAGCACGGCCGCGCGGAACTTGTCCAACGCCATGAACATCTGCTCGGGAGTTTGGGCCTGCGCTACGATGCGCATCTCGTCTTCGACCGCCAGCACTTTGGCGATACCCGCGCGGAAAATAGCCTGATTATCGGCCAGAATTAACTTGAGCATCTCGACACCGCTCCGAGGTTAAGAGTTGCGTACGAACTCGTAAGAATCGATCACGCATGCCACCCCACGGGTGCCGTCGGGATCGGTACTGGACTCGTCGGTGCGGACAACCCGTCCGCGACACTGGATGACGACGTTTTCTTTGCCACCAGTCACTTCCGGGGGAAGAGTAATTTCGAACTCCACGGGGGAACCCATTTCCAGGGAAGCGTCAGCGCGAATGTAAACCCCGGCCGCACTGAGGTTCCCCGTCATGCCGTTGGCCTCGCCAGGAACATTTTCTTTGTGGATCTTGATCGGCAATTCTAGCGGAAATCTTTTTCCGGTCCGTGCGTCGGACACAATCCCTCCTCCGTTGCGGCCTCGTTTATGTGCACAGGCGCGCTCAACCACCTTGCCTGAGGGAGCAGAAACGTCTGCTATATGGGCGGTTATATCACGGATGACACCCCTGTTAAAAGCCTGATCACTCGTTGGTTAGGGGTAGGAAGTAGGTTCCCCGGCGTGGTTACCTGGTGACCAGCCCCCTCAACCCCCATTCTGGCGGTCTTTTCCGCGGTCCGTTGCTTTCTGTCACAATAAACCTGCCCGTCACCCATCCCAGACCTTCTGGTCGATTGCAAGGAGTTGTTGCCCATGCCGACACCGGGTTATTTTCCCACCCGCCCCCGCTGTTTTATTTCTCTATGGTTTGCAGTGTTGCTGCTCGGAACAGCGCACGCACAGGGGCCGGCGGCAGCGGAGCCGGGTGGCGGCATGGCCCAGAAAGCGAGCCAGAAGCCCAAACAGAAGGCAACCTTGACACCCGCACCAGAAACTCCACGTCCACTCTCTGAACTGAACGCGGCGCTGGAGGCACTGGCAGCCAAAGTGTCGCAGGGGGTTGTGCAGGTTCTGGTCACCGGCTATGGTCCCGTCGAAGAAAGTGGCCGGACCGATACCGCGCTGATCGCCCGGCAGCGGGCGATCGGATCCGGCGTCATCGTTGACGGGAGCGGATACATCCTGACCAACGCGCATGTGATCGAAGGGGCGCAGAGGATCCGAGTGATTTTGCCGGTGCCGGCCAGCGAAGCGGCCGTGCTCGAACCCGAAGGAAAGCGGCGCATCCTGGACGCGAAACTGGTGGGCGCTCACCAGGAAACCGATCTGGCTCTGTTGAAGGTGAACGCGCAGGACCTGCCAACGTTGCCGCTGGGTTCGGCGCGGACAGTGCATCAGGGGCAGCTGGTGTTCGCGATCGGCAGTCCGGAGGGATTGCAGAACACCGTGACCATGGGCATCGTGAGCTCGGTGGCGCGGCAGGCCGATCCGGCCAAGGCGATGGTCTACATCCAGACCGATGCCCCGATCAATCCCGGCAATAGCGGGGGGCCACTGGTCGACATGGATGGATATGTGGTGGGGATCAACACGTTCATCGTGACCGGCAGCGGAGGCAGTGAGGGGCTGGGTTTCGCGATTCCCGCGCGGGTGGTCCGCTTTGTGTACGAGAGCCTGCGGAAATACGGACACGTACACCGATCAGAGGTTGAGGCCGGAGCGCAAACCATCACTCCGTCGCTCGCGACCGGCTTGGGTCTGAAGCGCACCTGGGGAGTGCTGATCTCGGATGTGACGCCGGGAGGACCCGCGGAAGCGGCTGGACTGAAGGTTGGAGATATCGTTACGGCCGCCGACGACCGGCCGATCAATACGCTGCCGGCATTCATGGGAGCGTTGTACCTGCATCCCGTGGACCAGGTGCTGAAACTGGACGTACTGCATGGGTCAGAGAAAAGGACCCTCTTCATTCCTGTCTTGCAGGAAAAGCACCAGATGGATCAACTCCTCGACTTGGCGGACTCGCAAACCAATCTGGTGCCGCAACTGGCGATTTTGGCAGTCAGCCTGGATGACCAGGTACGGCCGATGATCCCGGACCTGCGCATTCCTTCCGGGGTCGTGGTTTTGGGCCGCGCCGCAGATCTGTTCGGTCCCAGCATCGGATTGACAACCGGGGACGTCATTCACACGATCAACAATCGTCCCGTGGATACGGTCGACAATCTGCGCAGCGCGCTGTCGCAGCTGAAGTCGGGAGATGCGGTTGCTCTCCAGGTGGAGCGCCAGGGAAAGCTACAGTTTCTCGCCTTTGAGATAGACTAGCGACCCCAGCGCCTGGCAGTGCGCCCTTTTTACTGGCGGGGCGCGTAATAACCCTTGCGGGCCCGGACCTGCAGATCTTTTTTGAGAGCGCTGATCTCGATGCTGCGATAACGTCCATCGGCGTCGAAGTCGGCCGGGTGATAGGACACCACGTACTGGCTGCGGAGTTCGTCTTCGATGGCTGCGAACGAATTCCGGATATCTTTCATCTTGAACGGGAAGAAAGCCCGTCCACCGGTGGCATCGGCGAGTCTCTCGAGAGTCTTGTCGCCGCGAAGAATCAGGCCGCTGTCGTCGGTCGAAATCGCGTAGATGATGACCTCGGAGCGCTGGGCCATTTCGATCGCCTGGGCCTGGGTGTACTCGCTCTGATTGTCGTCGCCATCACTGAGAATGATGAGCGCCTTCCGGGTGGGGCGATCCGACTGTTCCTTCAGGAGCTTGTCGTGGCAGGCGCGGTAAATCGCGTCGTAAAGCGCCGTGCCTCCACCGTCGTGCAAGGTGTGGACCCCGCTCGAAAGTTGCGGGACGTTGTCCGTGAAATCCTGCGCCAGTTGCTGGTGTCCGTTGAAGCCCATCACGAAAGCTTTGTCGAAGCCCCTGCGAAGCGTGTGCTGCAGGAAACTGATGGCGGCGTCCTGTTCGAACTCGAAGCGAGTGTGCACCGATCCGCTCACGTCGATCAGGAGCCCCATTTTCAGGGGCAGGTCAGTCTCTTTACGAAACGCGACGATGGACTGCACTGGTTTATGGTCGTCGAGGAAATGGAAGTCATCCTGGGTCAGGTTGCGAACGAACCTACCGTGCTTGTCGGTGGCAATGAACAGGACGTTGACCTCGTCCACGCGCTTGCGGATGGTGAGAACCGAATCCTGGGGGTCATCCGTCAAGCTGGACGCGGGAAGGGCGCTAGTCGAACTGGCCACGTAGGCGGCGGGCGAGTTCTGGGTCCACGCGGGTTGCATGGCAGCTGCGAAGACCAGCATCAAAAGACAAAACGTCGAGATCGTGTACTTCATTCCCACCGCTTCCCAAATTTTCACTACGAATCACGGCTAGCCGTATTCCCGTTCTCTTAGATGCACGTAACAGGCCGAAAGCCGCTGTGCGAGCCGTGATCGCAGATCGACTGTAGGAGAGAGCCTGACAAGTTCCAAGTTACAAAAGGAGCACCCGTTTGGTCATGGCCCGAAAGGGCCATGAAATCCAACAGCTTAAGAACCGCTTACAATGATGACCAGTGGGCCATAATGCGACTCAACGCGTGCTGAACGGATACGCCTGAGGGAGCTTGCTGGAATGACTGATCAGGGGCGGCGATGACCGATAGAAGGGGCAAGAAAAAACCTGAGCCCATCCGCTGTGACTGGCCGAGGAACGAGCTCGCGATCCGATATCACGACCAGGAATGGGGGGTGCCGGTGCACGATGATCGGAAGCTGTTCGAGTTCCTCGTTCTCGAAGGAGCGCAGGCCGGCCTGAGCTGGGACACGATCCTGCAGAAGCGGGACAACTACCGGGTGGCATTTGACGGGTTCGATCCGGAGAAGGTGGCTCGCTACCACGCGCGCAAGGTGCGTCAGCTGCTGGCCGATCCGGGAATCGTGCGGAACCGGCTGAAGGTGGCGTCGGCCGTGCAGAACGCCCGCGCATTCTTGCAAGTCCAGGACGAGGCCGGGAGCTTCGATGCCTACGTCTGGCAGTTCGTGGAGGGACGGCCGCGGTTGAATCGTTGGAAATGGTTGCGTCAGGTGCCCCCCCGCACGGCCCAGTCGGACGCCATGAGCAAGGATCTTCGCAAGCGCGGATTCAAATTTGTGGGTTCAACCATCTGCTACGCCTTCATGCAGGCGGTTGGCATGGTGAACGATCACATGGTGGATTGCTTCCGGTACCGGGTTATGATTAGCCGTTGAGGGAAACGCCATGACGCTCGCCAAGACCATGCCGACCACCATGTATTTCGAGCAGTTCTACCTGGGATGCCTGGCCCATGCTTCCTATCTGTTAGGGTCCGAGGGCGAGGCGGTGGTGGTCGATCCCCAGCGCGACGTAGATCTCTACCTGCAGGCGGCCGAGCAACACGGGCTCAGGATCCGGCACATTTTTGAGACTCATTTGCATGCGGACTTCGTTTCCGGTCATCGGGAACTGGCAGCGCGTACGGGCGCGCAAATCTACATCGGTGCCCAAGCGGCGGCAACCTTTCCGCACGTGGCACTACGGGATGGCTTCGAGCTGCGGGTTGGCCGGGTGAAAATCAGCATCCTCGAAACTCCCGGGCACACTCCCGAGAGCGTCTGTCTGGTTGTGACCGACGAAGAGAAGTCCCCCGAACCCTGGGCGGTGTTGACCGGGGATACGTTGTTCATTGGCGATGTCGGCCGTCCCGATCTGTCGACCAGGCACACTCCCGCGCAGCTGGCCGGTCTTCTTTATGACAGCCTGCACAACAAGCTCATGGCTCTTGCCGACAACGTGGTGGTGTATCCGGCGCACGGGGCCGGGTCGCTTTGTGGGCGTAACATGCGCGCGGAACGCTCCTCGACGATTGGGACCGAGCGGCTCACCAACACTGCACTCGAGATCCGCAGCCGCGACGAATTTGTGCAACAGTTGACCACCAACCTGCCGTCTCGCCCCGAATATTTTCTGAAGGATGCCGAGATCAACCGGGCCGGAGCGGCGCCGCTCGGAGACCTGCCGGAGTTGCCACGCCTTTCGGCCAGGCAGGTGAAGCTCTTGATCGAAGACGGAGCGCCCGCGCTGGACGTCCGCTCCGGAGAGCAGTTCGCGGCTGGCTATGTTCCCGGTTCGATCAATATTGCGCTCGCGGGGCAATTTGCAACCTGGGCGGGCACCATTGTCGGCATCAATGCCCGTCCCGTCCTGATTGCAGACACCGAAGAGCAGGTTCAGGAAGCCCGCATTCGGCTTGCACGCGTCGGCATCGACGGTGAGCGGGGCTATCTTGGTGGCGGGATCGAGCCATGGCGGAGAGCCGGATTTGCCGTGGAAACGATGCCCCAGATCACCGTGCAGGAGTTGCGCTCGCAGCTCGAAACCGGCGCAGTGCAGGTGCTCGACGTGCGCCGGGAGGCGGAGTGGAAGGCGGGTCACCTGGAGAATGCACAACTCTGCCCGCTCGACAGGTTGGGCGCGCAACTTCCCTGGTTAGAGACGAGCCGGCCCGTGGCCGTGCACTGCAAGAGCGGCTATCGCAGCATGCTCGCCTGCAGCCTGCTGCGCAAGGCTGGCTACCGTGGCATCATGAATGTCATCGGGGGCTATGATGCCTGGGAAAACGCCGGGTATCCAGCGTCTACCGGCGGCCCCGCCTCCTGACCCGGTTCGCGAATCCCTTGGGCCAGTTTCCTGAACGATTCCAATGGTCGTACTAATTGTTTTACGTTGGCGGTTCACATATTTGTACGTCCTGATTTCGATACCCATCTTGGTTAATTAGAAATTATTTGATTTCAACAAGATGGATGTATGCAGGAGTGGAAGTCCGCTTGCCTACTATTTTACACGTTCTTTACATCTGGCCTGGGGCCGGCCTTCGCACGTTTGAAGTTTGACCTCCGCCTGAGAGCTCGGGTGTTTCCTTGCTAATCGAAAACAAGCTGCTTGCGACGGTGCAGATGGAACTGACCGTTTCACCCACTTCCCTCGGCGAGGAGGTTCCCAATCGCCAGAGCGCAAAGCCCACGGGTCTGAATCTCTATCCTGAATCCGCCGTGCTGGGGGCGGATCTGGAGTCGTTCCGCTGGCAGGAAACCACCTTCGCCATGTTGAACGTGGCCATGCTCGCTGCACTGTTATGCGGACATGCCCTGTTCTCGGCGCACTTTGGCACCCCTACTCCCGCCTTGGTGAGTCTGTTAAGCACGGGATTCCTCTTGCAACTGGTCGCGTTGATTTGGATTCAGACGCGCACCCAGTCGCTCACTGACCGCTCCGTTCGGACGCTGACGCTGCTGACGATCGCCTGGGAGGTGGCGCTCGCGCTGACCTTGGGAATTCTGACGGACCGGGTGGACAGTCCGTATTACGTGCTGATGCTGGTGCCGCTTCTGTTGGCCGCGTTCCGGCGCTCGCTGCTCGAAACGCTCGCGGTGGTGCTGCTCGCCAGTATGTTCCAGTTTTACGTCGTGTGGCACTTCTTTCAGCTCCATCCTCCGGTCGAGGTGGACGAATACTTCGAGGCCGGAACCGTCTCTCTGCTCTTTCTGCTGACCGGTGTGTTGGTGTGGTTTCTTGTGAATCACCTGCGGCGAAAGGAAATCGGCTTGGCGGAAAACCTGACCGAACTGGCCAAGGCGCGTGAACGCCTGGTGCAGGAAGAGAAACTGGCGGCGGTTGGGCGGCTGTCAGCGGCGATTGCCCACGAGATCCGCAATCCCGTCGCCATGATCTCCAGTTCGCTGGCGACGGCGCTACGCAGCCCCCTGGCGGCCGATGAGCGCGAGGTGATGTTCGATATCGCCGGCAAAGAAGCGGACCGGCTGGAGCGGCTGACCAATGACTTCCTGGCTTATGCCCGCCCGCGGGCTCCCCGGTGCGAGCCCTCCGAAGTGATGGACACGCTGGCTTATGTGGCCGACGTTTGCCGGGCGCACGCGCTTCGCCGCGCGGTGGAGGTGAAGGTCGAAGGGCCCGAGCAGGCCATTGCCCTGATGGACAGTTCCCAGGTGCAGCAGGCGCTGCTCAACCTGGCGATGAATGCGGTAGAGGCCTCGGCTCCGGGTGGGGTGGTGGTTCTGCGCGCCACCAACGCGGACGAGTTTGTACAGATTGACCTCGAAAACGGCAATGGTCCGATCGCGGAACCGGTGGTGCCGAAAATCTTTGAGCCGTTCTTTACCACCAAGCCTTCGGGTACGGGCCTGGGGCTCGCGATCGCGCACAACATCGCGCGCTCGCACTCCGGGTTGCTGCAACTGACCGCCAACAGCCTAGACCAGGTCCGATTCACTCTTACCCTGCCGCGCGTGATGATGGCGCAGGCCACGATGAAAGTATAAAACTTTATGGGCAGAGTTCTGATTGTCGATGACGAGCCGCACATGCACAAGATCCTGGCCTCCAATCTCGAGCAGGATAAGCACATGGTGGCGCACGCGGCGGGCGTGGAAGAAGCGCGCCAAGCCATCTCCAGCAACCAGTACGAGGCCATTCTCACGGACCAGAAGATGCCGGACGGCGGCGGCCTCGAGGTCCTGGCGGCGGCCCGCGAAGCCGATCCCAATATCTCCGTAATTTTCCTGACCGCGGTGGCGACGCTGGAGCTGGCGGTGGAAAGCATGCGCAAGGGAGCCTTTGATTTTCTGGCAAAACCCTTCACTCCGGAAGTGCTCCGTGCGGCGATCCAGCGAGCCTGCGATCACACCACCTTGCTGCGGGAAAACAGCCTGTTGAAAGCCACGGTGGGCCGGCTGGAAGGGTCGTCGGAAATTTTTGGCGACACGGCTTTGATGCGCGAGGTGCGCGAAAAAATCGTACGCGTGGCCCCCACCTCCGCGACCGTGTTGATCACCGGCGAGACCGGTACGGGCAAGGAGCTGGTGGCGCGTGCCATTCACAGGCAGAGCAACCGTGCCGGCAAACCCTTTCTGGCGGCCAACTGCGCCGCCTTTACTGAGACTCTGCTGGAGAGTGAACTGTTCGGACATGAGCGCGGGGCATTCACGGGAGCCGATCGCAGCCGGTTGGGATTGTTTGAGGCAGCGCACGAAGGCACCCTCTTCCTGGACGAAGTGGCGGAAATGTCGCCCGCGGCCCAGGCCAAGCTGCTGCGCCTTCTGACCGATGGACAAGTGATGCGGATCGGCTCCGTCAAAACGCGCGCGGTCGATGTTCGCGTGCTGGCGGCGACCCACCGGGACTTGCAGCAGCGCGTGCGCGAAGGCCTGTTCCGGGAGGATCTCTATTACCGGCTGGCAGTCGTGCCGATTGCCATTCCGCCGCTGCGCGATCGTCCCGGCGACATTGCCTCGCTGTGTGACTTGTTCCTCGGCCAGATCGCTCGCGAACTGAAATTGCCCAAGCGGCGTTTGAGCGAGGATGCCCTGGCGCGACTGCAATCCTACGAGTTCCCCGGAAACATTCGGGAATTGCGAAACCTCATCGAACGTGCCGTGATCCTTTCGCCCGGCGAACAAATTGGGGCGGAGCACTTTCCCCTCGCGACTGCCGTGGGAGGTTCCGAGCACGCGGGCAACGGCAGCACCAGCACCAGCACCAGCCCGACAAACCTGGCCTGGATCGAGACGATGCCGTCCAGTTTTGATCTGAGGAACCTGCTTTCGACAGTCGAGAAAACCTTAATCGAGAGAACCCTGCAAGCAACCCGTGGCGCGCAAGCGGAAGCGGCCCGGCGTCTGGGCCTCTCGCGCAGCGACCTCTCTTACAAGTTGTTGAAGTACGAGTTGCGGAAAGAGTCGACCACCACCTGAGTCTATGGGCAGGGCCGGATCGTCCGGACCCGGATGGTGTGCGGGATATTCTCCAGTTCCCGCAGCAAGGCTGCATCACAGGGCTGGTTGATATCGTAAATGGCATAGCCCAGCTCGCCACGGGTCTCCAGGATCTGGCGCTCGATGTTGATGCTCCGGCGCGCCAGCGCCTCGTTGACCGCAAACAACATCCCGGGAACGTTTTGATGGATGTGTGTGAGCCGATGCGAGTCCAGAGAATGTTCAAGCTGGCAATGAGGCAGGTTCACGCTCAGCATGGTGTTGCCGGTCTGGAGATACTCCACCAGGCGCGAAGACACGAACTGTCCAATGTTCTGCTGCGCCTCTTCGGTGCTTCCACCGATATGCGGTGTGAGAATCACGTTGGGAAGGTTTTGCAGGGGGCTGGCGAACGGACCACGGCTTTCGGGCTCGTTCGGAAACACGTCCACCGCCGCCCCGGCGATTCGGCCACTGTCAAGATTGCGTGCCAGAGCTTCGTGATCGACCACAAATCCCCTGCTTAAATTGAGGAAGTGGGCGCCTGGCTTCATCAGCCGGAATTCGTCCGCGCCGAAGAGGTTGCGATTGCGCGGCTTTCCGTCGACGTGCAAGGTCACAATGTCGGCCTGCTGAAGCAGTTCCTCAAATGTGCAACGCTTGGCGTTGCCGCGAGCCAGCACGTCGGTGACGTCGCTGAAGACCACCCGCATTCCGAAGGCTTCCGCCAGGTCCGAAAGCTGGGAGCCGATCCGGCCGTACCCGACGATGCCGAGTAGCAGTCCGCGGACTTCGTGGCTGCCCGCCGCGGTCTTGTTCCAGGTGCCTCGGTGCAACTCGGTACTGGCGGCGAAGGTGCGGCGCAGCAGCATGATGATTTCACCCAGCGCCAGTTCGGCGACCGAGCGGCTGTTGCTGTGAGGGTCGTTGAAGACGGCGATGCCGCCGTGACTGCACGCCGCCCGGTCGACCTGGTCGACTCCAATGCAGAACGCGCCAACCGCGAGTAGCGACCCTGCAGCATCCAGGGCCGCCTTGGTAATGGTCGTCTTTGAGCGGATGCCGAGCACGACAACGTCGCGCAGCTTTTCCGCGAGTTGGGTCGCGGTCAGTGCTCCGGGCAGGCTTTCGACCTCAAAGCCAGCCTGCATGAAATTTTCCTTGGCAACACCACTGATGTTCTCAAGCAACAGGGCCTTCAAGCATTCCTCCACTGGCCTTTTATGATGGCACAGACTGTCGGCCAAACGCATGGCCGAAGGCTTCCGCTGGAGTTGAGCTGCGTCGCCTAGCCCGCGGAGAGGGGCTTGCGGCAGAGCACCTGATACTGCGCACCCCAAGGAACTCCTGCGAGTTGAGGTTCAAGGAAGCGCAGACCAGCAAGCAACCGCGGGAAGAAGAAGCGGTAATCGACGGCCAGTACCGCAAAGCCCCGCCGCCGGGCCAGCTTGGTCGATTCGGCGGCAGTAAGCGGGATGGCATCGCGGTCGAACGGTAATCGGGCCATCACGTAGCGGGTTCCGGGATTCCACGGGTTGTTCTCCCAAAGCGAGAACAGGCCTCCAGGCCGCAGGGATCGGTACACGTAATCGATGGCTGCATCCCTTTCCGCAGGGGGAATGTGATGGAAGACTCCGTTGCAGTAAACCAGGTCAACCGATTGCTGAGGCGTGTAGCTGTCAAAGGTGGAGAACAGGCAGCCCTTTCTTGCGTGCCGCGCCTGGGCGTGCGCCAGGGAGCGCTCGGAGACATCCAGTCCCACGACCGAGGCGACACCCAGCAGTTGCTGGAAAAGGACCGACGTGTCGCCAATGCCGCACCCGTAGTCGAGTACCGAAGCCGGGCGCTCATGGATCCGGTTCAGGCAGGCGGCCAGCCACTGGACCCTGCCGCGCGCGAAGTAGTGTTTGTCTTCGCCGCTGGCCGCCAGGGCGCGGTTGAGATCGTCGTCGTAGGTATCGGCGTGAAGATCAAAGTCGACGGACTTCATCGGCGGCGCAGCCCCAGCACGCTCAGAAAGAAACTGGCAAACAGCGTCTGCACTCCCAGGATCAGCAGCAGCACCGCGGGGATCACGATGCGCATGCTGTGCGGGTAGTCCAGCGCGCCGAAGTGCCGCGCTCCCCAGAAACGCACCGCGGAAACGGAAGTGGCCATTCCCGCCGCGATCAGCAGGCCGCCGACCCCTAAGCCGACCTCGAGGGAAACGTAGCGGAAGAGCCTGTCCAGAGCCGGGTCGGGGGGCAGCAATCCTTCCGTGATGGCAAACAGCTTGGTGAATACAGCAAACGCGACGGCCTGGAATCCGAGCAAAACCAGCGCCGCGCAGTACAGCATGGTATGCACGTCGAAGGTGACCGAGCCAACGGTCCGGGGCGCCGGCAGCAACCACAGGCCCAGCGCGCTGCCCGCGAGCATCAGCGCGCTGCCCGGATACAGGAACAACCAACGCGGACTGTAGAGCAAGAAGAAGCGCAGGGTGCGCCAGCCATCCCGCCAGGTGCGCAGGTGCGGCGGCCGACTGCGGCCGTCGGGCGAAAGCGTGGTCGGTACCTCGGCGATGTTGAGCCGCAGCAAGGTTGCCTTCACCACCATCTCGGTGGCAAACTCCATGCCCGTCGTCCGCAGGCCCAGCCTCTGGTAGGACTCTTTGCGAAATCCCCGCAGGCCACAATAGAAATCGCCGACCGGACTGCCAAAAAAGAGGCGTCCGATGCGCGTCAGAGCGGGGTTTCCGAAGTACTGGTGCAGGGGAGGCATGGCGTCCTTAAGGATACCGCCGCGAAAACGGTTGCCCATGACGAGGTCGGCGCCAGCGCGCATTTTGTCGACGAAACGCGGGATGTGGGAAAAATCGTAACTTTCATCCGCGTCACCCATCACGATAAACTTGCCGGCGGCAGCGGCGATCCCACCCATGAGTGCGTTTCCATATCCTTTGGCCTCGACCTGTACCACGCGCGCGCCCAGGCGTTTGGCGATCTCCATCGACCCATCGGTGCTGCCGTTGTCCGCGATGATCACTTCTCCGGCGATGTGTGCTTCTTCAATGGCAAGCCGGGCTTTTCGAATGCAAGTCTCCAGGGTCTCGGCCTCATTCAGGCAGGGCATGACCACCGACAGTTCCAGAGAGGGAGTCTCCCCCAGGGAAACGGGCGGGGCCTGACCTGGCGAATTTGGCCTGGGGGGAAACGTCACTCGTTCAAGCTCCGGACGACCGTAACATCCCAGCGGCGGAATGACCTCCGGACTTGCCCACGTCCTTGGTCCTGACTATAGGTGCGAGGACTCAAAAACTGCGGCAATTGATCCAGAGTTTAGCTGAGGCAGCGAGAGTTCCAGAAGAGGTTTTTGGTGCCGAACCCTTCGAGCCTGATGCTCCTCATGCTGGCGTCGAGCTTTGTATCGATTCGGCGGGAGCCGAACCCCGGCCAAACAAACCCTCGAGCGCAACCTGAAAGAGCACAGGCTGAGAATGTCAGCACGCTGCTCTGCTGCAATGTTGTCTTCTGTCGTTTCAAGGGGCGCTCGAAGGCGGGGGGACGCCCGGACGGCTGTGCTAATATCCCGGGCATTCGTTTCCCGGGCAGCAGGCTGCTCGAACACGGGCGTTTGCGAACGGGAACAATTCTGGGCTCCGCTTCGTATCCTTATGGTGGGGGAAGTGTATTTCTGTCCTTGGCAGCCTGCCAGGAGAATGCCATGCATCGTGGTGTCAAAATCGCTCCTCTCTTCGGAATATTCCTGCTGACTTGCTCTGCCGCCCTGGCTAAACTCGGTCCCTCTTCAGCGGATGATCGCGGCTCAATGGTGGTCACCTTCAAAGACGGGCACCGGCAAAGATTTGCCATGTCCGAGATCGCTCGCCTTGATTTCAAAACTCCGGCGACCATCATTTTTAAGGATGGACATCAGCAGAACATCCCCACCGCCGATATTGCTCGCATCGAATTTGAGTCTTCTGCTGTCAGCGCATCCGTGCCCGGACGGGCCCACTTCGTGGGAAAGTGGGAGGTCGGTGAGGGTAATGGAAGGACCTTCGTCATCACTCTCGAAGCCGACGGCGAGGCCACGAAGTCGATTGGCGCCGCCCACGGAACCTGGACCGTGGTCGATGGGGAAGCTCGCATCAGTTGGGACGATGGCTGGCACGATGCGATTCGTAAGGTAGGCGCGAAGCACGAAAAGTTCGCCTATGAGCCAGGCAAGTCGTTCGATGACCCCCCGTCGAACGTGACCGCCGCCCGCAACACGCTGCCCCGGCCGATCTAGGCCGCCTCGAATGGTGCGGTCGACCACTATCCAGCGGGACAAGCTGCGTCCCACAAGTTCAAGATCCTGATTTCGCCCGCTGAGCCGGGCCTCCTTCGGCCGCGATCCCCGCCACGTCGCTCTGAACTCCTCGGCAAACTCCTGGTGCGGCAGACGGCCCGCATGCATCGCGCTGCCCGCATCGTGAAGCTGCAGGCGTATCTCGGCTCAAGCTGGCTCGCCAACGACCCCGACCAACCGAACGGCGTGGTTACCATCTGCCCTCCCGTCTCGGCAGAGTCATCACCCACCAGCGTCATCATGCGGCGGGTCTGCCGGCCTGGAAAAGGACCTGCCTGCATCGTTCAGCCCCGTCCGCTCTTCTAGTGAGTTTTGGCGGGTGCCGTCGCCCAAACGCGCGGCGCAGGTAGCGGTTCACCGTTCCAGGCCTGTGAGCGAGTCCAGAAAATGCAAACCCCTGCCGAGCAGGCAGATGGCCATGACAACAAGCGACCTGATGTGTATCCAGCCAGGTTTTGCCTTGTGTGCGGCAGAGTGGTGTGCTGCCCTGTGTCGTCCGGCGTCATTGGCCTGGCCTCTCTGCCGGAAGGCCGCGCGGGCAGAGGCACTCGACAAGGAGCAAACGAAGGGCCAATTCGCAGCAGTACCGCTTACCTGCTAAGGAGTAAGCAACCCGCGCCGCGCGGGTCAAAAAGGTAAGGAACTGAGGTTCGTGCATGGCGCGATAAAATGAGCGGTCCATGCGGCGCCGGCAAGTAGGCCGAAAATATCAATGGTGCATCCTTTGGGAGCCCGTTAAGGAGTGTGGTCCCAGACCCTGTGCTCAATTCAGTGAAGACGGCGGCCCTTTAAACGGGGTACGTTGATCTCGTTCAGGAGAGTACTCCTTGTGCACAGTCTGGGCCGTCTCGCATGGAAAAATCCAAATCCGGAGAGAGCCATGTCGAGAAAACGAAAGAGCAATAAGAAAACAGGAGCGCCAGTGTTGCTTTGCCTGAACCCGAATGCTGCGGGTGTAGATATCGGGGCGACGGAAATCTATATCGCGGTGCCTGGAGACCGAGATTTGCAGCCGGTGCGGTGTTTCTCGACCTTCACGGAAGACCTGCACGCCGCGGCGGACTGGCTGAAAGCGTGCCACATCGAGACGGTAGCGATGGAGAGCACGGGAGTTTACTGGATCCCGTTGTTTCAGATCT